>OBEQ010716994.1_pt1 | contig 14348 bp, 12 predicted proteins | sample 1670901 | NCBI WGS metagenome assembly OBEQ01 (sample SAMEA104232315, study PRJEB22302) | groundwater metagenome | biome: forest; feature: aquifer; material: groundwater | place: USA | collected 2011-08-07 | depth 5.4 m
GAAATCTTGATACTCGTTATCCAGATGGTGGTTCTAAGATGTATTCAGTGGCTGCATATCTGACTCATACACTAGAAATTAATGAAAAATTAATTTTGAATGATGGAATACGCTTTTCTAATGTAAATTTAGAGGCAAATTTTATCAGTCAACAATTTTTCCCTTTTTCTTTTTCCAATGTTACTCAAAACAACAACGCTTTTAATGGAAATATCGGTTTAATCTATATGCCTTTTTCTTCGTTAAGATTAAATGCCGGAATGTCAAGTGGTTTTAGAGCGCCAAATGTAGATGATCTGAGTAAAGTTTTTGATTCTGGTGTAGATGCTTTTGGAAATAGTAAAATTATTGTGCCTAACCCAAATTTAAAACCTGAATACACTTATACGTATGAACTTGGAATTTCTCATACTATCGATAAAAGAATATTAGTTTCATTGAACAGTTACTACACGAAACTCATCAATGCTATTTCTGTTCAAAATGGAACTTTTAATGGTCAAGATTCTATTGAATACAATGGCGAAATGAGTAAAGTTAAAATGACAACAAATTCAGATAAAGCTTATATTTATGGCTTAGAAGGCGCAATTTCTGGGAATTTAAATCAATATCTTTCAGTTTTAGGAACAATAAATTACACTTACGGAAGAATTGCTACAGATACAACAGACATTCCTTTAGATCACATAGCACCTATTTTCGGGAAAATAAGTTTCAATGTAAAAGTTAAAAAATTTAGAGGAGAGTTTTTCGTTAATTATAGTGGGTGGAAAAAAATAGCTGATTACAGTCCTAGTGGTGAAGACAATGAATTATACGCTACAGTTCACGGAATGCCTTCATGGTATACAACAAACATTAGATTAACTTATAATTTTAACAAACATTTCAGTGCACAAGCAGCATGTGAAAACATTTTCGATCAAAATTACAGACAATTTGCATCCAACATATCAGCTCCCGGGAGAAATTTCATTTTTACATTAAGAGGTAACTTCTAAACGAGCATATCTAAAGATTAAATTCCCTTGGTAAGTTTTATCAAGGGAATTTTTATTTTGCAAAAATTTAAAGTTGTAAGAAATTATTCAAAATATCTTTCCCCTCAGGCGTCAATATAGATTCTGGATGAAATTGAACACCAAACAAAGGAAACTCCTTATGTTCAAAAGACATAATTACATCATTTTCAGATTTAGAAGTAATTTTAAAAGGAGAATTTTCTTTACATTCAATTGCCCAACTATGATATAATCCAACGTTGAAATTTTCATCAATTGATTTTAAAAGTTTCGATTCACTTATTTGATGAGAAATTACCTGAATTCCATGTTGTACTTTTTCTTGATTATATAATGAATCACCGAAATGAATGGCTAAAGCCTGCATTCCTAAACAAACTCCTAAAATAGGTTTCTTATCGTAAAATTCACTTATAACTTGCATCATACCTTCAGATTCATTGGGTAAACCTGGACCAGGAGAAAGAACTATTTTATCAAATTTTTCGACTTCTTTTAAATTAATTTCATCATTTCTTTTTACCACAACCTCTGCTCCTAACCCCGTCAACATGTGAAAAAGATTAAAAGTAAACGAATCATAATTATCCAAAACCAATACTTTCACTGAAATGTGCGTTAATTTTATTAAACTTGCACAAAGTTAATGAAAGAAATGAAAAAAACGATTCAAACTCCAGGTGCTCCAGCTCCAATTGGTCCTTATAGTCCAGCGATTTTAGTAGACAAAACACTTTACATGAGTGGACAAATTCCTTTAAACCCTTTAAATAGTGAATTAGTAGTCGATTCAATCGAAAATGCAACGCACCAAGTAATGAAAAATATTTTAGCTTTATTAAAAGAAGCGAACATGGATGCTGAAAACATTGTAAAATGCAGTATTTTTCTAAAAGATTTAAATGATTTTGCTAAAGTGAATGAAGTGTATGGTTCTTATTTTTCTTCCAATCCACCAGCTAGAGAAACTGTTCAAGTAGCTAAACTTCCGATGGATGTTCCGATTGAAATTTCTTGTATAGCGATTAGGTTTTAGGAATTAGGTGTTGGGGATTAGGTCTTTGTAGGTTACTTTTAAAATAATATAATTTGTCAACTGAATTTAAATATAAGATTAGTGTGATCATTGTAAATTACAATGTTGAATTCTTCTTGGAACAATGTTTAAATTCTGTCAAAAAAGCTTTAGAAAAAGTTTCCGGAGAAGTATTTGTAGTTGACAATAATTCGATTGATGGATCTGTTGAAATGGTCAAATTGAAATTTCCTGAAGTTCATTTAATTGCAAATAAAGATAACAGAGGTTTTTCTAAAGCGAATAATCAAGCAATTGAAATTTCAAATGGAGAATATGTTCTATTACTAAATCCTGATACTGTTGTAGAAGAAGATACTTTTCAAAAAGTGATCTCTTTTATGGATGAACATCTAGATGCTGGTGGATTAGGAGTTAGAATGCTAGACGGCAAAGGGAAATTTTTACCTGAATCGAAACGAGGTCTCCCTACTCCATCCGTTGCTTTTTACAAAATATTTGGTTTGAGCAAAATTTTCCCTAAATCAAAAAGATTTGGACAATATCAAGCGGGACATTTAAGTGAATTTGAAACAAACGAAGTGGATATATTAAGTGGAGCATTTATGCTGATGCGTAAAAAAGCCTTAGATAAAGTTGGTTTATTGGATGAAGCGTTTTTTATGTATGGAGAAGATGTCGATCTATCTTACCGAATTCAAAAAGGAGGCTACAAAAATTATTATTTCGCTGACACACGAATTATTCATTACAAAGGAGAAAGTACTAAAAAAAGTTCGGTGAATTATGTTTTCGTTTTTTATCGAGCGATGGCAATATTTGCTGAAAAACACTTTTCTCAAAAGAACGCTAAATTATTTTCGATCCTAATTAATATTGCAATCTATTTTAGAGCATTTTTAGCAATATCAGTTCGATTTATAAAAAAAATAACGTTGCCAATCGTTGATTATTTATACTTAACAGTTGGTCTATTTGCTTTAACCAGTTATTGGAAACATTCAAACATCGAATTTCCTGATGATATTTTAAAGTATTCAATTCCAAGTTACACAATTATTTGGATGTTAAGTACCTTTTTCTCCTCAGGATACGATACTCCATTAAAACTATCTAGATTTTTAAAAGGTCCAATTTTAGGAACTTTTATCATTCTCATAATCTATGCCTTGCTCCCTAAAGATTGGCAATTTTCTAGATTATACATATTAATTGGAGCGCTTTGGGTATTTAGTTATTATACTATTTCTAGACTCTTTTTACATTTTTCCATTAAAAAAAGATTTAATATTTCAGCAAGTAAAAATAAAAAATTTGTTGTAATTGGCTCAAAATCAGAGGCAGAAAGAGTTAGTCAAATCATAAAACAAACCAACGATAGAATTGAATTAATTGATTTTGTGTCTCCGAATGAAGAAAAAGAAACTGGTTATATCGGCACTATCAATCAATTAGACCAAGTAGTTCATATTCATTCCATTGATGAAATTATATTTTGTGCAAAAGACAATTCAGCACAAACGATTATACATTGGATGTCAACCATTAATAAAGAAAATATTGATTTTAAAATTGCGCAACCAGAGAGTCTTTCATTAATTGGAAGTAATTCTATTGATACAGCTGGAGACTTATATGTCTTAAACATTAATTCAATAACCACTAAATCAAACATCAGAAATAAAAGAACATTTGATTTCATTTCAGCAATTGGATTAATACTATTTTTACCATTTTTAGTGTTTTTATACTCAAACAAAAAACAATTTTTAAAAAACACCTTCCTTATTTTAATTGGTAAAAGATCAATTGTTGGCTATCTTTTTATCCCTCATGCTATTGACAACAAACTACCTAAAATTAAACCTGGAATCCTTTCTCCAGCAGACAATACTGGATTATATGACAACCAACTAGTCGACAAACTTAATTTAATCTATGCAAGAGACTACAATATTGGAAGGGATTTTTCTATTCTATTAAAAGCTTGGAAAAAATTAGACCGATCATAAAATCAGTTATTCCAAACCACTCTAAAAAACTAAAAAGCAATTAAAATGACCTCTAAATAATCAAAAATCAATCAAAACACCTTAGAAACACCTTGTTTTTAATTTTTATGATTATAAAACAACATTTATCTAATCGAATTTGTTGTTTTAAAAGAATTATAGACTACTTTTGCATTCAATAAATATTGATACCATTAATAGCTATGGCGCAAATTGAAATTAGACTTCCTAAAATGGGAGAAAGTGTAACGGAAGCAACGATTACAAATTGGTTAAAAGAAATCGGTGATTCTGTTAATATGGATGAACCTTTAGTAGAAGTTGCAACAGATAAAGTTGACAATGAACTTCCTTCTGAAGCTGCAGGTATTTTAATTAAACGTATGTTTGAAAAAGATCAAGTTGTACAAGTTGGAGATGTAATTGCAATTATTTCGACTGATGGAGACAGCGGATCAGCTTCAACTGAACCAGCAAAAGAAGTTTCTACACCATCAGTATCTGCTGAAGAAATAATGAAAACCGTTGATTCTGCAGTTACTTTTACCAATGGATCATCTGACATCATTGAAAAAAGTGGTCCTTCGGGAAAATTCTATTCACCTTTGGTAAGAAGTATTGCTGAAAAAGAAAATATTTCAATGCAAGAATTAGAATTGATCTCTGGTTCTGGACAAGACAATAGAGTTACTAAAAAAGATATTTTAGATTATTTACAAAATAGAGGTACTACTGTAATTACAGCTCCTGTAACAAAAGTAGTTTCAGCACCTGTTACGCCTGTAATAACTCAAGTAGCAACAACAGAACCAACAGCACATAAAGCTCCAGTTATCAACATCAACGAAGGAGATGAAATTGTTGAAATGGATCGTATGAGAAAGTTAATTTCTGATCACATGGTTATGTCTGTTCATACTTCTGCTCACGTTACTTCTTATGTAGAAGCAGACGTTACAAACATAGTAAACTGGAGAAATAAAATCAAAAATGAATTTCAAAAAAGAGAAGGTGAAAGTATCACATTTACACCAATCTTTATGGAAGCCATTGCAAAAGCAATTAAAGATTTCCCTTTAATTAATGTTTCAGTAAGTGGCACGAACATCATTATTCGTAAAGACATCAACCTTGGAATGGCTGCAGCTTTACCTTCTGGAAACTTAATTGTTCCTGTAATAAAAAATGCTGATCGTTTAAATTTAATCGGTTTAACGAAAGAAGTAAATGCATTAGCTAATAAAGCAAGAGCAAACAAATTGAAACCAGAAGATATTCAAGGCGGGACTTACACTGTAACCAACGTAGGGACTTTTGGAAATATTATGGGAACACCAATTATCAATCAACCGCAAGTTGCCATTTTAGCATTAGGAGCTATCAGAAAAGTTCCAGCTGTGATTGAAACTCCAGAAGGTGATTTCATTGGTATTAGACAAAAAATGTTTTTATCTCATTCTTACGACCACCGAGTAGTTGATGGGGCATTAGGAGGTAAATTCGTTCGACGAGTAGCAGATTATTTAGAACAATTTGACATAAATAGAGAATTGTAAGAAAAAAAATTGTAATTTCGTAAGACCCTCATTAGTTCTTCTAATGAGGGTCTTACTATTTATTTGAAACTATGAGAAACATATTTTTTTTACTTTTATTTATTATTCCGACGCTTAGCTTTTCTCAAATTACAGAAAAACAATTACGCCTAAAATGTCGAGAAGCATCAGAAGATGAATTAATCATTGAATGCTCAAATCTAACACAAGAAGGATATTTATACTTTGCGTCTTTAGTAGTAGACCGATTATTACAAATGGATTCAACAAGTGCAAACTATCATTATCGTAAAGGGTATTTGTTGTTAACTTCAAAATTCGATTATGAAAAAGCAATAACCCATTTTAATTTTGCTTTACCAACCGCAAATTCAGATTACGATTTATACTCAATTACTGATACTACTTGTCCTATTGACATCTATTATTATCTAGGAAATTGTTATCATCTAAATGAACAGTTAGAAGAAGCTAAAAACATGTACACCAAATATTTCAATGATGAAACGGATAAAAAATCCCCACTTATTGAAAAAGCTCACTTGAATTTAATTCAATGTGAAGTTGCTGAAAAAGCAATGGAAAATCCTAAAAAATGTAAAATAAATAATATTGGAAGTGTAGTAAATACTGAATACCCTGACTATTCACCTGTTATTTCATTAGATGGACAGGCATTGTATTTTACTTCAAGAAGACCTTGGGATGATAATTCAACCAAAGAATTTAGAGACCCTCTTTTACATAATTACCCTGAAGATATTTATGTAAGCTATAGAGATAGAGACTCTAAAGGAAAAGTAACTGGTTGGGTAACTCCAAATAAACTAGATTTTTGCGAAGGGCAACGAAATGAAGCTACAATTGCTGTAAGTGCTGATGAAAGAAGAATTTTTGTTTACCAAGATAATACAGGTGGAGGAGACATCTTTTTCTCTGATTTTAAAATGAGTACATTCCAAGAAGTTCAACCTTTTGACATTAAAAGTGTAAATACTAAATATTGGGAAACTCATTGTACATCAACTACTGATGGATTAAATTTGTATTTTGTCTCTGACAGACCTGGTGGATTAGGTGGTCGAGATATTTATAGAGTTGTAAAATTACCCGATGGAAACTGGAGTAGTCCTAAAAATCTTGGACCTACAATTAACACAGCTAATGACGAAGATTCGCCTTTTATAGGTGCAGATAATAAAACGCTCTATTATTCAAGTAATGGCCCTGAAAGTATGGGTGGATTTGATATATTTTTCTCCATTAGAGATGAATCTAATAATTGGTCTATCCCATTAAATCTTGGTTATCCAATAAACAGAACAGGTGATGATATTTTCTATACAACAACAGTTGATGGAACGAAAGGATATTTCACGTCATTCCGTAAAGATGGTTTTGGAGAAAAAGATATTTATGAAATTGAGAATGATGAATTAGGAGTTAAAAATATTTCTGCTTTAAGAGGCGTGATTCATACTGCTTATGACAAACCTTTACCAGTTGGGCTTTCGCTTAACATTAAATGCTTAAATTGCGACAATAATATAACTCAAGAAACTTTCCCAAAACCGAGAGATGGGTCATTTTTTAATCCTTTAGAAAAATGTAAAGAATATGAAGTAACGTATCTAAATGATTCTAAAGCATTTTACACTGAAATCATTAAAACAAATTGCAATCCCGAGTACGATGAAGTTTACCGAGAAATGCTTCTTGATGTAGATAACATGAAATTTGTCACTTTAGAAGATACAGTTGGTAAATCGTATGATATATTTGCTGAAACTGAAAAAATAAAAAGTATGGTGAAAATATCTGAAACTAAATCTGTTGAAGTAGAAGTTGGTTCAGATTTATCTTCTTTAATTGACATAAAACCTATTTATTTTGATTTAGACAAAGCAGATATCAGAAAGGACGCTGAAATTGAATTGGATAAAATTGTTTTAATCATGAATCAAAATCCTTACATGGTAATTGAACTAGGTTCACATACTGACTGTAGAGCTGATAAAAAATACAATGAAAACTTATCTGATAGAAGAGCTAAAGCTTCTGCTGCATATATTAAAAAACGAATTATTAATCCTGCACGTATTTACGGAAAAGGGTATGGAGAATCCGTATTAAAAAACAATTGTGGATGTGAAGGAAATGTCGTTTCAACTTGTTCGGAAGAAGAACACCAACTCAATAGACGAACTGAATTTATAATCATTAAATTTAAATAAACCTTTCAACTCCTCTTTTCATTAAAGAGGAGTTTTTTTTTACTATTAATCTCATCCTTTTTTAACTTGAATAAGTTAACTATCCATATATTTGTGAAGAATAAAAATATCGTATGAACTTATCCTTAAAACGTCCTCTTGCAATTTTTGACTTAGAAACAACAGGTCTTAATATTACTCAAGATAGAATAGTAGAAATTGCTGTAATAAAAGCAAATCCAGATGGAACTGAAGAACACTTTCTAAAGAGAGTAAATCCAGAAATGCCAATACCAACTGAAACAAGTTTAATTCATGGTATTTATGAAGCTGATATTATCAATGAGCCAACTTTTGCTCAAATTGCAGATGAATTAGTTGCTTTTATAGGTGATGCCGATTTGGCAGGATATAATTCAAATAAATTTGACATTCCTGTTTTATCAGAAGAATTATTAAGAGTTGGGAATAATTTTGATGTTTCGAATAGAAAATTTGTTGATGTACAAAACATTTTTCACAAAATGGAACAAAGAACTTTATCTGCTGCTTATTTGTTTTACTGTGATAAAAAAATTGAAAATGCTCACAATGCACTTGCGGATACAGCTGCAACTTGGGAAGTGTTAAAAGCGCAAGTAAACAAATACGAATCCATCGAAAATACTATTGATTTCCTTTCAGACTTCTCAAAATCTGGAAACTTTAACATACTCGATTTCGCAGGACGATTAGCATTAAATGAAGATGGGGAAGCAATCTATAATTTCGGAAAAAACAAAGGAAAAACAATTAAAGAAATTTCTATTTCAGAACCTGGATATTATGGTTGGATGTTAAATGCTGACTTTCCACTATATACGAAACAATGCTTACGTGTAGAAATGGAAAAAATCAAAAAAAACATGCCATCAACAGAACCCGTTGAAAAAATTAGAAAAAAATTAAGAGAAGAGCCAATAGTGATTAAAAAGGAATCAAATTCAAATGAATCTCTTGAAGAAAAATTAGCTGCATTGAAAAATAAATTCAAATAATAAACACGATGAAAATAATTTGTATCGGAAGAAATTATGCTGATCATGCAAAAGAAATGAAATCAGAAGTTCCAACGGTTCCAATGTTCTTTATGAAGCCTGATACCGCCTATTTAAAGCCAGGAAATCCTTTTTTCTATCCGTCGTTTACAAAAGACCTGCATTACGAGTGTGAACTCGTTGTAAAACTTTGCAAAGTAGGAAAAAATATTTCCGAAAAATTTGCGCACAAATATTACAATGAAATAGGACTTGGAATTGATTTCACAGCACGTGATTTACAAGACATTTGTAAAGCCAAAGGTCATCCGTGGGAAATTGCAAAATCATTTGAACACAGTGCGCCTATCTCAAAAGATTTCATAAACAAAGCTGAATTAGATTGGGATAACCTACAATTTTCATTAAAAAAGAATGGGGAAGTCGTTCAGATTGGAAATGTAAAAGACATGATTTTTTCGATAGATCAATTAATTGTGTACTTATCACAGTTCATGACGTTGAAAACTGGGGATTTAATTTATACAGGGACTCCTGCAGGAGTTGGCCCGGTTCATATTGGTGATAAATTAGAAGGATTTATTCTCGAACGTAAAATGTTTGATTTGAATATTAAATGATTTTTTTTGGGGATGCTGTTGGTATAGGGCATGCCCTATACCAACAGCATCCCAAAAAAATCATTTCCCTTTCGCCTTAACAATTATCAGAATCGTATACAGCATAATTTTAAAATCCAACGCTAAAGTTCTATTTTTAAGATATAATAGATCAAATTTCATACGCTTTAACATTTCATTTACATTTTCTGCGTAACCATATTTAACTTGTCCCCATGAGGTAATCCCAGGTCGAACTTTCGTTAATTGTAAAAACTGAGGTTCAACCGCAATAATTTGATCAATATAAAATTGGCGTTCTGGACGAGGTCCAACTAATGACATTTCTCCTTTAAGAACATTAAAAAATTGAGGAAATTCATCAAATCTTAATTTCCTCATATATCTTCCAACTTTAGTAATTCTAGGATCATTTTTCGATGATAACTGAGGCCCTTGTTTTTCAGCATCCGTATACATTGTTCTAAACTTTATAATTTTAAAAGAAACACCATCTAACCCTACTCTATCTTGAAGAAAAAACACAGGTCCTTTAGACGATAATTTCACAGCTATTGCCATAATTATATAGAAAGGAATCAAACAAATAATTGCAATTGTAGACAATACAAAATCTAAAATTCGCTTAATAATTTGTTGTCCGATAGGCATATAATCTGAATTCACTTCAAAAAGCATCGCTCCGAAAAGATTATTCATTTTTATAGATCCTAATAAAAAATCATACATATCAGGGGAAATTTTAATTTTAATTTTCCCACCTTGAATACGAGAAATTATATTTCTTAATTTTGCATGATCACTTATTTCTAAGGCAATAATCACTTCTTCAATATTATTATTTCTCAATATCAAATCTAGATTATCAACATGTCCTAAATATTTTAATTGAGACTCAAGAAGTTTATCTACTCCATTTAAATTTACAAAGCCAACAAAATCATTTCCAATGCCTTTTGGAAGATTAATTATTTCATTGTAGATTAAAACTGCTTTTTCACTTCCTCCTATTAACAAAGTCCTAAAACCACTTTTATTTTGATGAACTCTACGAACAATATAACTAACTAAAATTATTCTTGGAATAAACGTAAAACTAAAATAAATTAAAAATAAAATAAAAATGGATTTATAATAAAGCTGATAACTGTTTATATTATCATCCAACAATAACAAGAAAAATAAAATCACAACACCAATCATTGAACTAAAAAAAGTATAACTGAATATTTTCAATCGATACAATCTTTTCACGTCATAATAAGTACCCTGTAACATGTAAATTGTTAACCAAATAAAAGGGATAAATAAAATCCCCTCATAAAAAGTAGAATCAATGGTAAACTCTTTATTTTCAATAAAAGTTTTTCGAAAATAATAAAAAACTCCCCAAGAAAAAGCGGATGAAAACCAATCTATTAATATTAAATAAAATCTTAAATAATTACGAGGCATACATCAAAAATAAACTACTTTAATATTATCAATACAAATATCTGAAGTGGTTAAGCCTTCTTCCAAAACTGCTTGAAAAGTGATGTCATAATATTCAGCTGAAGTGGAATAAGAAACGATTTCTTTTAATTCAATATACATTTTTTTCCATTTTATGGAAGAGGGGTCTTGTTTATTTAATTGAATCGCTGGATTTGGTTTGACTCCTTCAGATGAAACAGCTAAAACTCCAGTAACAACTGAATTCGTATTGTAATAATCTATTTCCAAATACACTTCTTTTCCTCCTTTTGGCAAAACCAAATGCTCATTTGTACTGGCTGTCCAATTTGGATTTAACGCATCAAGAGAAACATGTCCATAATAATTTCCATATTTTAATTTTAACGGATCATTTCCTGAAACAATTTGAACATTCGAAGCTGGATCATTTTCAATTTGAATTGAAGCATCTTCAAAATCTTCGATCCAAAATTTAGTATAAGATTCATATCTTGTTACAGGATTCAATTTCAATATCTTATCACGAATTAATTCAGCATCAACTTCAAACACTTCCATAAATGGATACATTTTTTTAGTTGCAGAAATTCCATTATTTTTAATTGCTGGATATATTTTAATATTAACGTTACCTTCTAATAATAAAGGAATTTTAAATGGAACTTCAAAAACTCCGATTATTTTATTATCAACATAAACCCAAGCTTCAGTGAAATTTTGAGTCAAAACTCCCGCATCATTTATCGCTCCCGAATTTGCTTCTAATGTCCAATTATTTACTTCCAACCATGAAGGAGAAGGATTGTTTTTCAAACAAGAAGAAAACAATAAAATAATTGATATAAAGGATAATATTAATTTCATAAAGTACATAGAAAAAATTAAACGAAATAAATTAATAAATATTGTCAACCAATACCATTTTTGAATGATTTAAAATATCTAAAATTTGATAAGCAACTTTCAATGAACTATAACCATCACTTAATGAAACAATTGGATCAACATCATTTACAATTACTGAATAAAAAGAAAGTAATTCATTTTTAATTGGATTTATTTCTTCGATTTCAGGTAATACTGCTACTTTGGTTTTTAAATTAGTATCATCTAATTTCCCTAAAACAATTTCTTCGATTTCATTTGTAAGGAAATTGACATGAATACATTTTTCATTTTGATAAAAATTGGTCTCATTTTTATAAAATTTAGCCAATCTACTTGTACCAAAATGAGCAACACACCCATTATCAAATTCTATTTTCGCCTGAATAACATCGTATTCTTTACTAAATACTGAAGTTCCACTTGCTGAAACTTTTCGAATCCCCGATTTTACAACACTTAATGCAATATCAATATCGCTCATCATTAAATCCAGAACCAACGACACGTCATTCGATTCCGAATTATATTGAAGATGGTTTTGTGATTCAATTAACTTAGGCTTATTAATAGAAGAAAGACTAGCTAAAAAGGCTGGATTAAATCTATTAGTAGACCCAACCTGAATTTTCACACTCGCTTCTCTTGATAAATTAATAAGTGATTTTGCTTCGTCAATTGTATGAGTAATAGGCGTTTCTAAAAAAATATGTTTACTATTTCTTAAAGCTAACGAAGCTAATTCATAGTGTTTCAATGAAGAAGATACAATATCAACACAATCCACTTTCTTTATAAGTTCTTCATAAGATGAAAATCGTTTTAATCCAAACTTTTCAATGATTTCAATTGCAACTAGATCATTTGGCTCATAAAAACCTATAATTTCATACAAATCTGTTAATTCAAAAAGTAATCGTATATGAATCTTTGCTAAGTCATTAGCACCCAAAACTCCAATCTTAAGCATTCGTTTATAATTTTCAGTAAAAATAAGGCGCTAAATCTCTTGTATGATAAGACTTTATCAGTATTTATCAACATTTCAATGAAAATAAGTCTGTATTTTTAATATTTCCTTAAATCTGAAATCAAATAAAACTCATTTCAAGCTCATAATCAGACAATTTAAATATTAATCAAAAAAATAATTTAAAATAATCAGAAATTTATAGCTTAAATAAAAATGAAAATACTATATTTGCACTCACCAAAATGGAGGCTATAGCTCAGTCGGTTAGAGCGACGGTTTGTGGTACCGTAGGTCGTGGGTTCGATCCCCACTAGCCTCCCCCAAAAAAAGAAAGAGTTGCAAACGAAAGTTACAGCTCTTTTTTTGGTTTTATCACCTCATTTATATCTTTAGTAAGTTATGAAATTCATTAAGATTTCCATTGTTTTCACTCTTTTTATAATTACATATTATAGCTTGCAAATACCCGATAAACTTTCAATTCCTACAAATGACAAAGTTGGACACTTTTTAGCTTACTCTATTCTTTCCATTCAATGCTTCTTACTTTGTAACACAATGAATAAAAAAATAAAAACAACTATTATGATTGCATCTTATGGTATTTTAATGGAATTTATTCAAAGTTTTGTTCCTGAAAGAGAACCTAGCTTTTTCGATATTATAGCGAACACAAGTGGTATTTTATTTAGTTTAATAACCGTTTTTTTGTTTCAACAACAAATTCATTCGATCTTAAAAAAAATAAATATTAACCTACATTAAGGATCTATCAGTAAATAAACTACCTATTTTGACTGATACTTTTATCCTTTTTCTTCATATTTCACAAAAACATTTATCCAAATAGCTCTTCCAAACCTAATTATAAGGGGCTGAAGACTCATCATTGTAACAAACATTATTGAAATAAAAGAAATAAGCTGATAGTCTAAATAAAAATAGAAAAAAGCAGCTAATCCAATTATAAGTACAACTACAATCGGATAACTCATCCACAAAGCACCATAATAAAAACCAGGCTCAATAACGAAATCTTGTCCACAGACTGTGCAATTATCATCCATTTTCAATCCTCCTTTGAGTTTATAAGGATTTCTGTAAACAAATAAATTCCCTTCTTGACACTTTGGGCATTTCAATTTCAACACACTATATACTTTAGATCCTTTTTTTAAAAGTTTAAAATTCATTTACGGCTTTTTATTTGATGATTCGAAATTAAGTATAAAAGAGATTGAATCAAAATTGACGGTTATTTTGGGTATATTTTATTTTGAGGTGCTGGCTATACAAATTAATTTTTAGCTAGTTTTTAAATATGACAAAATACTATCTGGTATTTAAAATAAAAGCTATTAATCTTGAAATTTTTCATTCGTACTATTAGATTTAATTAAGACTTAAATAATTAGATTCGTTAACAGTTCCTACTTTTTAGCATCGCCCTAAAAAGTAGGCAAAAAGGTCTAGCACTTAACAAATTAAATTACCCATCACGATTAAAAAAGTGAAATTTCAAAAACTCATCCC
>OBEQ010027785.1_pt1 | contig 14347 bp, 14 predicted proteins | sample 1670901 | NCBI WGS metagenome assembly OBEQ01 (sample SAMEA104232315, study PRJEB22302) | groundwater metagenome | biome: forest; feature: aquifer; material: groundwater | place: USA | collected 2011-08-07 | depth 5.4 m
CGTCACCCTCCGGCGTGCCGGCCGCGCCGCGCTCGTGCTCGAGCGGGCGGGCGAGTTGCGGGAGATCGGGGCCGGCATCGCGCTCGGCGTCAACGCGATCCTGGCGCTGCGGCGGCTCGGGCTCGCCGACGCCGTGCTGGCTGGACGCTCGAGAGGGAAGCCCGGAGGAGGCGCGCGAGCTCGCGAGGATAGCTGTCACCGAGCAGGCGCACCGCCAGCAGGACGCGGGTCCGGGTCTGGCCGCCGAACGGAGAGGAGGAGGCCCTGACCGCCATGTTAGGTTATATGACCTCCGATAGCGGTCTATCGTCAACTCGCCCGGCTGTGTTGCTTTCGGTCCGCTGCGACACGAACCCGTCACGGCCCGGCGCGCCACTGGCCGTGGGCTGACCTGATGCCGCGGGCCCTTCGCCCACGGGAGACGGTGCCCGTCAGATCCCGTGTGATTTCCTGGACGAGCGGGCTGCGAGGATGCCGAGACCGCAAATTCTGAGTAGACGGCGGCGCGCATCGTACAATGGAAGCCAGGAGATCGGTGAGCCATGGCCGAGAAGAAAACCAGAGGGCCACAGCGGGGTTCCCCTCGCGTCGCTGCGTGGGTCCACGAGGTCATCAATCCGCTCCTCGAAGCGATTCCGATGGAGATCTCGTTTCTTGAGAGCGGGAACACGACCTGGCGCTTCTACAACGGACGACCGGAATATCTGCGCCCCATCGAGGGCTACATAGCCCCGGAAGCGCGGCGCATACTCGATGATTTCCGCCTGGCGAACCCGGAGGCCGGGCAGCCCTTTGGCAGGCATGACGAACTTCTCGCGCACCTCGTCGCGGTGGCTGGTGATGCCCACAGGGTGCTCATGAACCGTGAGGACTTCGTGCAGAGGGTACGGAACCGCCTAACCGAGTTCATGCAGACCCCTCCAAGAGCGGATTATCCGGGTGGCGCCCTACCTGAAGCAGACTTTCCGAAGCTGGTCGGTGAACGAGTCGTCAACGCCGTCAAAGAAATTCCCTCGCACTACTCCGACGCGAAGTTCTGGGAGCGGTATCGTGACGAGTTTGCGAACTTCGGGAGCGGTCCGGAATTCGAGCGTCTTCGTGAAGCTCGCGATGCACTGCTCAAGCACGATCGAAAGCTGTACGAGTGGCTGCGTCAGAAGAGCTTTCGGCTCTGCGAAGAATACGATGTCCCGGCCGCGCCCTTTCCTAGTTGGCGTCGAGCGACCCGGACGGTAGGTAGTGCGTGAGCACTTCCTGCTTGACACGGGTCCGCTCCAAGAGTTCTTCGTCCTACGGTACCAGGCCGAAAGCAATCGTCGCTGGCCGGACCAAACCTTTCAGTTCCACGCGCTGCTGACGCCGCTCGATCAGGAGGACTTCCGGAGGTTCGTTGAGGCCAACCGCGGTCATCTCGGCACCTCGTCCGGCGTGGTCATGGAAATGCACAGGTTCCTCCGAGGCGCCGAGGATCGTTGCCATTCGCAGCAGACTCAGCAGGATCTCAGGCGTCGCTTCTGGGGGCTCGTATGCGCGACGTTTCGTGAGGTCGGAATCGCCGAACACGCTGTGCCCGTTGTCGACGTGGCGGAGCAAGTCTTAGTTGACCTTGGGCCGGTTGATGCGGGCCTCCTCGAACTCGCAAAGCGATCCGTCAAACACATCGGGCGGCTCGTCGTCCTGACCGCCGACCGGAGGCTCCTCGAGCTGTGTCTACAACACGAGGTCCCGGCGGAGTACGTTAGCGACAGGTTGGAGAAATTCCGGAAGACCGGTTAGCGATACAAGGGGTTCGCCGGAACGGTCGTTTCGGGGGGAAAAACGGCAAGGCCCAGAGCGGTTGTCGCGCTGGTGGAGCCCAGTGCTCGGCTCGTCGAGGGTGTAGAGGACGTCGACCAGGCTCGAGCCGATCTGCGTCGAAGCGGTTCGATGTGGATCGAGGCGCGCGAGGCGTGACGACCGCGGACGACGGTCAGCCGGCGGCGCGTCCCGCGATCGCGTCGAGCGTCTTCTCCACCTGCTGCGCGTGGTCCCGGTAGTGGAGGCGGAGGATGAGCGCGTAGCCCTTCCAGTTGATCTCGCCGAAGTCGCTCTCGGCGATGCGCAGGTCCGTGTGCGGCTCGCCGCGCTGCGCGTCCAGGAGCCCGGCGACCGCGGCCTGGCCCGCTCGGATGCGCGCGACGAGATCCGCGAGCGGGGCCCCGGCGCCCGCGGGCTGGTGGCTCGACATCGAGCGGGCCGGCCGGCGCCCGCCGGTCAGCGCTCGCATGATCCGCGTCACGTCCTCGAGCGTCCGTGCCACGTGCTCGGCGATCTCGGCCACGCTCCACTCGCCCGCCGCCGGCCGGGTGCGGGCCGTGGCGTCCGTGGCGCGCCCCACCGCGGCGAAGAACTCCGCCGCCGCGTCGTCCAGGCGCCGCCGGATGTCCGCGGCCGACAGCTTCGCCGACTGCGCCGCCAGGTAGCTCCGGAGCTGCTCGCGCTGGTCGCTGGCGCTCATCGATGCCGAGGATCGGCCCGGAGCGGGCTCCGCGTCAAGGGGCGTCCCGCGAGCCACGCGGCGCGCCCGCGTCAGCGCGAGCGGGGGAGGCGGCGGGCCCGGAGGACGCGGCGCACGAGGAGCCCGAGGGCGACGACGGCGAGGACGGCGAGCGCCGCTTTCTCCACGTCCCCGACGCCACGCCGTAGCGGCTCCACGTAGGGGCCGAGCCCGTAGCCGAGCGCGTAGCCGATCCCCACGGCGTACGGGACGTAGCACAGCGCGCCGAGGAGGTTGGCGACGACGAAGCGGGTCAGGCCCAGGCCCGAGGCGCCGGCGATCGGCCCCGCCATGACGCGCAGGCCGGGGATGAAGCGGGCGGCGAACACGCCGAGCGACCCGTGACGCAGCACGAACCGCCACACCGCTTCCAGCCGCTCGGGGGTGATGGCGACCCAGTGGCCGTAGCGCTCGAGCGCCGCGCGGCCGTAGCGCCGGCCCACCCAGTAGCCGAGGTTGTCGCCGATGGCCGCGCTCACGACGCCCACGGCCAGGACCGCGGCCAGCCGCAGCGTGCCCTGCCAGGCCATGTAGCCGCCGAGCACGAGGACGGTCTCCTCGGGCATCGGCAGCCCGACGTTGCCGAGGACCACGACGACGAAGATCGCGGCGTAGCCCCAGTGACCGACCAGCTCGCCGAGGTCGAGCACGTCAGCGCCCCCCCGCGCGCGCCGCGGCCTCGATCGCTTCCACGATGAAGTGGTAGCCCGTGCAGCGGCACAGGTTCCCGGCCAGCATCTCGCGGATCTCCTCGCGCGTGGGCTCCGGGCGCTCGGCGAGGAACGCCTTGGCGGTGAGGAGGATCCCCGGCGTGCAGTAGCCGCACTGGAGCGCGTGGTGGGCCCGGAACGCCTCCTGGAGCGGATGGAGCCGGTCGCCGTCGGCGAGGCCCTCGACGGTCTCGACGGCGGCGCCGTCGGCCTGGACGGCGAGCATCAGGCAGGCGCGGACAGGCTCGCCGTCGAGCAGCACCGTGCAGGCGCCGCAGACGCCGTGCTCGCAGCCGAGGTGGGTGCCGGTGAGGCCGAGGTCCTCCCGGAGAAAGTCGGCGAGGCTCTTCCGGACCTCGACCGTGCCCGCGTGCTCCCGGCCGTTCACCCGGAGCCGGACCGCGCGCGCCGTCATGCCCGGTCTCGCGCGCGCTCGGCGGCGGTGGCGAGGGCGCGCTGGACGAGGGTGCCCGCCACGCGCCGCCGGTACTCGGCGGAGGCGTGGAGATCGGAGTCGGGCGTGAGTGACGCGGTGGCCGCGCGCGCGGCGGCTGCCATGCTCTCCGCCGTCGGCGCCTGGCCGCCGAGCGCCTGCTCGGCGCCCGTCGCGCGCACCGGCGTGCCGCCGCAGCCGAAGAGGGCGACGCGGGCCCGCTGGATCCGGTCGCCGCGCAGCTCCACCACGGCGACCACGCCGACCAGCGCGAAGTCCCCGTGACGCCGCGCCACCTCGAGCAGGCAGCCGCCGGCGCCGGCCGGCAACGCCGGCACGCGCACCTCCGTGATCAGCTCGTCCGGGCGCAGCGCCGTCGTCAGCGGAGCGACGAAGAGCCGCCCGGCGGCCAGCTCGCGCTGGCCCGCGCGGGAGCGGGCGATCACGCTGCCGTCGAGGCAGAGCAGGAGGGCGGGCAGCTCGGCCGCCGGGTCTGCGTGAGCGAGGCTGCCGGCGATGGTGCCGCGTGTCCGGATCGCCGCGTGCCCGACCCAGCGGAGCGCCTCGCCGAGCAGCGGGAGGCGCGGGAGGGCCGCCCGCTCGACGCGGCGCTGGCGGGCGAGCGCGACGATCGCGACGCGGCCGGCCTCCTCGCGGACGTAGTCGAGCCCCGGGATCCGGTTGATGTCGACGACGACGGCGGGCCGGGCGAGGCGGAAATTGAGCATCGGGAGCAGGCTCTGCCCGCCGGCGAGGACCTTCGCCTCGTCGCCGTGGCGGGCCAGCAGCTCGAGCGCCTCGTCGAGCGCGCCGGGCGCGTGGTAGTCGAACGGCGCCGGCTTCACGCGCGCGCCCGCTCGAGGAGCGCGAGGAGGCGGGCCGGGGTTACGGGCGTCTCCGTGATGCGGACGCCGAAGGGCGCGAGCGCGTCCTCGATGGCGTTGGCGATGGCGGCGGGCGGCGAGATGGCCCCGCCCTCGCCGAGCCCCTTGATCCCCAGCGGGTTCCGGGGGGACGGGTGCTCGAGGTGCACGATCTCGATCGCGGGCAGCTCCATCGCCGTCGGCACCAGGTAGTCCATGAAGCTCTGCGTCAGGAGCTGGCCACTCTCGTCGTAGACCAGCTCCTCGTAGAGCGCGCCGCCCACGCCCTGGGCCACGCCGCCGTGGACCTGGCCGGCCACGATCAGCGGGTTGATCACCTTGCCGCAGTCGTGGGCCACCAGGTAGGCGAGGAGCTTCACCAGGCCCGTGCCCGGGTCGACCTCCACCGTCGCCACGTGGACGGCGCTCGCCCAGGTGACGGTGGGCACGTGGTGATAGGCCGTCGCCTGGAAGTCGGGCGAGGCCACGCCGGGCCGGGCGAAGGTCGGGATCGCGGCCTGCACGACCTTCGCGAGCGGCGCCGCCGAGGCGGGGGCGCCGCGCACGAAGACCTGGCCGTCCTCGATCGCGATGTCGGCGGGCGCGGCCTCGAGGAGGCTCGCGGCGGCGCGGACGACCTTCTCCCGCACCGCCGCCGCCGCGTCGAAGATGGAGCTGCCGGCGGTGACGGCGCTGCGGCTGGCGAAGGTGCCGACGCCGAACGGGACTGCGGCGGTGTCGCCGCCGATCACCGTCACCCACGCAAGCGGCACGCCGAGGACGTCGGCCGCGACCTGGGCGAACGTGGTCTCGTGGCCCTGGCCCGAGGAGCAGGCGCCGGTGGCGACGACGACGCGGCCGGCGAGGTCGAGCGTCACCGACGCGCCCTCGTAGGGCCCGATCGCCGTGCCTTCGACGTAGCCGGACAGGCCGATGCCCCGGTACACGCCCCGGGCGCGCAGCGCCGGCTGCTCGCGCCGGAAGTCGTCGTAGCGGGCGGCGCGGAGCGCGGTCTCGAGGTTCGCGCGGAAGTCGCCCGTGTCGTAGACGAGCGGGTTGCCGTCGCGGTAGGGCATGCCGAGGTCCCAGGGCAGCTCGTCGGCGCCGAGGTAGTTGCGGCGGCGGATCTCGGCCGGGTCCAGGCCGAGCTGCCGCGCCAGGCAGTCGACCGCGCGGTCCATCGCGAAGACCGCCTCCGGACGGCCGGCGCCCCGGTACGGCGCGCTCGGCGTCTTGTTGGTGACGACGGCGGTGAAGTCCACGTGCAGGTCGCGGACACGGTAGGGGCCGAGCAGGTGGGCGACCGTGTTGTAGGGCAGCACGATGCCCCACTGGTTGTAGGCGCCGACGTCCAGCCAGATCCGGTCGCGCACGGCGAGGATCGTGCCGTCGCGGCGGGCGGCCAGGGCGATGTCGTGCACCTGGTGGCGCGCGTGGGCGGCGGCCATCATGTGCTCGCGCCGGTCCTCGGCCCACTTCACGGGGCGGTTGAGCGCGAGCGCGGCGATCGGGATCAGCGCGTCCTCGGGGTAGCCGGCGGCCTTGGTGCCGAAGCCGCCGCCCACGTCGGGGGCGATCACGCGGATCTTGTGCGGCGGGAGCTCGAGCGCGACCACGAGCCCCTGCTGCACGAAGTGGGCGACCTGCGTGCTGTTCCAGGTGGTCAGCGTCCCGTCCCGCCGGTCGAAGACGGCCACGACGCCGCGGGGCTCGATCGGCATGCCGGCGTAGCGCTGGACGCGGAAGCGCTCGCGGAGCACGACGTCGGCGGCGCGGAAGGCGGCGTCGGCGTCGCCGATCCCGTGGGTGAAGCCCACCACGACGTTGTCGGGCCAGTCGGGATAGACGCGCGAGCCGCCGGGCTCGGCGGCCCGCACCATGTCGACCACGGCGGGCAGCGGCTCCCACTCGGCCTCGATCGCGTCCACCCCGTCCTCGGCCCGGGCGCGGCTGTCGGCGACCACCATCGCCGCGATCTCGCCGACGTAGCGGGCGGTGTCGCGGACGAGCGCGTGCTGCGCGGTCGGCCGGATCGCGAACCGCACGCGCGCGGCGAGGCCGGGCGGCGGCGCGCCGAAGAGCGGCAGCGGCTTCATCCACTGCGCGAGGTCGGCGAAGCCGAAGACGCGCGCCACCCCGGGCATCGCGGCCGCGCGCGCGGTGTCCAGCCGGACGAGCCGGGCGTGGGCGTGGGGCGAGCGCAGGAAGGCGGCGTGGAGCATGCCGGGCAGCGCGATGTCGTCCACGTAGCGCGCCTCGCCGCGCAGGTAGCGGGCGTCCTCCACCCGCGTCACGGCGGCGCCGAAGTACCGGGCTCCCATTCCCCGCTCAGCCCCCGAGGTACGCCCGCTTGACGTGCTCGTCGCGCAGGAGGTCCCGCGCGGCGCCCGCCAGCGTGATCCGTCCAGTCTCCATCACGTAGGCGCGGTCGGCCATTCGCAGCGCGGCGTAGGCGTTCTGCTCGACCATCAGCACCGTGGTGCCCCGGTCGCGGATGTCGCCGACGATGCGGAACGTGGCGTCGGCCGCGGCCGGGGCTAGCCCGAGCGACGGCTCGGCGGGCAGGAGGAGCCGCGGCCGCGACATGAGCGCCCGGCCGATCGCGAGCATCTGCTGCTCCCCGCCCGAGAGCGTGCCGGCGGCCTGCCGGCGGCGCTCGCCGAGGATCGGGAAGTGCGCGACGACGGCATCGAGCTCCGCCGCCCCCCCGTCCCGCCGCGTCCAGGCGCCGATCCGAAGGTTTTCCTCGACGGTGAGGTACGGGAACACGCGGCGGCCTTCCGGGCAGTGGGCGATGCCGCGGCGGACGATGGCGGGCGCGGCCAGCCCCGAGATCGCCTCGCCGTCGAAGACGACTCGCCCGCTCCGGGGCGCGAGGAGGCCCGAGATCGTCTTGAGCGTGGTGCTCTTGCCGGCGCCGTTGGCGCCGAGGAGGCAGACCAGCTCGCCCCGGCGCACCTCGAGGGGGACGTCGCGGAGCGCGGCGAGGCGCCCGTAGCCGGCGCTGATCGACTCAAGCGCCAGCATGGGCCGCTCCCAGATAGGCGCGGATCACGTCGGGATGCCGCTGGACGGCGGCGGGCGGCCCCTCGGCGATCACGCGGCCCGAGCTCAGCACGATGACATGGTCGGAGACGCCCATCACCAGCCGCATGTCGTGCTCGACGAGGAGGATCGTGACGCCCTGCCCGCGGACCTGCTCGATCAGCCGCGTGACCGCCACCTTCTCCGCGCCCGTCATGCCGGCCGCGGGCTCGTCGAGGAGGAGCAGCCGCGGGCGCGCGGCCAGCGCGATCGCCAGCTCGAGCAGCCGCTGCTCGCCGTAGGCCAGCTCGGCGGCCACGAGCCGCCGGCGGGGGGCGAGCCCGACGAAGGCCAGCCCCTCTTCGGCCTCGCCGGCCAGTCGCGCCTCCTCCGCCGCCGCCGCCCGGCTCCCGGCGAGGACGCCGAGGAGCCCCGCTCGCCCACGCAGGTGCAGCCCGACCAGTACGTTGTCGGCCACGGTCAGCGCCGGGAAGACGCTGGTCTTCTGGAACGTTCGCACGACCCCGCGGGCGGCGACGTCGCAGGGCCGGAGGCCGGCGAGCGAGGTCTCGTCCCAGCGGACGCGCCCCGCGGTCGGCCGGAGATAGCCCGTGATCGCGTTGAAGGCCGTCGTCTTGCCGGCGCCGTTCGGGCCGATGAGGCTCGTGATGGTGCCGGGCCCGACCGTGAAGGTGACGCCGGCGAGCGCGGCCACGCCGCCGAAGGACACGGTGAGGCCGCTGACGGCGAGGCTCATCGGCGGGCGCGCCAGGCGGCCACCGCGGGCACGATGCCCCGGGGCAGGAAGAAGACGACGAGGATCAGGAGCACGCCGTAGGCCAGCATCTGCCACTGCCACGCGACCGCCTCGCGCAGCGCCTCGGGCAGCGCGGTGAAGAGGAGGGCGCCCACGAGCGGCCCGGCCAGCGTGCCCTTGCCGCCGGCGACGACCATGATGACCATCGTGACGGTGTAGCTGAAGAGGAAGACCTCGGGGCTCACGAAGCGCGTGTAGTGAGCGTAGAGGCTGCCCGCCGCCCCCGCCATCGCCGCGCTGATCACCGCCGCCAGCACCAGGTAGCGCGTGCCGTCGACGCCGACCGACTCCGCCAGCGCCTCGTTCTCCCGGAGCGCGACGAACGCGCGCCCGATGCGCGAGTAGACGAGGCGCCGGCAGATCCCGTAGGCGAGGGCGGCGACGGCGAGCACCAGGTAGTACGCCGCGCGCTTGGTGGCGAGGCTCAGGCCGGCCAGGGCGGGGGCGGGGACGCCGGGGAGACCGAGCGGCCCGTTGGTCAGCTCCATCCAGTTCACCGCGACGAGCGAGACGACGCCGGCGAAGCTGATCGTCACCAGCACGAAGTAGGCGCCGCGCAGCCGGAAGGCGAGGCGCCCGATCAGCCAGCCGCTGGCGCCGGCGAGGACGACGGCGGCGGCGAAGGCGGCGGCGAACGGCCACGCGGCCCGGAGCGCGAGGAGCGCCGAGGCGTAGGCCCCGATGCCGAAGAAGGCCGCGTGCCCGAGCGAGAGCAGCCCCGTGTAGCCGAGGAGCAGGTTCAGGCTGAGCGCGAGGATCGCGAAGATCCCGGCCATGATGAGCACGTGGAGGTGATACGGGTTCGGGAGCCACAGCGGGACGCTCAGCGTCACGGTAGCAAGCGCGAGCGGTCGGAGACCGCTCACTCTGGGGGCTCCGCCGTGCAACGAAAGCGCCGTCACTTTCTCAACTCGAACTCGACGCGAGGCACCCCGCTCTGCCTGATGATCGATAGGAGCGTTCCTGTCTTCAGTTCAGGATGGTCAGGCACCGGGACTGTTGTGGTGCTGGACTCGAGTCGTCGCTGCATCACGACGTGACGGCCTCGTCTCCTGACCTCGGCAAAGCCGTGGCGCTCGAGTATGCGACACACCTCCTCCCCCGAGAGAATCCGCAGCCTACCCATGTGCGACTTCGAATCGCGTAATGAACAGTTTTGTGCGGAGGCGCCGGTCGACTTCCTCCGGGCGGGCAGACTCGAGGAACAGCTCGACCGCTTCCTTGAGGTTTTCGGTGGCCTCCTCGACCGTTGCGCCCTGGCTGGCCACATCGAGTTCCGGACACAGGGCAACGTACAGTTGCCCCTCCCGTTCCAGGATCGCGGTGTAGGTGGTCGTGCGCATCGTGCTCCTCCTCTCCTGATGTGACGGACAAGTCATTCATGGATCCCGACCCTGCTGTGATCAGCGTGGGGGATCAGGGACTCTACAAGAGGGCCCTCCGGAGGGCTTCCACAGCCGCCTCGGTGAATCCGTGCATAGAGCGACTCGCGACCGTCGAGCCCGGGCACAGCTTTTGTAGGCGCTCCTCCAGCTCAAGATTTGGGGCTCCGCCGTCGCTCCTGTCGATTATATGGAGACGGGGCTTGTTCGAGTGATCCCGCGACTCTTCCCGGAAGAGGTCAATGTAGAAGGTGTCTGAGCCGCTGGCGCTCCAGCCAACTATGACGAGATCGTCGCCGTTACAAACCGCCCGGACGAACCGCTCCTTCTCCTCTTCGTAGAATTGGGACCCATGGCGATGACGTGAGTGGGTCGGAGGCAGAATCGAGCTTCGCACGAAGCGGTCATCCGTGCGGATATCCCGGAGAACCGGCGGAAACGTGGCGCGGTGGGCGTGGCTGTGCCGTCCGTTGCTGTAATAGACTTCGTTGGATCCCCGGAGAAAGGTGCACCGGTCGCCATGCGGCTTGATCAGACGCACCGATCGGCAATAGGCGCCGTCGTCAAGGGCAGGCTGAAAGCACCTCCTGTCAGCAAGCCGGGAAAGGGGCTCGGGCGAGTCGTTGAACACGTGCCTCGTCCGGCCGCAGTCCCACGCGAATTCGACGTTGCTCCCCCGTTCATATCGAACGTGCTCGAGAACGCCGTCGTAGTTCATATCGACCACGTCCACGACGCGGGTCTCTGTGAGCTCGTCGAAGAGCTCTACAAGGCTTCGGTGTGCGCTCCTTCGACTTGTCGAGTGTGTCGGCAGTCTGAGATCGCGGCGGGCCATTAGCGTCATATAGACGGCGATGCTGTACGCCAGTGCCCAGTAAGCTCGTGTTCCGGATCGATCGTCGCGGCTCTCAAGCCTTCTGAAGGCGGTAAGTAGGGAATCGTTCTCGTAGGCGATGGGCTTTATGGACGTGAGAACCTGCTCGATCAGCGAATTTGGCACACGCCCGCAAGAGAGGTCGGGCGAGTCTAATCCATACGCTGTGCTGAGGGCGTACGCGAGGTACAAACGCTGCTTCGGGGCTGCATCTTCGTCTCGCGCGTCAGCGCGCTGAACGATGCTTTGTAACAGGTTGGACAGCGCCGGGTAGGGAACCTTGTTGTAGGCGCAGGAGGCGCCTGCCCCCAGAACGAACGTAACCCGTCGAGATGCCATGCCGATGTTCAGTCTACCCGACGCGCTCGGCGCGGGCGAAGAGCCCGGCGGGGCGGAGCAGGAGGACGAGGATGATGATCACGAAGCCGACGGCGTCGCGGTAGCCGGAGGACACGTAGCCCGCGCCCAGCTCCTCGGCGACGCCGAGGAGCAGCCCGCCCAGGGCGGCGCCCGCGAAGTTCCCGAGCCCGCCCAGGATGACCACCGAGAAGGCCTTGAGGGAGGCGAGATCCCCCATCGACGGGTACACGAGGAAGATCGGCCCGAGCAGCGCGCCGGCGGCGGCGGCCAGGCTGGAGCCGAGGGCGAAGGTGAGCGTGTGGATCCGGCCCGTGTCGATGCCCATGAGCGCGGCGGTGTCGTGGTCCTGGAACGTCGCGCGCATCGCGGTGCCGAGCGGTGTCCGGTGGATCAGCAGGTGCGCCCCCGCGATCAGCGCCAGCACCGCCGCCATCACGAAGAGCCGGAGCGGCGCCACGGAGACCGGGCCGAGCACGATCGGCGCCGTCGGAAACGGATGGGGGATGCTCTTGGCCACGCCGCCCCAGACCAGCAGCTCGCCGTTCTGCAGCACGATCCAGAGCCCGATCGTCACCAGCATGGTCGTGTCGATGGACTCCCCGCGCAGGGGGCGCAGCAGCACCCGCTCGCCGGCGGCGCCGAGGAGACCGCCGCCCAGGATGGCCAGCGCCAGGCCGAGGAAGAACGGCACGCCGAGCAGCGCGAGCGCGGCGAAGGTCAGGTAGGCGCCCAGCGTGTAGAACTCGCCGTGGGCGAAGTTCACCACGTGCATGAGGCCGAAGATCAGCGTGAGGCCGATGCCGAGCAGCGCGTAGGTGCCGCCGAGCACGAGGCCGTTCAGGAGGTGCTGGAGGAGGGCCTCCACCTACTTCCGGAGGAACGCCGGCAGGGCGGCCCGGCCGCCCTTGATCTGCACGAGGAAGATGCCGGGCCGGCTCTGCCCGCTCTCCCGGCCCGCGGGGCCGTCCTTCTCGAACTTGATCGGGCCGTTGAGCCCCATCAGCCTCACCTGCCAGAGCGCGTCGCGGATGGCCTTCGGCTCGTCGCGCCCGGCCAGGCGGATCGCCGCGGCGATCGTCGCGATGCCGTCGTGGCCGCGGAAGCCCTCGGTCAGGCCCTCGAACGGGTGGCCGCGCTTCGTCCACTCGTCGACGAAGGCCCTGGCGAGCCGCGGGTCGGGCATGGCCTCCGGGAACCAGGGCATGAAGAACACGATGTGATAGGTGTTCTCGGCGGCGGCGCCCGCCTGCTTCACGAGCTGGCTGGGCGAGGAGCTGCCGCCGGTGGTGACGATCGTGCGGGCGACGCGCTGCTCCTGGGCCTGCTTGAGCACGAGCGTGATCTGCTCGACGCTCGTGGTGAGGAAGAGCGTGTCGCCGCCGCTGCCCTTGATCTTGGTGATCTGGGCGCTCATGTCGGTGGCCGCCTGGTCCATGTACTCGACGGCGCCGACCCCGGCGCCGCGGCGCTTCAGCGCGTCGCCGAAGGCGGCGACGGCGCCGCGGCCCCAGTCGGTGTTGACGGCCATGAAGTCGGCCTGCTTGACGCCGAGGGCCGGGAGGTACTTCTCGAGCCCGAGCGCCTCCATCTCGCTGGGCGGGCTGATGCGGAAGACCCAGGGGTTGCCGCGCCGGGTGATGGAGGCGGCGCTGGAGGTCTCCACGACCATCGGCACGCCGTACTCCTCGAGCTTCGGCATCGCGGCCAGGGTCATCGAGCTGCCCCAGGCCCCCATGAGGACCGGCACCTGGTCGCGGACGATCAGCTTCTCGGCGGCATTCGCCGCCTCCTTGGGGTCGGACTTGTTGTCCTCCACGACGAGCGCGAGCTTCCGTCCGTTGACCCCGCCCCGCGCGTTGATCCAGTCCCGCGCGATCTCGGCGCCCATGCGCACGTAGTTGCCGGAGGCCGCCACCGGACCGGAGAGCGGCTGGATCACGCCGATCTTGATCGGCTCCGCCTGCGCCCCGGCCCGGGTGGGCACGAGGAGCGCCAGCGCAACCACGGCGAGGCAGTCGAGCAGCAGTCGAGGCATCGCGACCTCCTGACCGGACGGGGCCGGGCGAAAAAGTGGCTTCACTCTAGGTGGGGCGTCGCCGGCCTGTCAAGGCGCCCGAGAGCCAGGGACCGACGCCGGTGATACTCTTGGCCAGCAAGACCTGGGCCCAAGAGGGAGGAGACAGGCTCGTGCGCTGTCCGCAGTGTCAGTTCGAGAATCCGCCGGCGATGCGCTTCTGCGGTCAGTGCGGGGCCGCGCTGGCGCCGCGCTGTCCCCAGTGCGGGGTCGAGGTGCCCGCCGGCTTCCGGTTCTGCGGCCAGTGCGGCGCGAGCCTCCAGGCCGTGCCGGCCGCCGCCCCGGTCGTTGCCGCGGCGCCGCCCGTTTCGGCCTCCGCCGTGCCCCCGCGCGCGACCGGCTACACGCCCAAGCACCTGGCCGAGAAGATCCTGAAGTCACGCTCGGCGCTCGAGGGCGAGCGGCGCCAGGTGACGGTGCTCTTCGCCGACCTGGCGGGGTTCACGGCGCTCGCCGAGCAGCGGGACCCCGAGGAGGTCCACCAGATCATCGACCGCTGCTTCGAGCTGATCACGGCCGAGGTGCACCGCTTCGAGGGCACGATCAACCAGTACACGGGCGACGGCGCCATGGCGCTGTTCGGCGCGCCCATCGCCCACGAGGACGCCCCGCGGCGGGCCGTGCACGCGGCGCTCGCCATCCAGCAGGCCCTGCGCGCGTACGCCCGGGCGCTCGAGGCCGAGCGGGGCCTGACGCTCCAGATGCGCATCGGCGTCAACACCGGGCCGGTGGTTGTCGGCCGGATCGGCGACGACCTCCGCATGGACTACACCGCGGTCGGCGACACCACGAACCTGGCCGCGCGCCTCCAGCAGATGGCCCGGCCGGGCAGCGTCGTCGTGAGCGAGCACACGCACCGGCTGGTCGGCGGCTTCTTCGAGACGCTCGACCTCGGCGAGACGCCGGTCAAGGGGCACTCGCCGATCCGCGTGTTCGAGGTCCTCCGGCACCGCGGCCGGCGGGCGCGGCTCGATATCGCGGCCGAGCGCGGGCTCACGCCGCTCGTGGGGCGCGACCGGGAACTGTCCACCCTGCGCGACCTCTTCGGCGAGGTGACGGCGGGACGGGGACAGGTCGCGTTCGTCGCGGGCGAGGCGGGGGTCGGCAAGGCGCGCCTCCTCTACGAGTTCCGCCGCCGGCTGGCCCCCCCCGGCGCGCCTGTGACGTGGCTGGAGGGCCGCTGCATCTCCTTCGGCCAGTCGATCCCGTTCCTGCCCCTGGTCGACCAGCTCCGCGAGAACTTCGGCATCGAGGAGTTCGACGGCGAGCCCGAG
>OBEQ011422008.1_pt1 | contig 14346 bp, 21 predicted proteins | sample 1670901 | NCBI WGS metagenome assembly OBEQ01 (sample SAMEA104232315, study PRJEB22302) | groundwater metagenome | biome: forest; feature: aquifer; material: groundwater | place: USA | collected 2011-08-07 | depth 5.4 m
CCCCCCTTCCGCCGCGCCCTCGCTCCCGCGCCGGATTTTCGGCTTTTATTTGTGTTGCCCTTGCCCCTCCCTCCCAGTGCGCGGGCAACATCTTTTTTACTCCCTTTAGTATAGCACATCATATTCTAACTTTGAATATTGCCTTTTAGAATATATCCTAGTAATATATGGGTAAGTCAATACAAACAAAGGAATATCAAAGTTTTGCTACTAAGTTAAGCAAGGCAAGGCGGGAAGCTAGATTGACGCAGGTTCAAGTTGCAAAAAAACTAAAACGCCCACAATCCTATATTTCCAAAGCAGAAGCGGGAGAACAAAGATTGGATATTGTGGAATTGAAAAAATTTGCGGAGCTTTATAAAAAAGATTTTCATTATTTCATAAAATGAAAAACCAGAAAGGATTTATTCAAATACCTTTACTCATCGCAATCATTGCGGGCGTTTTAGTTTTGAGCGGTGCTGGATATTTCGGTGTAAAACAATATCAAAACAATCAGGCCGAAAAAATGGAAAAAGAGAAAGGAACGCAAACGGCAATAGAAGCACAGCAGAAAACTCTCGAGGCTGCACAACAGGAAATCGATAAACTCAAAAAACAAAGTGTCGAATCAAAGAAAACGCAACAACAATTAGAACAGAAAGTTCAAAATCAACAACAAAAACCTACCCCACAAGATATTTCCATTTCGGCGGCAGAGCTGGATTTATACTTGAGCGGTGTTGTTAGAATATCTTGCAACGGTGGTGCAGGAAGCGGATCATTGTGGAATATAAGCGGGCAGGGTTATAAAGTACTTACCAATCAGCACGTTATTGAAGGCGAGAGTGGAACGTGTAGTCTTGATGTAACAAAGACAAACGATCGTTCTTATGGATTTTACGATGTCGTACTTAGTCAAAAATATAATTGGAATAATAGTACGGATGTCGCTCTGTTAGGTATCCAAATAGATAAGCAGATGAATGATAAAGTTGTGAGCATAACCAGTTCCGCTAATGAATCTGCGCCAGTTAGCGGATTAAATTACAAAATTTCGGCTCTTAGAAAATGTCCTGCCACTATGCCTCTCGGTTCGTCTGTCGCTATCATTGGGTACCCGGCATTTGCCAAACAAGTCGATTACTCTCAAGGAGAACGAGTCACTTCATATTTTAGAACTGTTACAAACGGCATAATTAGTGCTCATGATAGGTCGCTCGGTATTCTTCAGGCAGGATTACCTGCTCCAAATTATTTGGTTTCCAATAAGATTGATAGCGGCAACTCTGGTGGCATTGCCCTTTCCAAAGATAGTGGAGGTCTTTGCGTTCTCGGTATCCCGACTTGGCTGACACTTGGAAACTACGAAACACAAGGCATCATTCAGAATATTCATAATGTTATGTATCAGGAATAATGAATTTTTGTAAGGTGACTGAAATTTTTTTTACAGGTATGATTTCGACTATTGGCGCATTTATCCCTGTTTTTATTTTAATGTATTTTCATTATCGAATTAGGAAAAGTTCTTATTACGATAAAAAACAGATGCTTATAAAATTGCGAGATGGCTACAATCAACTCGCAGAGATAAATGATGTATATATAAATACTGTTTATAAAGAGCTTGGAGCAAAAGATTATAAAGACTTTTTGGCTAAGTCCAATAATCTCGCTTTGATAAATAGCGTAAACAGAGAGCTAGACACGAAAACGAAAAATCTAGATACTGCCAATGAATTAATTCTAGATATTTCGTACATAGAAGATTATAATCTAAAAACTTATCTCGGGACTCTTTTAGACAGACGTTTCCCTGATAAACACTTCAAGTGAGCCGAAAATCCGGCGCGGGAGCGAGGGCGCGGCGGAAGGGGGGTGTGGGGGGAATTCCGCCGCGCCCGAGCGTCAGGGTTCGTTCCAGCCGCGCGAAGCGCGGCAATCAGTCAGGAGTTCCTGTCAAAAAATGTTCGAGCAGAGTTGTATAATTCCACACTTCGACTCGCTTCGCTCGCTCAGTGTAAACATTAACGACGGAGCGAAAGAAAATTTTTATGTTAAATCGTCTTCCATTTTTTAATCCTTATTTGCATGAGCAGGAAACGTTATATCTTAGTTCGGGAAAGAAAGTTGCCATAACTAAATATTTCTTAAAATTTAAGAAATGGAATGGTAAACCAGTACCGGATAGCTACGGCAATAAAACTGTTATCAATTTTAATGGCGAGCCAGTGTTCGCCGAGCTTGCCGTTTTAAGATTGTTTCAATCGAATGCTTGGGACGGGGTTTGGGTTGATTCATATAGGCGGAAATTCAGAGCCGGTTTGCCGGGAGTCGTTGAACCAGTACGATTGTCGTCAGAACAAGAGAGAATTATCGAGTCGATAAAAAGTAGAACCGGTAGATTGGGCGGTTGTTGGGATGTGTTCGTATGGAAGGATAATCAATTTTTATTTCTTGAATTGAAAAGGAATAAGAAAGATAAAATTCAGGATTCCCAGCGCATTTTTCTGAAAGCCGCCTTGGAAATCGGATTAACTATAAAAAACTTTGTATTAGTTGAGTGGGACTTGAAAAATTAGGAGTGTCGTCAAAAGTAGAGATAACAAATTTGCTAAATCTACTCCACAACCAACTTCCTCGGATACTCCGTAAGGCAAACCGTTCCGGTTTCGGTCACCAAAAACATATCTTCGATTCTGACGCCGCCTATTTCGTGGTAGTAGAGCCCGGGTTCGACGGTAATCACATTGCCGGATTCAAGAATGGCTTCTGAATTCGGCCCGATTGTTGGTCGTTCATGGACTTCGAGACCCACGCCATGGCCGGTTGAATGTACAAAACCGTGGCCTTCCGATGTTTCAAATCCTGATTTCTTGAGCGAAGCGGCGCACGCATTGTGGATTTCTTTCGCCTGTACTCCGGCTTTGACCATCGAAACACCGTTTTCTTGTGCCCACAGAACCGCGTCAAACATTTTGCTGATTTCTTCCGAAGGAACGCCCTTGACGTAGGTTCTTGTAATGTCGCTGAAATATCCGGAAGTTCTGCTTTTCGGAAAAATATCGCAGACAATCGGTTGATTTGCTTTGATGGGGCCGGTTCCCGGATGATGGGGGATAGCCGAATGGCTTCCCGAAGAAATGATGATGCCTTCGCTGTCAATGAGTTCTTGCCGCGCCATTTCAACGCCCGCTTCTTTTTTCAGAAATTCGCTGGTGAGTATCTCACCGTTATGTTTTATATATTCGCCCTCGATTGTTGCTTCTCTCAAAATTTCTTCTATTTTTTTGAAAACGTTCAGCGTCCGTTGTGCAGTTTCTTTCATTAGCGAAATTTCCTCTTCCGTCTTTATTGCCCGTTCCGGATAAAAAGGATTTTTCGGCAGAACATTGATTCCTTTGGTTCTTAAAAAATCAGCCATATCCAAAGGAAAATCAGAAGGAACTTCGAGCACGGCGGTTTCTTTAACGTACTTTTCGATAAGAAAAAGCACGAGTTTATGGCTGGTTTTTGTCGTGTCGCCAGCTTTCGCGGCTTCTTCAAGAATGGGATTTAAGAGTATTGCCTCAATATTCGGGTTTTTGTTTTTCTCCTTGAAAAAATCTATTTCCCGATAGTCGAGAAAAACGTATTTTTTCGAATCGGTCTCGATGAAAAATATCGGGTCGGAAATCTCGAGCTTGAGCGCGTAGAAAATGTCGCGGTTCTTTGTGCCCGCGTAAATCAATTTCGGCATCGGGATTTACTTTTCTTTTTTAATAAACCATTCGTAAAATCCGTAGAGCCAGCTTGCTGCGTACACGCAGCTTGCCGCAAAGATTCCCCACTGGCCGTGAGCGTAGCTGGTATAAAGCCAGAAGGGTTGCGTAATAAGTGCCGCCACGAATCCCCAGCGGTTTTTCCGCCCGATAAGAATGATGGAGAGCGTTCCAAACGTAAAAATCACTATTTGGGATATCGTGTCAAGCATTTTTCGCTAGATTCCAGCGAACCCGACCGAACTGTAGCGGAGCGGTTCGATGGAAATTATGACGCGGTCTTCTTTTCTGTCCGGGTCGTTTTTGTATTTCGCGTTGCCCGTATAGCGGCCGCTCAGCTTGTCGATGAAATCGTGCGCGCCTTCTTTTGTGATATCCGAAACCTTCCCTTGGATTTGAAGATAGCGGTACGGATTGCCACGGTCATAAATAAGCATGGTCGCGCGCGGGTCGCTTACAATATTTTTATATTTTATCCGCGGGGTCGTAGTGCTGATTTTGAATACTCCGTTTTCGTATTCAAACCAGACAATGGTCATCTGGACACTCCCGTCTTTCCGGATAGTCCCGAGCGCCATAAAATTCGGCTCTTTCAAAAAATCAAGAATGTTTTGGGGGAACGTAATCATTTTATTTTTTAATTGTGATTTAGCTGAAGAAAATTTCAACTGCGGAAACTTTTCATTTTTGAGAAGCTCTCGGAGGCGCTCGCAGCTTGGTATCCGAAGGATTGCGAGTGCCGAGAGGCAGCGGGCGCGAGTCGCTGGAGCGAGCGAACCGCGATTCTCAAAAATGAAAAGCTGAAGCGTATTTCGGGTGAGCAGGCGAGAAGCTTCCGCTTCTCGCCTGCTCATTCCCATCTCTTTTCGACGCTGACAAAGGTACGGCCGCCCGCTCCGCCCTCTTGAAACTTCGTGAGCGAAACCTTGTAGGCCGGCCGGCACTCCAAAGGACTTCGTTTTCGAGGATGCGTATATTCGTCGGGTCGGGTTTCGGCAGGGGGATCATCTGGTCCGGATTTTTTCTTCCTTCCCGAGGGCACTTCGGTGCGTGGCGATTCAAGCGGCGGCGGGAGCGGGATAGTTTCCTGCCAGGGAAGGCCGACTACTTGCAACCTAGAACCTTTTTTCTTCGCCACCCGGTCAAGAAGAATTGTGACGATTGAGCCCCGGGGAATTTCCGGAGGGCCTAGTACGGGTTCGCTCGGCCGCACTTCCTCTTTTTTTGTTACGGCACTCCCTCGACAGTCGACGCAGATTGTGGCGTTGATGTTGTGTTTGCACTCCGACACTTTGCTTTCGTCCATCAGGTTCACCTCCTTGTCAGCTCATATTGCGATTTTGTTCCTATGCTAATACAATCAAAGCAAAATTTATTTCAAATGTCAACTTTCCAGAAAAACTAAAAACGACCCCTCATGAGTCGTTTTTAGTGCGCCCTCGCATCTACATAATAATAGGTGCCGGGTAGTGTAGAGAAAACTTCCGTTACATTCCCGTCTGGCCGCTGTTGCAGCATTTGCAATTCTTCTTGTGCGTCGCGAGCTCAACTACTGCGGACAAGCCGACCAGTACGTAGATGAGTTTCGAAACAGCCGCGGTCTGCCCGCCAAAGAGATTTCCGATATCCCAGACGCCGAGACCCACCAGCAGCCAGTTCAATCCGCCGATTACGAGAAGAATAAACGTTACCATGTGAAGACCTTTCATTGTTTTTAAGATAGTATATTCTTGGCTAACCGACCTTTACTTATGCATAATAGTATACCATACCAGGTAGTAGAAATGCGATATGTTTCGTAGTCAGCCGCAGAGCGGCAATCGCATTTTCACTACCTGGCATATTGAGTGTGGCTCGGTCATCCCAATGCCCACAGCTCATCGAGCCTGAAGGCTCTTCAGAGCCTGAACGGCCCCTTTCTTCTTGTGGGTATAAATCTTTTTGACAACAATTATCTTTTTTGCAATACTTGTATAATCTTACGCGCCGCAACATTTTTCATACCATTATGTTTTTACAATCACGTACCTATACCGTTGAAAGCGTGACCTCCGGCCATCCGGACAAAATTTGCGACCAGATTTCAGACGCGATTTTGGACGAGTGTTTGCGGCAGGACGCGAAGAGCCGGGTTGCGGTGGAATCGTTCGGCGGGCACGGTCTCTTGGTAGTAGGAGGCGAGATAACAAGCAGCGCGAAGTTTGACGCGGTTGAAATCGCGCGCGAGGTCTACAGAGACATCGGCTATACCGCAGAACTCAAAATTATTACGAACATCGTTCAGCAATCGCCGGACATCGCGCAGGGCGTGGATACCGGCGGCGCGGGGGACCAGGGGATAATGTACGGCTACGCGAGCGCGGACACTCCGGAATTTTTGCCGAAAGTTCTGGTTCAAGTTCATGCTCTTGCGAAAGGATTGGAAAATCTCCGCCGCGCCGGAGAAAGCTGGCTCAGACCCGACGGAAAAAGCCAGATTACCGTTGAAGACGGGAGGATAAAAACATTGCTGGTGAGCGTTCAGCACGACGCGGCGGTGGAACAGGATTTCATCCGGACCAGATTGATCGAAAAATTATTCGGTCCGATAATCGGCGATTTGACCGGCATAGAAATTCTCGTGAACCCGACGGGTAAATTCGTGCAAGGCGGTTTTGACGCGGACACCGGTCTTACCGGCAGAAAAATTATGGTGGACACTTACGGCGGACTTTTGCCGCACGGCGGCGGCTGTTTTTCGGGAAAAGACCCCACAAAAGTAGACCGCTCCGCCGCCTATATGGCGCGCTTTGCCGCTAAAAATATCGTCGCGAACGGACTCGCAAAAAGTTGTCTCGTATCCGTCGCGTATGCTATCGGACGCGCCGAGCCGCTGATGATAGAAGCCGCAGATGAAGCGGGAAAGGATTTGAGCGCTCTCGTGAAAAAGAAGTTTGATTTCAAACCGCTCGCAATCATTGAGCGGTTGAATCTCCGCAGGCCGATTTTCCGGCAGACCGCGGCGTACGGCCACTTCGGGAGACCCGGCCTGCCTTGGGAAGAGGTGATTAAAATTTAACCATCTCTACTCTATCGTTAGAATTATTTTCGTTTCGGGAAATCAGAGAAATATTTTTCTCTGCAATCAACACAAATAGTATGGGAATCTCCTTCCATCTCTTTGGTTCCCAAAACCTTTTTGCACCACGAGCAGATTATTCTCCCTTTCGGGGTTTCCTTTTTTTCTCCGTCTTTTTCTTCGCCGTCTGACTCGGCTGGCGGTTCAATTTTTTCTTCTGACATATGAGGATATTTTATTCTTGCCGACGAAACTACTTTTCAATTATACGAGAATTGTCTTGAATTCGCCATAGCAAAACTAATATGATATAGTATAGATATGATAAACGTTTCGGGCCACGATCTTTTTCGGGGAGGGCAAAAAATCGGCTACATTCAAAATAACGATATTTTTTCGCACGACGGAAAGAAAGTGGGCTTTGTGGACGGCAGTCATGTTTTTAACCGGGACGGCCATAAGCTCGCGTATCTTGAAGGGGATTATATCTATCATACGCAAGACAGCCAGAAAATACGGATTGAGGACAATCACCAGCACGTGAGCGGCGGCGCGATTTCCGACACGCAGCGCGCGGCCGTCAGAGTTCTTTTAGGGGATTGAAAGAGGTTTAAATTAGGTTAAGTTTTGTATAAGCGCAAAAAAAATTGAGCCCGCCCCACTGCATCAAGTGCCAGTGGGACGAGCCGACTACGGATGTGAAGCGAGGGTTCGAGCTGGAGCTACTTACTTCGAGCTTTCATGTTCCCGAGGGCGGCGAGAGCGAACTCCGTCGCGTCTCCTCCGCCCCAGCGCGATGCGATCGCCTCGGCCCACCACCCACGAGTTCCGTCTTCCGAGACCTGCCGAACCTCGCGCTTCATCGGACGACCGGCGCGCTCCAACGAATAGTAACCCAATCCTATCACCTCCTTGCCGGACTCCTTTAGCAACAGGAATCCGGACTGGTGCTATTCTCGATAATACTCTTTATTTATTATTTATGCAAATATTTTGCTTTGTCTGATGTACTATGCGCCCTATCCCTTTACACATACCGAGCGCGATATCGTAAGGGTAGTAGAACTATTCTTAAGTTGGAAAATAATGGCGTAGGTGCCTTGCTGTGCGTATGTATGGGAGACAACGATGTGTTGGTCGCCGCTATGAAATAATCCATGGATAGTTTCTCCATCTCCCCACGCAACCGTATAGAGCGCTTCTTGTACGCCGGGGAATGGTTGGTCAATACTGTAGTCCACAAGCGTTCCTTTTTGGACAATAAAACATACCTGCAGTTCTGTTGAAGAGTTTTGAGAGGGAGTGCTGTTGCCGGCAGTATTTCCGGGAGTCGCAGAAAAAGCGGGCGATGAGGCAGGTCCGGCCTCCCGGAGCGTCGGGGTTTCTAAAATAGCATCTATTTTTTCCCTCGTAATATTTTTTGCCCGAACAAGCAGGTCGTTAAACGTACGATGGGCGGCTCCCGGAATTTGTTCTGCGAAGGATTTCGCTGAATCGATTTTCTTTTTTCCGGAATCGAAAAGCTCCTCTTGAAAGTTTTGGTCGGTTGTATTGCTTGGGGAAAGCTGATGTCCGTAAGGTTCCTTTTGGGAAGTTTGCGTGACTACTGTATCAGAAACCGGGTTCGCAAAATAACTCCAAATAATATACGAAGAAAGTAATACTAGAAAAAATAACAAACTAAAACCGAGTTTCCTCATGCCAGGCAGTAGAAATGCGATAGCAACGTTATGTAAGGCAACCGCATGATTGGATGGTTAAATAATGACCTCTGCTTATATTCGGTTTGTTCATAGTGGCGTATAAAATAATAGAGGTTGCCTAAATCGCATTTTCACTACCTGGCATGCAATCTTAGTATACCATTTCGATGGCGCTTGGGGTCTTCTTTGGGCAAATAAATGAGGGGATTTGCAAGATAACGAGAAAGGGTCTACTCTCTTAAAAGCAGCAAAACAGTTCGAAAGAGGAGGGGACGATGGAAAGGTTGCGGCGGTTTGCCAGAATGGCATGGATCGTGGCAAGGGTAGGTATCACCGGGGTTCTCGGTCTCGTAGCCATAGCGGTCTTCCCTTTTGGAGGATTCCTGTGGCTCTTTTCCGACCCGTTCGGGAGCGCCTACTTCTTGGTTGTGCACGGCTTGGGGCCAATTTCTACCAGTACAAGAGAAGATGCCCTCTTCTATGTCTGGTTACGCAAAGAGGGTTACGAGGATATGCTCATCGGCATCGCTTTCGGCGTGGTTGCCTACTTAGTCTGGCCCCTCAGGAAACCGCGGCTCCGAATCGAGTGGCCAGAGCCCAAGCCCAAGAAGCCCACCGAGTGACTATCCTGCGTTCATCCCTCCTCCAGCGACAAGAGGTACTGGGCTTCGGCCCGGTACCTCTTCTTCGTTCAGACAAAAATTGTCGCTGTTGCTGGACGCGTTCACTTGTCTTGAGCCAGCTTGCGGTGAACTCTTGGAATTACTCTCGCCTAAATTCACTACGTTGTAACGAGTTTAGGTGAGGGGCGGTAGCGTGGGAACTGCTACGCGCCCGGTTGCTGTCTCAGCGGGACACGACGAGGCGAAGACCTACTCCGAACTTCCCTCGCGGCTGGATCGTTACCTCAAGCTTCTTGAGGCCGCCAATCAGCAGCTTCCGCCGGAGAAATTCGGCCCTGGTAAAGCCCTGGAGCGTGCGCATGGTGAAGGAGCGATACCGGGGGTTCGGCCATTTGTAGTGGTTCCCGATAACCGCCATGAGCTTCTCCCGAGAGCGCTCGTCGAGTTCGAGAATACCTCTGTCCGTCAGGGAAAGACTGACGAGGGCTCCCCTGGTTGCATCTCGGCGTAAGACCATCCTCAGCTGAGTGCCAGGCGGCACTCCTTCGAGGATTTTGAAGTCGATCGGAGCCGACGTTCTTTCGAATAGGTCGAGCGTACGCCAGAACGCTCTTACCGCAAAAGCCCAGATCATCTCTAGCGGACTCTCATGCCTTCTAGCCATGATTATCCTCCCTTTCTTGTGGAATGTGACAAGTTCGTCTGACTATAAATCTATAGGAGGCACGAAAGAGTGTCAATTATTTCCACTGTCTTTTCCTGACTCCGAACACTAAATGATATAAGAACCTGTTTTCTTCCAGCAACTTCATAAAATACCGGAATACGAGGGAAGCCAATCCATGACTCTTTTGCGATGCCTGTCGATTGACCACTCGCCACTCTGTCTGAAAAGTATAGGATGCAGTGTCTGAAATTGTTTCAATATTTTTACCGATGCATGAGGGAAACTGACCGGAATGCTTTTGTTGTACGACTCCATAAAAGTCAAAAGAGATGTTTTGATTTCGTTAAGTTTTAGTTCGTTATTTTTCTCTTTCACCATGACCTAATAATAGCGTACATCAGTTCTAAAATCAATCCTCACTTCCCCCAATTTTCGACGTTAAAAAGAACGAACCCTCGCCTAGCGTTTGCCAGGCGAGGGGAAGCGGAGGGACATCTGCCCGACCGCGGTTTTTGCTCTCTGCCTCTCGACTCGCCGCATCGCGAGCCGGCTGCAGACCTTCCGATACGTAGCTGTCCATTCAGGGCTTTGAACGCCACAGACCTGCATTGCTCCCCTTACGGCAACCGAGAAGTCGTGGCCTTTATCGAGCGAAGCTACGGCGATACTAGTAATTCTCTCAATCAAGTCCGCCAAGGCTATTCTCCTCTCGCCGATATTTGCTGCTCATTACTTTCTATCTTATTTTTTAGAAAAAGGCAAGCCAACCGTCTCCGCGCCGTGCCTGCCCGCCTCTAGAGGGAACGATATAAGAACCTATTTGTTATTTAAGAAACAGAAAAGCCCCACACAATGAAGCCGTGTTTGACTTGACTGTGCGAGGCTTGAACTCGCAAGAACTATTTTATTTCGGTCGCCAACTGAGCTTTCGCTTCCACCACGGGCGCGCGCTTTGGCTCTTGATGCCGAGTCCCTTCTTGCGGGGAGCCAGCTTTTCGACGAACGCCGAAAGGCATTTGGCTGCCGGCGACCACGGGGCTTCCAACACGAATGGAACCTGCCTCATCACTGACCGTCTCACGTTCGCGTCGCCTACCACGAACCCTGCGTAACCGGGCCGGTAGCCGAGAAACTTTATCAGGATCTGAGCGAGCGAGTCGTAAATCAGTTGGGCCTGCGCGGCGTTCTTGACCAGGTTGATGAGGAGATGGAACGGGTAGGTCGGCCGATGCTGGACAATGACCTTCATCAGCGCGTAGGCATTGGTGAGGGCGGTTGGTTCCTGTCGTGTCACCACGATGGTTTCGTCGCTGGCCATGATCAAATTGAGCACGGTGTCGCTGATGCCGGCCCCGGCGTCGATGAGGAGAAAATCCACTCCCTGCTCTATCTCCTCGAGCTGTTCGAGGAGCATTTCTCGCCCGGACTCGTCGAGGTTCGCCAATTCGGCGACGCCGGAGCCGGCGGGGATGATGAGGAGACCGTGCGGGCCGCGGAGCAGGATGTCCCGCAATCGCCTCTCGCCTGCCAGCACGTGTCGCAGGTCGTATCGTGGCGACGGTCCCAGCAGCTGATTGAGGTTCCCCAGCCCGAAGTTCCCGTCAAGGATGACAACCCGCTCCCCGCGTTTGGCGAGAAGGATTGCCACATTGAGCGCGAGGACTGATGTTCCCGTTCCTCCTTTGCCGCTCGCAAATGCGATGGTGCGCGGTGCGGTTCCCGGTGCAGATGACGTTGATAACATTCTCGCCTCCTCTTCCAGATTCATGATCGTCTCTCCTTTGTTTTCGTTCGAGGTGGTTGGCGTTTCCGTGCGACACGGCAAAGCTGAAAGGTTCATGCCCTGCCGTGTCGCACGGAAATATATTCTCAAGGAACTGAAACAAAAATAGCACATCAGTGCTATTTCATCAAATCGGTGGCTGGGACCTGTTGGACACGTTCAGCCGCGCCTCAAAAATTATCGCGTATCTTTTTTGTCTTTCGAAGAAGCGAGAAAATCTCGTTTCTGCTTATTACTCGCGCACACTCTGCAGCTGCCGGGGCTTTCGAATGCATTCCCGCAATACTGACACTCGTCTTTCTCCTGGATTTCCGGATACATCTTTGTTCCTTTTCCGTAATCGATATTCAGTTGTTCAGGCCCCTGTTCCATATAAATCTTATTATCTTGATGATAGCATTTTTACGCTTCGCCCGTTATTAGAATCATTCTCGCCTAAATTTATTACAACGTACCAAACTTAGGTGAAGCCCGATAGGTGATGATTTTATCACCTCCCTTGTCGGGCAGCTAGAGGTCTAACTTCTAAGGAGCAACACGCATGCTTTCCCGAACTCCTTTGCGACTCTCCCCAAGAAAACCCACGGAGGTGGGACTCCTTGGAGGGCGAACACCGCGAGGGTGCCAGCCGTAAGAATGAGCGGCAAAATGAATATTATGTACAACCACTTGTCTGCCGACATTTTTCGAGACATCTCTCGTTACCTTTCTTCCCTCGAGATTTACTCTGTAACACTCACCAAAAATGAGTCGCATTTCTCGTGAGTGCTACAGAATGAGTTTTCAAAGAACTAAAAACAAAATAGCACCAAAGTGTTGGTTCGTCAAAACGGACGCACTCATCTGTCCTGAGTTGCTCGAAGTAGAACCATAGGATAGGGGAGAGTTGCGGAAGAGTTGAGAACATTGAGTTTCGTATAAAATAAAATGGGAACCCTGACGCCTGCACGAGGTGCAGTGGGTTCCCTTGCGGAGCCGATGGCTCATTTTTGGATTTCCGAGCAGAGGGGCTGGCGTCGGAGCAAGCCCCCTTTAGGTCGCGAGCACGTTCGACTTGTTGAAGTGAGTAGTTCTCCTTCCTCTCCGGAGGAGTTCTCTCGCTTCGTACTCGTCGAACATCATCCCGGTGCACCACCTGCAGTATTCCACCTTGCGGCGGCACTGCTGATGTTTGCTGCAGAACTTACACCGTCGGCGTCGGCGTCTCATAGAGCGGCGTCCTAAGCTTTCACCCGGTCGGTGACGACAGCGATAGCCGCGGCGACATCTTCCACGAGGAAGAGCGCGTAGGACTTGGGCGTCCCCGTGGTCCTCGCAGTGTCCATGCCGGGATCGTACTCCGCGGGGATCACCATTTTCACCACCGCGACCCATGGTCCTCCTTGAAGGACCGTTTCGGCGGCGTGCACATAGGCCTCGCACAACGCCTTGTGCTTTCGCCACTTGCCTTTGCGGTCCAGGTGTTTCCCCTTCAGGCTGGTCAGAATGTAACCATTCGCCGCCATGTTTCACCTCTATCAGGGTGGGAATCAGGTTAACGAAAGTTCTGTGCCGAAAGGGTGTTTCGAGTAACCTCCTTGGTGAGTTGTGTGTTGCACGTGCCGCGGTGATTCTACGCGGCGGTGATCCTTAGGATGGCGTCGATTCTGTCCCTCCGTTGGTTGAAGAGTATGACGGACCCGTCTGCTTGCGTGAAGAGGACATCCTAGCAGTCCTGGCACCAGTGCGACGTTGTTCCTCGTACCAGCAGCTCGACGGTGTGTTCCGGAGAGACCGGACACTTTGGAACGTTCTGAGTGGGAATTTCTCGAGCCGTGACAGCAGTAGTGTCTCCCCGTTCCCTCCGAAGCTGTTTCCTGCGTTCCTTGCTTCCCTTGCTCATCGGTTGCCTCCGTCTCGGAAATTAAACTCCACAACAACCAGCAATCCCGAGTTTAGTCGAGGGACTCTTGGCTGTTGTGGAGAATCGGTTTATCAAATAACTGAAACCAAGATAGCACCTCTGTGCTATTTTGTCAAATCGATGGCTCCCCCCTATTTGGATAAGTTCAGAACTTGTAGAGTGGAGGTTATATTCAAAGAATTAAAATTTCTCTCGCCTAAATTCACTACGATGTAATGAGCTTAGGTGGGAGGGCAGCGGTGTTACAGAGTGTAGACCGCTACCCTTGAGGCTAGGACGCCCGACTGAACCCCGTGGTGAACAGCTCGAGGGCAAAGCGGATGAAAACTTCGGAAAAGGCCTGAATGATCAGGTCCTGGCGAGGTTGGTCCTGGATGCCCAGGCCGATCGCTTCCGCGATTTCATCTTGCGAAGCAGAGGCACCCTCGGCTTTCCTTTTCTCCCAGAGGGTTTTGGCGTTGTTGAATGCGACGACGACACACTCCTCCTCAGTTTCGGTGAGGTGGTGGCGCCGCACCGCTGTTTCGAGATGCTTTGCGAGCCATTTGGGGAAGTCGATTCTCTCCACGAGTTTTCTCCTTTCAAGAGTGCTGCGTTGTGCCGAATGATTTCGGCCTATACGCCATGGTAGGTGAAAACGGACAAGGTGTCAAAAACAAAAAGGATACTTATCGAAGCGCACAATACCGCTCCCTCTGTACGACGAAATCCGAACGCATTTTGAGCAAAATCCCGATGTGGAATGAATCGTTCCGCCACTGCCTCGCTTCACTCGGCAACACCAAAGAAAAATGTCTCTTGCTTTCTTGATTTGGCGGGGGTGAAATTTTTCTTGAAAGTGGAAAGGACATTTTTCTTTGGTGTTC
>OBEQ010064313.1_pt1 | contig 14345 bp, 13 predicted proteins | sample 1670901 | NCBI WGS metagenome assembly OBEQ01 (sample SAMEA104232315, study PRJEB22302) | groundwater metagenome | biome: forest; feature: aquifer; material: groundwater | place: USA | collected 2011-08-07 | depth 5.4 m
GCGCACAATCCTGGCGTTCAAATACTTCCACGGTCACGGGGCTGGAAGCGGCGCGGCTGGGGGGAACGGCCAAAAGCAAACTGGCGAGCACGGCAAAGGTGAGGATCCTAAAAAATGGTCTCATGGATTCTTTATACACGGAATTTTTTTGGAAAACAATGTAGAGATTGCTTTCGGGATGTTACAGCGTCGTGTTTCCGATAATCTTGCGAACCATTAGATCAATGGCGTTGGTGAATTTTGTCAAAAATGAAGTGGTCTGATTGGTGTTCGTAATCAACTTGTAAACCATGGAGCGGTCGATGTCCGTGGATGAATACTGGTAGGTCTGCATTTCATTTTTATTGATAAAACCCATCAAAAAATAGACAATGGGGTGCCGCGAAAGCGATAAGTCCCCGGAAGCATTACCGCCCATCATTTTTGCCAGGTCAAACAGGGCTTTGTTAAGATTGATTTTGTTATTGGGATTATAGCCATTCAGCAAGCCGATCAATGCGCCGGAGGAAGCGGTGGGATTGTTTTCAATACACTCCATGAATTTCCCAATGGTTTCAGACTCCGTGATGGGTCCGCCTTCCCCCAGATACGCTTCCGCGGTCAGTGAAAAGAAGCTCCACTGACCTGCGCGGGGATGGTTCGCGTCACTCTTCATCAGTACCCTTACCTTCATCACCTGATACCGACTGCATTCCGTTACGGGGACTAAGGTAGAGCGATCGGCCGTTTCGGTGATCATTTTGTCCCCGCCCCACAGCTGGTATTTAACACCTTGATCGACGGTATCTCCCTCCCATTTCCATAAAATGGAGTTGTTGTTAACGAAGGTGTACGTCAGCCGTATCCCCGGATCGTATTTTAAAACAGGCACGGTATAGGTTGAATCGGCCGGTTCAGAAACGTGATAAGGGGAATGAACAAGAATTTGATAGGAAAGGAAATCCTGGGGCAGTTGATCCGCCCGAATGAGCGATGAATAAACGTGGTTTTCTCCGGATTCTAACTGAGGCTCGTGCCGCATGATCACTTTATCGAATGTGTTGAGGCCGTTGACGATGTTCAATTCAATCGCATCAATAAAATTATTGTGTGTGTCGACATCGATTTTCACCTCGTAATCTTTTCCATATAAAATTTCCGAAGGGGGAATGTGGATGAGTTGGGGATTGCCGTCTGGCAAATCGCTGTAGCTAAAGGTTTTTACCAAAAACCCATCGATGTACAAATCCACGGCGGCGCTCTTGGCCTCATTCGGTTTTAAGGAGGAAAAATACTGGAAAACATAAGCATTAGGGTCCCGGTCTTTGAGCAAGTCGTAAAGAAGGGTCAGGTCTGTGGAAAAATGGCCTATATACCCCCCGGCAACGGAGGCCCCCAGGCTGTTATTTTCAGTGACATTGCTCCCAAACCCCTGAAACATTCTCGTGGGATAACCCATGATAAAAGTGATGAAATCCCCTTCCGAAAGAGTGCGCACGGCTTCCCTTAAGCCATAATTCGTTGTATCCCCCTGATCCTTGTCATAAAACTGCGAACCGTTGATCAGCAAGGCTATTTTTTGCGCACCGGGCCGTGCCGGTCTTGTGGCCAGGTAGTACAACTGGGTCAGCCCGTAAACCTTCTTTTTGGGGGCCGAATCAAACAGGAGACTATCGAACGCGTTCCCCACGGCCTGCTCATTGCCTTCAACCGCATTGAAATTGGCATCGGTGTCGGAATACTGGCTGTTGACTTTTGAAAAATAGACCTGCAAATCCACCCCGCCCGCTTTCATGGCGCGGATCAGGGACAAAAGATTATTTTGGATCATTTTTCGATAGTGATCCGCATTGATCCCCTGGTCCACCAGGACATATAAATCAATTTTATTCGGTACGTTTCCGGGCGGCAATATGACCAGCGGAGAGAGATTTTCTTTTCCGGATTCTATAATTTTAAAATGTTTCCCATGAAAATTTTGGGCGGTCACTTCATTTTCCCGGATATCCGCTTTAAACCTCACTAGTGGAAAGGCTTTCGTGTCCAATCCATTCAAATCAATTGAAAAAGGGCTATTGGCGCTGACCATGTATCCCCCAATGATCAATAAAATGAAGGTGAGAGCGGCCAGCCGAATATAGTTAATTCTTTTCCTCATGGGTTATTTGTAAATCGGGCCATTGCTGAAATGGGCAAAATTGAGGCCGGGCTGCAAGCCCTCTTCCGTTTGGCGCTGGACTTTTATTCTTTGGTAAATGCCCGTGGTTGTCGCCCCAATGATATCAATCGTCTGCATAACATTGGGCAACATGACCGCCCGGTTTTGATTGAAGGCGGCCAGTTTAAAATGAACGGGCTGATTATCCAACGTTTGGTAACGGAGGATGTAATTCCAGTTAAACGGCTCAAAGCCGGAAACGTGAATCGCTTTTTTATAATATTCCCCTCCCCCATCCAAATTCACCACCAAAGGAGATCCCCTCGTTGAAAATACGCGGCCATTCAGGGTGGGGTCCGCGGTGTTGATGACCACGCGGGTCACTGAGGATGCAAAACCATTCTTGAGCTGTGAGAAGTCGCTAAAATCGATGGGATTCCCCTCTCTCGGAAAAGCAAAAACTTCAAAAAGAACTTCTGAATTTTCCGAGTTCTGATTGTACTCAAAAACAATTTCATTAAAAAGGTCGTTCAGATCCACCTCGCGCACGGTGAATTGCCGGCTTTTTGAGGGTTCTAACCCATAAATGGCTTTTTGATCCAATGTCGCCCCCGCCGTGATGTAAGCGCCACTCTTGACGACGCGGTTTCCCGGATTGTAGGCATCAGCCGCTTTCAGTTCCGGCGCGCTTAAGGCCATTTGCCGGTTTAAATAAAGCGTCTGTGCTCCTTCATTGTATTCCAGATAGTCCTGGCTTGCCGCATTGGCGCTGATCGTTCTTTCATTGAGGAAGCTGATGTTTCTCATAGCCTCCTGCCCTAATCCGGACGCTTTAAAAGAGTGTTCAATCGCGCCTTCCGCCGTGTACAGCGCCTGGGTAGCCCCCAACGAATCGGCATTCAATGAAATTTCATGAAAAAGCAGGCTAAAATCGATTAAAATGAGGGAGTACATGGATAGCGCTATGGAAACGAGTATGACGTACATTACAAAACGTTAATGATTTTATCAGTCCCAAAAGACAGGGTTACGGTTTGATCGGTTTCATTTTTATACTGGAAAACGAGTTCAATGGTTTTAGGGACATTCCCCTGTCTAAAAACGGCTAGGGGGTCAAAGGAATAGAAGGCATTGTCAATCATGCCATCGACTCCTGTTGTGAGGAATATTTTACCCAACGGGGGCGCAAAAAAAATAGAGGCGGAGGCCACGCTGGTCCCGCTGTCTGCTCCATTAGTTTTCAGCCGTATCTCTTTTAGATAAACCGCCGGTGAAGGCATTTCTTTTGCCAGTTGGTAAATGGGTTTTGCTTCTTCGTTGCCGGAAAGTCCGATCTTAGACGATAACTCCAGGTAATAATACGGGTCATCGCCCCCATAATCGTTCGCCCGCTGAAAATGAAGAACATAATACCCGGGGATCAGATCCGCGTTTTCGAGCGAACGCGCGGAAAGACTGGCGATGGATTTTCCGGACATGGCATAGGTCATGTTGGTTAAAAAATCCGTTTTAACCTGGCGGATCGTGCGATGCAACGCAATGTCCGCGTGAAGCGAGGAAACAAAAGGGACTGAAAGTCCCATGAGTACCATCATGATGGCCGCGACGATGAGCAATTCCACAAAGGTGAAACCAGGCTGGTCTTTCATAATCAAATCGCTAAAACATTAACGGGATTTTTGTTTTGGCTTTTTGACTTATGGTTCCAAATAACTCTTGTCCGAGCCGGCGGCCACCTGGGAGATATCTGTCGCCTTGCGATTGGACGCGACAATGCAATAGGTGCGATGACCTTCATCTCCGTATTGCCCGCTTCCCTGATAGCTATCATTGAGGTCGGGGTCGGTTTGATTTTCCAGGAGAGCGCACAATTTCCAGCCGTTGTTATCGGCGCCGTAAAGGTAGTAATGGATGTCCCCCGCGCTGTTTGCGATGCCTTCTTTCGGATCTTCCGCGATATTAACCAAGCCGTCTCCCACCAGGTATTTGAGCGCTTTAAAGCAGGTCATGAGCGCTTTATAATCCCCCACTCTTTCACATTCCGAGACTCTGTCGCGGATTTTACGGCTTTTGATGTTGGAATTGGGCGGTTCCCCGTAGGATGAGACGAATTGTTCAATGAGCGCCGCGGATTGTTTGAGTTCCGTTTTCCGCTCTATGTCGCGCGCTTTGGAACCCCCTTGGGAAAAGAGGTAATTGGCCGAAGCCGCGATCAAGACAGCCATTATAACGATCACCACGAGTAATTCCACAAAGGTGAAACCTGATTGGTTGTTTTTTAACAGTTGAAGAGTTTTAGACATGGTTTTATAAAGTTTATGGATATAAGGCGAACGGGTTGATAATGTTATTATAGCACAAAATTTATATTAAATTTTGTGCATTTTCATAAAAAGCGATAATGGCCGTCCCAATGGCATAAGCGATGAATAGGCCAAATCCTAATATAAGCGCATAAAACCCGATACTAAACCCCTTGATGGCCCTTTCCAGCCGAATGACGAACAGGTCATCAAGGTCATGCCGCACATCCAACAGGGTGGCGCCCAGGCTGCTGGTGGCCCCCCCAACTTTGGCCGCCTGAACAATGGCCGGAACCATGTATGATCGCCCCCCTTGCTCCTCTTTGATAATGGCCGTGAACAAGTCGTCTCCCGACTGCATGCTTTTGATGATATTGGTATACGTTTTTTTCAGACAAACATTGCCTGCCTGCCTGATGATGATATTCATCGCGGTGACGATGTCCACGCTTTTAGTGAGCAGCGTGGAAAGCAGGTAAGCGAACTGAGCGGTGTAAAACGTCCGCAAGGTTGTCCCAAACACCGGTATGAATAGTAAAAAATCATGCCACCACCAGCGCACTTGGGGATTGTTCTTGATCAGATAGACCAAACTCGCAATCAGCAGGGTTAAAAAAAGAACGATCACAATGCCAAAGGCCTTAAAGAAATTGGAAATCCCCAGCAAAGTCGCCATCGCCCACGGAATGGCCATTTTTTCCCCAAAAAGCTGTTTAAACTGGGGAATAACAAAAATAACCACCACAATGGCCACCGCGATCACCATGAGCAGGGTGAGGAGGCGGGACAGCATGACGTTTTTGAACTTCGCGACGAGGAGAATTTGTTTCTTTTTTTCTTCCACATAATCGATGAGGTATTCCCCCAGATTGGCGGCCGTTTCCCCCGCCTTAATGATGCCCAGAAATTCCTCGTCGAAATACTGGGGAAAAGTGTCAAAAATTTCTATTTGGCTGGTGAAGGGTTTTTCCATGCGATCCCGCAACCTCATGATCACCCGTTTTAAAGCCTGACTATCTTCGTTTTCCCCTATGAATTCAAGGGTTGTTTTTATGGAGCGCCCCCGGTTGAGGGAGTTACCGATCATCTTGATCAGCCGCAGAATATCCGCTTGGCTGACAGAGGAGAAATGACCCGCGATATCCAGGTTTTTTAATTTGGCGAACCAAGTGGCTTTTTCTCCGGCGATGATATCGGCCATGGCTGCCCGGTATCCTTCTTCTTTCAATTTAGCCAGAGCCTCCTGGGGCGTTTTAGCCTGGATTTTGAGCGCCTTTTTGTTGCCAAAGGCATCCGTCGCGTTGATCGTGAAAATATACATTTAATGGTTGATTACATCAAAGATGGTCGGCTTGACGAAAAAGGTCGGATCGAGCGGTTTGTAGGTTCTGAATCGGGTCTGCCGGTTCAATTCCTGTAAAATTTCTTCATCTTTTTCCAAGCTGGTGAAAGCGGCCAATTGCGGTTTATTGAAATTTTTCCAGGGTTTGGCGCTGTTTTTCCCAAAGGCTTCATACCCCAGAAAGGCCAGGAGGAGGAGGGCAAGGGTAATGGTGATTTTTTGCATTAGATGAATCATGCGAATAGGGGGTTACGGGTTAAGTTTTGTCCTTGGTGATGAGGTCATACGCGTAAACGGAGAAGCTGGCCTTGAAAGCCCCTTTCCCTTCTTCCATTTCCAATGACAGGATGTCCATCAGGCGGAGGGAACTTCTTAAGGATCCGATGAAGCTGAAGATATTCGGAAGGGGGCCTTCCACGGAAAACGCATATTCATAGGGCTGAACAACCCCGCGTAAATCATCGTAATAAAACTGGTTTTCGGAAACCTCGCGGATGCTAATGGATTCTATAATCATGCGATTTTTCCGGGCGGCGTCTTCCAGCATAGCAATCACTTCTTCCGCCCGCTCATCCCCGCCGGAAACAGCCGAATAAACCTGATTGAGGTTTTTGCTCAGCGCATTGCGGTCTGAATTGAGCCTTTGCAGGAAATCATTGTTCTGCTCTTCCATTTTAATCACCTGCCTTTGTTCCTGAATGTCGTTTTTGTACTGGTTGATGTCGCGCAAAAGCGCCGGGCCGTTTTTCCATATAAAAAATAAAGTGATGATCAGCCCCATGGTCAGGGCTAAGCCTATTTTATCCTCGTGTGAACGTTCCTGTTTGAGTTGGGACAGAGAATCCAAAACATTAATATTCCCCTGGCTGGAAGGATCTTTGATTTTTTTAACCCAGGCTGTCAGCTTATGATCCGACCCCAATTTACTCTCGATAAAATCCTGAAATTTTTTAAGAGGGTGGCGGGGCTTTGTCGCTTCTGAAGTGGCCGCCTGTTCCGGAATATTGAAATTAAAATCGGGGGAAACCATGGTGAAGGGGTGAAAGGTTAAAGGGAATCAAATTTTATTTTCCATATCCAATAGGTCAATTCCGCCCTGGAAATGGATAGATCGCGGTTAAAATGCCCGTTGAAGTGATCCAGCAAACTCAATTGCGCCGCCTGTTTAACCAGGGGATAAATCTCATCATCCGGGTGAACATCATCAACAAAAGGGGCGGTGTCCTCCGACTTTTTACCTGCCTTTGTTTCAATCTTAAAAATAGTGAAAATGGTCTTCAGCGCTTCCAGGCGCGTAATGGTTTCTTCCGGTTTAAAGCGGCCCTCATGGTCTGCATCCACGATGCCCATTTTCCCTGCCAGCTGGGCGTATTGGTAAGGCCAATCCTTGTCGGAAAGGTCGGTGTATTTTTTATACTCTTTCACCGTGATCGCGTCCTTGGCGAGGAACTCAAACAGGGCGACTTTAAAAAACTCAGCGCGATTGATCGGCGCTTCGGGCCGAAAAGTCCCTTCCGGATAACCTTCAATGCTCCCCGCAACGGTCAGGTCGCGTATGGCCTGGGAATAATATTCATGCTGATTAACGTCAGAATAAGGCATGGGATCTTTCCAAAACTCCGGGTCTAATTGGGCCTGCAGGACAAAGGAGTAGATGTTTTCGAAATACTGGTATGTCCCCTGGTCGACCTTTTTTTGCATCCGCTGGGCCCCGGAGGGGATTTTGACTTCCGTGAACAGTTTGGAATTTTTAAAGCTCTTGAGAACCCGCCCCAGGGAGGCATAATCAACGGATTCGATCGGAATGGTTACAAGGCCCTTGTTATTGACCTGTAATTTCAAGACGCGGGCGTCACGCGGGAGGATCTGGCGCAAATCGTCCAGCACCTGTGTAAAATCAAAGATCAAATACGGATTTTTTTCGTCCGTTCCGCTCACGACATTTTTGCGCGCCTCCAAAAGCAAATTGAGCGCAAACAGGCCATCGCGATACCGTTTAATTTGATCGAGTAATTCAGTCTGGTTGGTTTGAGTTTTTTTCAAGGCTTCGATCCGTTGGTTTTGACTATTGAAATCAGCTTTTAAAGGCTGTAGAACCAGGAACCGGACGCCCAAGTATCCTATTCCATAAAAAGCCAGGAAAAAGGTGATGGCGATGAGGGTGAAGCGGTTCTTTTGAAAAAACGGCATGGGTGGAATAGGTTAAAATTTATTTAAAACTGCTGGGCGCCGTATTGCGAAGCGTAAACAGGGTCCGGTAGGAAGTGCGAATGGTTTGAGTCGCCATGAGCTTCGTTTCGTCATTGGTTTCATTAAGGGGGTAGCGATGGCGGGCCCGTAATTTTAACCGCACGTAGGGCTGAAGATCCGGGTCTCCCCCCTGTTTTGGATCCGCAGGCACCCGGACGTCAAAATCTTCAACGACGACTTCGGATGAATTGAGCGGAAATTCCTCGCCATTGTTGAAGCGGATCATCAGGCGGGCCGTGTCCCCGTTGACCCCTGATCCGGTGTACGGTTCACGATAAAGAGTGAAAGACTGTGTTTCCGCCTTATCTGTAAAAACAGACAGCCGATCCACCGCCGTGAGCAGGTTTTCAGACGTCCCATTGCTCTTGTCGGAAACCGTATCGCCATAATTGATGGCAAACCCGCTGCGGATGAGGCCCGCGATGCCGTTGTTCAATACCGAGGCCGTTTCGAAGTTGATTTCTTTTTTAAAGCGTATGACTTCCCGGAATTGATAGATGGCAAATAGGTTTTTCATCAGCAGGCTGGAAATGAATCCAAAAAGTCCTATGACGGCGATGAGTTCCACAAGAGTGAATCCCCGGTGATTTTGGCTAAACAATCGCATGAAGTCCGTCAATGAGTTAAATCCGCTAAAGTGGTGCTATAGGAAATGATTTTATCCCCCGCAGCGCAATCGTTCACATCGCCCCACCGGACGGAAGTAGTGATTTTTTTCTCATTGGCCTCGTCCCCTTCCATGGTGATGGTGCGGCAATAGACGGTCGTCGGTTCATCGTCCATTTCAATGAGCTCGTTGCTCCCCGGCGTTAAAGCAAATTCATCCCCATTTTCCGCAATGACAAAGGATCCCTCCAGACGGCCGATGGAATCCTGAAATCCCGATTCGCGATCCCGGTTGACCGCCGTTTGGCGAATTTGTTTAACCATTTCCATACCCTCCACGGCCAAAAAGTGTCCGCGGATGCTTTGCGTTTGTTCTGAATTTTTAAGCAGCACAAATCCGACAATCGCCCACGTGAGCGCCAGGAAAATCCCGACAATGCTGAAGCTGATCAGGGTCTCCACAAAGGTGAAGCCGGTGGTGGAATTCACGTATTTTTTACGCATGAAAACGTTAAAGATTTAAGTCTTCGTAAGGCACGTAATAGGATTGTCCCTCGACAATCACTCCCTGCCACAACGAGGTGAATTTACCCAGGAGTTTGTATCCGTATTGCAGTTCGCCGAAGGTCATGAGCGGTGTTCCCTTTGCAAGAGACTTACAGCCATAAGCCGTGTGGTAGTCGGGGCACGCCATCGTTTTGTTGATGGTCACGACCGCGCGGTTCGCCGTGCTTTCAAAGGGGCTATTCGTTTGGGGAGGGGGGGTTCCTGGCGGGGGAACTTCACCACCTGCAGGCTGTCCCGCGGGGGGAGGGGGGATAGGAACCGTTTTCGATTTTTTTGAAATGATGATTCTGGCCGGCATTCGGTAATAGGCTTTTGTTGGCTCCAGCTTTTCTCCGTTTTGGATATTGACCTCCCCTGCTTTCAAGAGGCGTTTCATTTGGACGACCAGGGCCACCAGCTCTCGCCGGGTGATGGATACTCCGGGATAGACACGCCCCTGGGCATTGGTTTTCAAAAGACTGTGGATGCGGGCGTAGGCCGTATAAGGGGCGTACCAAGCCTGATAATCCGTATCGGCGTATTGGTTATAATAGAGGAAATCAATTTGCTCCGTGCTGACCTCGGCAAGCTTCAGTATAACTTTCAATGCCTCCACTTTATTGATGGTCTTGGTGGGCTCACAAAGCCATTTCGATTTGTCCGGGTTTGAGTTGGGGTATCCTTCCATCAACCCCAAAGATTTGGCCGTGTACAGGAACGGCGCGTACCACTCTTGAGATGGCGCATCGGGGCACACATGCATTACGTCGATCGGCACTTTTTGGGCTTCGCGCTCAAAAGCGTTTATAACTATTTTGACAAATTCCGCCCGATTGACCGGTGTATCCAGTTTGGCCGACCCATCGGGGTTGCCTTCAAACCAGCCCTGTTCCCGGGCTTCCCTAACATAATCGTAATCCGGGTCGTTGGCATTCACGTCTTTAAAAAACGAACCTGACCCCGCCTCTTCCGCGGGAGCCAATGTACGGTCCGTGGGATTTAAAATCCATGTTTTGTTGAGCGGCATTTGAAATCTGAACATGCTTTTTTCGTCCCATTGCCCGTTGAAGATATTCACAAAATCCGGAGGGGATTCTTCAGCGGCAGCTATCAGCGCCTGGAGGTTGAGCGGATCGGATTTGAGATCCTCCACGCGATAAATCATCACGTTGGGGATAGCGGTCGTCAGGGGTGTTTTGGTCACCGCCACCCATTGGTCATCCGGCGAAAGGGCAATGGCATTGATGTCATTGGGGTAGGGGGTATTGTTACCGTCGATGATGTCCCGACCTCCCCCGCTGGCTGCATAGATTTTAACCACCCGATTCAGCCCTTCGACGGGCTTGACCGTGTAGATCACCTTTTGTCCGTCTTTGAGGGGAACGACAAAATTTTCCACGGACCATTTATCTTCAATGACCTTTTCCTGCTTGTCTTTGATATAAACGAGCTTGCCATCGTGAGCGCGCACTTCGATTCCCGCCTTTTCGTAGTAAGGATCGGCGGCGTGAGCCGGAAGGGGCCAGGCGCCAACCGTGATCAGCGCCAACCCCGCGATGAGTATTTTTCTTAAGTCCATTTTTTATCGGGTAAGACCTAAATCCTGGATATCCAAATGGGGACCTGGATCGTATTGTCCAGACACATTGTGATTGCTGTAAATCCCATTGAATTGCCGTCGGGCTTTTTGAAAATCAATCCATTCCGTTGAAAGTTCCGGGGAACGTGAATTCCAGCTGAACTGCTGAGGCGCGAAATAAAAGCCATAGGACTTATAACCGGATCCCTTTCCCGGGATTTCATATTCAAAACTCCGGTGGGGGATATCGAACTTTTCTTCAAGGTAGGCCAGCGCCTTTTTAAGCGCCTGGATTTGTTCCGTTGTGTACGATGCCCAATAAGGGTCTTTGCCGGAACAGCAGCCCGCCTGGAGGTTGGCGTTCCCCGGCATGGACCACACTTCCCATGTTTTTTTCTTTTTCTCATCCCGGCTCACATCGGCGGGAAGCTTGGGGATGAATTCTTTATTTCGGCCATCATACCAATCATTCCCCCGCTTTTTCATCGGCCCATAATTGACCAGGGTGATCCCCAGGCTCCGGTCATTGTCCACACCCGCGTGCCAGGCGGCGTTGAACTCTTCAACGGCCTGAATGACTTCCCCGTTTTTCCCAATGAGGAAATGGGTGCTCCCCGATTCATTTCCCAGGCAATGGTTCATGTCATTTCTTTCTTCGGCCGCTTCTTTATCCCTACCGGTGAAATGCAGGACAATGCCGGTTTTTAATTCGTTTTTTACGCCCGTGTTTTGGGTGTCGGTCGATTTACACCGGACTATATTCCAATTCACCCAATCTTCGTGCGCGGCGGAAGCCGGAATAAAGCCGACTTCCCCCTTGTATTCCACCGGATACCACATGGATGTCTTAAAATCGGGCACGAATTGACCGGGGACAGCTCTTCCGATGACCTTCAGGTCGTTTTTCTCCGGCAAGGCTTTAAAAAGAGGCTCTCGGTTCCTGGAGGGAAAGTGATAAATACTGACTCCCGCCCGACTGGTTTGGAAACGACGCACGTCTTTCTTAACCCCATAAAGATAAATCCCTTCCGCATTTTCCGGCTTCACATTCTGTAATAACAGCTGGTCTGCCAAAAGGGGTTCCGCGGAGGAAACTTTGATCGTCAAATGCACGATTCCCTGCGGGGGAACGGCGTCGGTCACCGAAGCGATTCCACTGCTGGCAAAAGTGAATCCCGGAATGTCTTCCAGGGAAGTAAATCCCCGGGTTTTTCTGGCCTGGTTGAGTTCGCGGCGCCAGGGGCCGCGCTCTAAAGCGAAATTACATCGTTCATTCCAGGTCTTATCCCCCGTGTTCCGGAGCGTGATTTCGATCTGCTTACTTTGGTTTTCATCAAAAACGACGATCGGGGGTTTGATGTCCACGACTTCATAACGCAATTCTTTGGCGCTGACCTCGCAGCTTTTGCCCGTGCCCTCCTGTGTCGATTGAAAATTTTGAATGAGAGTTGCCAATCGATTTTTAAGGAAAAAAATCCGGTGAGTGGCCGTTTGGTGATCGCCGAAAAATTCACAGTTGGGGCCAAAATCCATGTCCGGCAAGTTTTCCCGCGCCAATTTCTCATCCTCCAGGGAAGTCGTGTAATCTTTGACGACGACCTCGAAAACCGTGCGGCCCACGTTGCGGTCCCCGGGTTCTTCCCCCTCCCCCACTTTTAAATCCAGACAGGCGTTTCCCGACAGCGGGTTTGCCTCCGGCGAGCCCCCTTCCGCATTGTCAGCCGCCTGAAGCCGCTGCGCGAAAGTTCCCACAATTCCAATAGTAACGAGCAGGAGGGCTATTTTCCGCTTCATGGCCAAAAAATTAAGTGGAGGTCATTATCATCAACTTGGTACGGAAAGTCAATGCTTCTCTAAAAAATCATTTCACCCCATTCTCCCCCAGAATTTCCCGGACAACTTCATTCATGATTTCGGGATTTGTTTTCACAAGAGGCGCAAGGAGTTTCCGGGCCGCATCGGCATCCCCCAGGCGGTAATAGGTGACGCCCAGGTAATAAACAGTCAATTTGTTCTCCGGAATACCCGCGTATAGGGTTTTTAAAAGCGGAAACGCGGCTTTAAAGTCATTTAAATCGAAGTAATTTAAAGCTAAATTCTGGATCACCGCGGGGTCGTCCTGGTTTAGAGCTAACGCCTTTTTATTAAAAGCTAACGCCTTGTTCGCGTCTTTCAATGATTCGCCGTAACGCCCCATGTAAATAAGGCCCAACCGATTATTGGCATTAAAGTCATTGGGGTCCAATTTGACCGCCTGGCCAAAAGCGTTGATAGCATCAGCCGCCTTACCCTGATTAATGAATAATAACCCCTGCAGGGTGTAGTGGCCTGCCATATCTGCGGGGATTGCCGTCAGCGCTTCTTCAAAAAGAGCGCTGGCCTTACTCGGCTGCCCTGTAGACTCGTATAGAATTCCCTGGTTCGCATATGCTTTTGCCAAATCCGTAAAATTTTTCTCTGATTTTAGGACTTGGGCGGTTTGGTTAAACAAAACTTCTGCTTTTACCACATCTCCCGTTTGCATCGCTTCAATGGCCTTGAGGTTGGATAAACCTGATCTGGATAAATAAAGGGCATTGGATTTTACCCATGATAAAAGGATTACAATCGCCAGAAAGGGGATGACTATGAAATTCACCGCCAATAGCCTGTTGGCATGGGTAAGGGCAACGGCGCTTGCATAAAGCTTACGAGCGGAATAAAGCGCACTGGCCAAAACCGTTAACGTCAAAATACCGACAATGATAAAATTGCCCTCTCCGTAAAAATAGCCATCGCCGAGGAACAGGGCATAAATCAGCCTGGAGAAAATAATAGCGGCGTAAAGGTAAATGTTGCTGTAAAGCAGGATATTGGCCGATTGTTTAAAGGTGGATGTCCCTCGGGAGAGCCTGATGAGCCCATGAAGCAGGGCGCCAAAAACGGTATACAAAAACACCCCCCAGAAGAGACCCATAATAAGTGACATGGGCCAAAGCACCGCCCAGGTATTGCCATCCGCCATTTCCGGCCGGCCGATCACAACCAAGCGAAAAATCTGATGCAGGTGGGCCATGCCGAATACCCACAGCATGAATAGCCAGTAAGGCGGATAGGCCTCTTTTGAGTGTTCTTTTAAAAATTCAACGGGATCGCGGAAAAGCCTTTTAATAAAATGCATGAAAGGTATTTTTGTTCTCAGGATCAACCCCTTTCGCTGTTTGCTCCCGGTTTTGATCAGCCAGACGGAGCTGAAGCCGAGCACCACGATTTCCAACAATGCACTAATTGCCTGCAGTGACGAAGAGACCTGGATACCCCCCAAATTGATGAGGTAAATAAAAGCGATTAGCCCTAGGATGATACCGGCAATTATTTTAAACATACTTAAGTTAGGTTATTAATGATTTAAATTACTTCTTTTTCTTTTGGGTTAAATAAATGCAAACCTGCTTTCACGATATCTTTTTCAGATATTTCGCTGGATTTTGAGCCCCGAAAAAGATTGCTATAACAATATTCCCAACCCTGTGGATTAGATTTTTTATCAATGAATTTCCATTCCTTATCAAGTCCCAGGCGATGGAGGTAAATTTGGTATAA
>OBEQ011928370.1_pt1 | contig 14344 bp, 19 predicted proteins | sample 1670901 | NCBI WGS metagenome assembly OBEQ01 (sample SAMEA104232315, study PRJEB22302) | groundwater metagenome | biome: forest; feature: aquifer; material: groundwater | place: USA | collected 2011-08-07 | depth 5.4 m
ACCCTTAAATTTCTAGATTTTAAAAAATTATCAAAAATGCTCAAATCATTTTTGTAATGATAGAGGGTAGCAGGGGAATAGTTATTAGTTTCTAGGAAAAGATAGAAGTCATCAATCAAATCCATATGAGAAGCTTCTTCAACTTTTTCAGTCTCCGTAGTATTTTTTAAATTTTCTTGGTCAGAGTCGGGCATAGTGAGACTTCGTGTAAGAGTGATTACAAGAATAATACCAGCCTCCGAAAGCCTTGTCAAGAAGGATTCTAAGCATTATCTGATTAACAAGAAGCCATGGATTAGATAGCTAATGCTTATAATTTAGAAAGGAAAAAGCGTTTGCATCTAAGAAACCGCTTGCTATAACCCTTTGCTGAGGCATTCGAGCCTATTTAGGCTGAAGCCCTAGAATGCCCCAAAAACGGCTTGTCAGGGGATAAGAGCTATGGTACATCATCTGGAAAAGGCTGTTGCAGCGACCCAAACCACAAAATTAACATAACAAAAATAAATTAAAAAATCTTATGACTTTTTGGGGGTGAATATAGCCTTATTAAATACCATAAAAATATTTTAAAAATCTCATTATTTTACATTATATTTATCTCTGATAAGCTGCCAGGGGTCTCCTCTGCTAAAATTTAGATTTCTCATATTGTGCGACATCAAATATAGTAGGGAAAACTAAAATGCTCGGAGAATAGAGCTAAAGAAGAGGCTAATCTACAAATGCATACGTATAAAACTCTACCCTGAAGTCTATGTAGTTACTTATGCAAAGGTTCGGATACCCCTTTCCTAGAGAGGCTTCGGGTATTGAACGGATGGATCCCACTGAAAAGGAGCTTTAGCTCATAGTTTTCCACATTCGTACCTGGTAACTATATCATAGTATATCATTAAAAGTTTTCACGAAAATATCCTATAGTTTTCACGCCCGCCTAGCCGGCGAGGCTGGCTTCTCTACCCTGTCCAGGAAGTTGTTAAAAAAGCTACCCCAAATACCACTACCCCAATAATTAAATACTCCCACACTACTCTACCACTTGCCTTTCCTCTTAGCTCCTGAGTTGTTAGGCCCAAAAGAACATACATGGCAGAAGACAGCGATAAAGACCAAATAATGTTGTTTATTGGCCAAAAAGAAAAAGCCAGGGCAAACTCCCCCAGTATTAAACTTAAAATAGCACTTTGTATAACTTTGGATAAAGATAATCTATCCTCCATATCCAAAGACCAAAGTACTTGTAGGATTAAAGGGAAACTGATCAGGCTAACCACTAATCCATTCCATATAAATAATAGATTAAAAGCATATACTACATTATAGACAAAAAAAGCAGAAAGCAGCGTAAACAGAAAACTGGCTGTTGAAGCAGCTCTGTATAAAGGAATTGTTCTGATTGATGCCACATTAAAGACATTTTGAGCCAGTAGCAGCAAATAAAAGGTCAGTCCAAAAATAATCAGTACTGGCAGTCTGGTTAGCCATCTAACAGGTAATAAAAAGTAGGCTGTAGAAACTGCCAGAACAAAAAATGTGGGCAGAATCATAAGTATTATGGCTTTAGTTTTATTTAGACCCTCGAAGATTGCCCAAAGGGATAGAATATATGCCAGAATTGATAAACCTGCTATAAACTTAAATCTCAAATTAAAATCAACTAATTGTGTTGAAAGTAGTCCTATCGTTAATAGAATCGAGGCTATTATTATTTTTTGACGTTTGGTTAATCCAAGGTTCATGATCTTTTTCTCTACTTGCTTGCAAGCTTCAATACATGACAAATAGCAATTGCCAGGCCGTCAGTTGCATCATCTAAATGCCCACCTTTCCAATTTACCTTGAGTTTTTTTCTTTTTCTACCATCAACGCCCAAAAACTTTCTTACTCCTTCATGCACTTGATCCTTATCTGCTCTTCCTGAACCTGCAACCATCAGTTTTATCGATGGTCCTGTATATTCACTAATCGGCAGACGAAACTTTGCTGCGGACATAAGCACTACTCCCCTTGCCTGCCCAACAGAAATAGCTGTTTTTAGGTTTGAGCCAAAAAAAAGCATCTCCACTGCGATTTGATCCGGCTGAAACTTCTCTATAATATTATTTAGCTTACGGTGCAACTCCCAAAGCCTATCTGCCATAGGTTTTTCTTTTGGGGTAAATATATTGCCGTAATCCACTAACTCTATATCGTAGCTAAACTCCCTACCCAGGATATCTTCAGGTATTTTTATTACCCCATAACCGGTTGTTGCAGTTCCAGGATCAATTCCTAAAATTATCATAGACTTTTTGGATATCCTCCTGTTCCTCTAGCTTTTCTATAAACTCTATTACTTTTTGAGCTATTTCTTTATCCGTTACTTCCTGTAATATAGTTGGTTTCATTACCAATTCTTGGTTTTCTACCCTGTACCCTGCTTGAGTAATTTTTGTACCCATAGTATTCAATTCTGAGCTTTGTGTATACACTAAATATCCTTGTATATTTTCAGTAAATTCTTCCACATCTTCTGCCCCCAGGTCTATCAGTTCCAGCATCTCTTCTTCGGCGCTTCCCCCTTTACCCTTTACCCTTATTTCCCCCTTTTTTTCAAACATATACGCTACACTCCCCTGTCCTGCCAAGGATCCACCTGATCTTTCAAAGAGATTTTTAATTTCTTGCAGGGTTCTTAACCTGTTATCAGTTAGACCTTCTACATAGAATGCTACTTTACCAGGTCCAAAGCCTTCATAGATTACTTCTTCCAAGGCAGCAGCTCCCCCTTTACCCAAACCCCTGTCAATAGCCCTCTGAACATTCTCCTTGGGCATATTAACAGCTCTGGCCGCTTCAGTTGCCATACGCAACCGAGGATTAGATTCAGGATCTCCTGAGCCACCCAATTTAACGGCAATAGTGATAACATTGGCTATCTTGGTAAAGGTCAGCCCTCTTTTTATATCAGCAGCACCCTTTTGTCTTTTAATTGTTGACCACTTTGAATGTCCAGACATGATGCACTATAGAGAATAATGGATTAGGGACAGTTTTGCAAGCAAACAGGGCTATTATATCACCTGTAACATGTGATATAATTATCGCATATGCAAAGAACTCATATTTATCTCCCAGAAGATTTAAACAGGGAGATTGATCAAACTGCCAAAGTCAAACAGGTTAGTAAATCCGAGATTATTCGTGAAGCGCTCCAGCGCGGATTAAAAGCAGCTCATCCTCAAAAATCCCATTCTGCCCAAGCATTGCTCCGCCTGGCAAAAATGGCAAAGAAAATTAAAGGAACAGGCCCCAGAGACTTAAGTATAAACCATGATTTTTATACATGGGTTTGATGCTGTTGTTGCAGCCTGTGCTGAGAAGTTGGAAGCAGATGTTATCTTTTCTTTTGATGACTGGTACCAAAAACTTGGATTTAAACTTGCTGAGGAATTAGTATAAAAACCCCTTTTTGCCTCTTTATAGTACTCCATTTTGAATGTCCGGACATAGGATAGCGTATAGTGTATACGGAACTATTTCACTTGTAAACACCCTGGCGGTGTTCTATTTTAACTATCTCAAGCCTACTCTCTTTAGGATTAAACTTATATACTATTCTGTAATCACCTATCCTAAACTTATACTTACCCCCAAGTTCCCCTCCCAGTTTAGCACCAGCCAAAGGATTAGTTTTTAGTTTATCAAACGCACCGTCTATTTTATTTTGAATTTTGAGCGGGAACTTAGAAATTGCTTTATCAGCTTGATTGGAAAGAAGGAATATTTTAGCGGGCATTTCTTTTCTTTAGCTTTTCTTTAAATTCTTCCAGAGTTACATATTCTCCTCTGGCAATTTCTGCCTCGGCTTTCCTAATATCTTTTAAAGAATGTTCTAAGGAATATATTGTTTCTTCAAGTGAATCCAAATAATCCGGAGATACCAGGGTAGCTTTTACTCTGCCATTTTTAGTTAAATCTACACGGGTATATTCCTCATCTATCATATCAACGAGTTTTAGCAGATCTTTTCTTGCTTGAGTAACAGGGATCACTTGAGTCATAATAAATAAAGTGTACACTTAAGTGAGCACTTTGTCAATACCAACAATTCCCGAAACATTGACAAGATCCTCCCCTACTCTTATACTCGTCTACTTAGATGGATGATTCTTTCCAAACCCCTTCAAGTCTTTCCGAACAAGCTATTAATTCAGCCTTAGACTCCCAATGGGAAAAAGCCCTAAAAATCAACAAAAAAATCTTGAAAGTAGATCCACAAAATGTTGATGCTCTAAATAGAAAAGCCAGAGCTTATATGGAGCTTGGCAAAATCAATTTGACCAAAAAATATTACTCTGAAGTCTTAAAAATTGATCCCTACAATCCAATTGCCCGTAAAAATTTAAAAATTATTAAATCTTTTCACGGTTCTTCGAATAAACCTAATGGAATAATAATAACTCCTTTGCAAAATGGCCATAGCAGACTTTCCCCCTCGCTTTTTTTACAAGAGCCTGGCAAAACTAAAATGGTTAACCTTTTAAAGGTAGCTGAACCTCAAAAGTTGTCACAAGCTTACTGCGGAATGAAAGTAGAAATGGCTATAAAAAATAGAAAAATTACAATTATTGACGAAAGCTCCAATTATTTAGGAGTCATACCAGATGATGTCAGCTACCACTTACAAAGACTTATAAGAGGCGGTAATAAATTTGAATCTTTTATAAAATCTATTAGGGTAAACGGCTTATCAATATTGATTAAAGAAACCTTCAGAAGTAAAAGATTTAAAAATCAACCATCATTTTTGGAAAATTCTGATGCCACCCTTACAACAGACATTTTAACCCCCATGGGACAGCAGGAGGCTGATGAGGAAGTTAATGAAGACGAAGCAGATCAAGAAGCTTGAGACTACCTAACTCTTTTGTAGTCTCCTTATCTATGCTTCTAGCTTTATAAAATTCTATCATTTGACTGTTTGAAAAAGGCCTTGGTAGCTTTGAAAAAACCAGCTCTAATCTTTTTTTTGGATCTTTTGAAAAAACCGCTGCTCTCGCTTGTATATGTTTTCCGGATAAAAGCACCTGCCAGCAAAACTTTTCATCGGACCTAAGTTGAGGTACGGAAAAGGGATTATCTACTGCCTTGAAATCAACCTCCCAAACAGTAGTATTCTCAGTGTTAAAATCGCTACTATAATCCTCAAGCTCTAAGAGATTTAACCCCGCTATAGAACCTAAAACCTCTTTTGGGCCAAAAACACAAAGCGCTGACTCGCTCCCCTTAAAAAGCCTTTCAAAACTGATTATTAAACCTTTTTTTGCTGACTTTTGCTGAAAAGTCTGTAAAAATTCTGGGTTTAAATTTGTGGGACTGCGGATTAAAAACAAAGCGTATTCCAAATCGGATTTGTGAGGAATCTCATGATACTCCTTCATTGATCTAAAGGCAAGTAAAAACGAGATTCCAATTACCAGTAAAAAAAGTATCAGCCAAACAATCATTATCTTAAGTTAAAGTAATCTTCTCCCAAAAATAAATTAATCTCCGCACGGGAAGATTCAATACCCTCAAGCTGTTCAGGATTAATTTTACCATCTGCACCAAATATTTGTTGAAGTCTTGTCAGAGTAGCTGACTTCTCACCGTAGGTAACTGTAGTTTTAAGTCTTATCTTTGAATTTGATACAATAATCACGTGGCCTCCTAAATTGGAAATTAACCTGTTAGCTTTTTGGGCCAGTTGAGGATGATCTGTGGCATTAAAGACAGCAATAGATTTTTGTTCTGATACAAAACTTGGTTCAGATAAAGATAAAATACCATCCAGTTTAACCGGATCTGCTGTAAGCACCGAAGAGCCGTCTGGTAAAGATGTTTTATCCAGTACTTTTACAAGATCAATCTCAATGATTTTATCAAACCGGACTTTAGTTAAACCGATCTTAAGGCGCATCAACTCCCAAAGAGTTAAGTCTGTTTTGAGGCTGGGTAGTAGACTCAAGAATGAAAAAGGATTTTTTTGCAGGAAGTCTGCCAACTGATTAGTTTCCACGAATCCATCAACAGGTAGTCCAAAAAATCCTGCCAGAGTATTTTTTAGCAGCTGTGACTGCCCTAAATCATATACTGCTCTTAGTTGCCATTTACCAAATCCCTGGGGAACATCCAAATATGTCTCATCAGGAATCTTTATGATAATAATTTTTTGCTCCTTTGGATTATATGATACAAAAGATATATCCTTATCTTTAAGTACCAGGTTAATATTAAATTCCCCATTCCAGGAGTATGGCCGATCTGAGGATGCAGAAAGCTTCCAGGGACTAAATAGAGTCTGAGTTAAACTCTGCACCTGGGAAAACAGAATAAGTAAAACCATTAGCCCTAAAACAGTCAGCGCTAGTTTTGTTTTCTTGTTTTTTCTTTTTTTTGACTGAACCGTTTTCCAGGGCATACTACAAGTGTACTCACTCCCTCTTGACCGCGCAAGCATTATTTGTATAAACTTAAACAGAAAGGGGGTGAAATTTATTTATGGACGATCAAAATAACCCAACGCCAACACCTAATCCAGCACCCGTCATGCCAGAACCTGCTTCGCCGCAAGGCGAGCAAGGCGAGCCTACCTTTACCCCGCCAGCAGCAGAGTCACAGAAATGTGTGACTTGTGGGAATTCAGCCTCAGCAGGGAACTGTATGGCCTGTGGACAGGGTGAGGTCAGCTGTACTTGTACTCCAACCGGAGGAACTCCAACAGGAGGAAGTATGCCTCCTCCAGTAGGCGGCGAACCGGCTCCAGTTGTATAAAGGTTTATTTGTAACACTCCCGGAGAGCAGGACTAGTCCCCTTCGGGAGTGGGATATTATGGAAGGAAATTTTTATAGTCTTCAAAATAAATATTTAAATCCTCCTGACGGTTCACCATACGACCCTTCTTCCTTTCCTAATGGAAATTCTATATATCAAGCTGCTGTAGAGGCTGGTGATTTTAAAAGAGCCCTCGAATATCCAAATCATAGAAACCTGCCGGAAGCTGAGCTAAAAAAAATAATGGGAGATGTTTTAGAAGAGATCACAGAGTTAGAGGTAGCTGCAAGAGAACCCAACAGACGACAAGTCCCCTATGAAGTTGCAAAGAGAGTTAAACGAATAATTAGATTTTCAGCACCGGGAACTTATTATCATCCTGTAAAACCAGACAGGTATGAAAATTTACCCTGGGCAAAGAATATGGATCGTCTTGCTGATGACGATGCTGCCTGTCTTGCTATCGAGTTGGCTGGAGTTTTATCCGGAAAAGATTTCTCTGTGTTTAAAGATGTAATCTTACTTGATGGTTTAAATCCTGTTTTAAACGGTCTGAGAGATCAAGTTCGACAAGCAATTACAGATTCAGGCATAAGACTTGTTTATTTTGGCAGACCGGATGAGGCAGAAGCAATTCAAAAAGTTATAGATAGAAAGGGATCATTTGTTCCCCCTTCAAGCGTAGATGTAATCAGTATTTCTGATCCAAGCGGCAATGATAATGATGTTAATACAATTTCTCAAGTAACAGCATTAAAGAAATATTACCAGTCAGCAAACCCTGCTGATGAAATTGCTGTTTTGTGTGATTTTGCTCCCAGGCTGGTTAGACAAGCTCGGATAATCGCTCAACATGCTGCCCTTCCCCAGGGAACTACTCTAGCTGTTTTACCCTTAGCAACCCCTACGGCCGGGGAAGAAATTCTTCGCGAACTTGAAGCAAGAGGAGCTGTTGCGTATGCATTAAGAGGAGATGCTGTAATAGAATCTTCTTTGCCAAAACCCATTCATCGCCAATAGGCTCTCGTGCTAAAAATTCTTCCCAGGCGTCATTAATTATTTAATTTATATTCTCCTGGAGTTACTGAATTCAAAACCTTGATTTTTTTGAATTCGGCATCATAAGTTACAAGCTTTGCTTTAGCCGGTAACTGGGCAGCAATGAAACAATCGGCGAATTTAATTTTAAATTGGTCATAAAATTTTAAGGCCTTTCTGGTATTAGTTTTTTCCAGTAATGTAAGGTTGCGCATTTGTAAAACCTCTTCAAGTGCGTTCCTTACTAAATCAGTTTTGAATTTATACTGCCTGGTTAAAACAAAAAATATTTCCAGAAGGACTACACTGGAGGTATAAGGTCTAAATTCACCTTCCTCTATTCTCTCAAATAGGCTTTTACATTCAATGTATTTCTCCTCTATATCACGGGTAAAAAATCTGATAAAAAGAGAGGTATCAATGAATATTTTATCCACAGAAATTAATATCTTCCCTTTTGGGCATATTCAATATAATCTCTAATTTTCTCTGCCGGAATTGGGTTTTTAACTTTAAATTTGCCTGCAAGGGATAATATTCCCTGGGAATCATTTGAGGGCTCAATAATAATTTTATTTTTGTGAGTTGAAATTTTAGCTCTTCCATGTTTTTTGAGGCCAATCTTTTTTCTGATTGATACTGGAATATGAACCTGAAATTTGGGAGTTATTGTTGTCATTACTTCCATAGTTGTAATAACAAGTTTAAGCTATTACTTTTTATTTGTCAAGTCAATTATATCTGTGATAGACTGATATTAAAGATGGAGATAAAAATTAATCCGGCTGCAATTGCCTTAGCTCTTAGTACTTATTATCCAAAATGGTACAAAGGCAATTTATTGAGCGTTAAACATACGGACAAAATAAGAGGTGATCTAGCACTAGAACTTCTCCGAAAAGCAGTAAATTTTAAATATCAGATCGTAGTAGTTGATGTAACAAGTAGTAAATCCTTTAGGAGGGAGTTGGTTTCTCTTGAGGGTATAAACTTGGTTAAAAGAAATTCGTCAATAAAAAGATCTCCTAGTAGACGGTTAGCTTTTAAAATTGCTTCCAAATTAGATGGGGTTAAGGTAATTATCTATACAGATCCAGAAAAAGTATCTCTTGTAGAAAAATCTATTCTTGATGTAGCTGAACCTATTTTAGAAAATAGGGCAGATATTGTCATCCCTAAAAGAGAATCTAAACTATTTGAGACAACTTATCCTGATTATCAATACTCTTCAGAAGTTGAAGCTAATAGATTATATAATGAATTATTAAGAACAAACAGCTTACTCCCGACTAATATACCTGATCTAGATTTGTTTTTTGGTCCTAAAGCCTTTAAAAATGATCCAGGAATTTTGAGTCTTTTCCTAAGAAAATCTGACTTTCCTATAAATAAAAGGTACTCTAAAGATTTACACTTTGATCCAGAAGATTTTTCAAATATTATCTTTTTTCCAATAGTTTTAGCTCTAAAGAAAAAATTAAGAGTACAAAGCGTTGAAGTTAAATTTGCTTACCCTGTTTTACAAAAGAAGAATGAAGAAAGTGGTTTAAAAGAGCTCTTTATCGAAAAAAGGAGATCTCAAAGATTATCAGTCCTGGTTGAACTTAATGTTCTTCTACAATTTTTCAAGAAGGCATAGTTATTCCCAGGCCAGGGTTTTTTTGGATAATCTTTCAAGCTCAACTGCGCTTCTGTTTTTAAAGAAGTCCCCGTTTCCTAAATGTTCTTTTAATTTTTCAACCAGAAAATCACCTGCCAAAATTTCAGGAATAATTACAAAATCCGCTCCTCCCTTATATAAATCCTGGGCATCATCTGCTGTCTCCGCCCTTACAATTACAGGAACGCGAATACGCCTCAGGGAAAGTTCCTCCAAAAGCAGTTTATTATCTTCAAAACTAGCTGACGTTGAAATAACCATTCGGCAGTTACCTAAATTAAGCCCATCCAATACTTCGGGATCTCCCATATCCCCATAAAGCACCGGAATCTTCTCCGCAATTAATACCTCAACTTGATGAGGATTAAAATCCAACACTATTTGGGGAATCTTTTCCCGCTTAAGAAGTTTAACAATCTCTCCTCCAATTTTTCTTGCTCCTATTATTACTACATGACCCTCCAAAAGGTTATTGCTGCTTCCCTCTTCGGCAAAATGTTTATAGTTTTTTCTTTCAAAAAAGCTCAAAAATGAACTTAATTTCTTATATAATTTATTCGAGTGGGTTATCATTACAGAAGCTATAATCATTGAAAGTACAGCGGATAAGGCTACTATCGTTAGCGCGGATTGACTGACAACACCCTGCCTAAAACCGATCAAAAGCAAAATTAGCGAAAATTCGCTGATATGAGTAAGGTTTAAAGCTGTTTGAAACATGGTGTGTTTTCTAAATCCAAAAATGCCCAAAATAAGAAGGAATATAATTGGCTTAGCAAATAAAGTGTAGGAAGTAAAGATCAAAGTTAAAGAATAGATCTTGCCTATTTCCGTAAAATCTACCTGAGTCCCCAAATAGACAAAAAAGAGGGTCACAAAAAACTCCCGCAAGGGCTTAATCCTTCCTTGAATTTGAAAGTGGAAGGGAGAATTAGCCAAAGCAATTCCTGCTAAAAATGCTCCTACTACAACGGAAAAGCCTAAAAATATGGCAAAAGATATATAAATAAAACACCAAGCCAGGGCAGTGATAAAAAGCAGCTCATTTTGCCTTGATACTGCTCTAAAAAGAGTGGGTAAAATGAATCTGCTTAAAATGAGTGCCAATCCAAAAAGCAGTATTGCTTTGGCTATTAGGGCAAAGATTGGAAACGCTTGCTGAAATCCCAAAGACAAAAATGAAGTTGAGGCAGTCAAGATTACCAAAAGTATAACTGCCAGTAAATCCTCCAAAAGCAAAATACCTACTGCCAGCTTACCGTAAAGAGCCCCTAAGTCTTTTCGATCAATCAACAGTTTAATAACTAAAATAGTTGAGGAAAAAGCAAGACCTACTCCCAGATACCAAGATTCAACCGCTCCAAAACCAAGTACTCTGGCCACACTCGATCCCGCGATTGTGGTAATAATAATTTGCAAAGTGCCGGCAAGCAGGATAGGCCTGCCTAAACTTTTGATTTCGCGAAGATCAAGCTCCATTCCCACTAAAAAAAGCACAAAAGCAATCCCGATCTCAGGAAAAAAATGTAGAACATCGGAAGCTCTGGGATCAAAAACAGCAGTGGAGGCAATTAAAAGACCTCCAATCAGGTAGGCTATCAGGAGAGGTAACTTAAATCTAGTTACTATATAGCCCAGTAAAGACGCAATACCCAGTATTATAGCCAGCTGTGTAAAGATATTGTTCATAAATTTCTAATTTCTAATTTCTAATTGACCTAATTGGGATTTGGTAATTTTTTAGAAATTAGGTTAATTAGATCAATTAGGTTAATTTATTCATTGCTTCTTCCAAATCCTCAGGTAACTTACTCTCAAATTGCATCCACTGTCCGCTGCCGGGGTGTTTGAATTCCAACTTGGCTGCATGCAAAAATTGCCTTGGACACCACCGGCTGTCCAACCTATACATTTTTCTCCCAACATAAGTTTTATCTGCCACAATCGGGAAACCTTTATATTTTAAATGTACCCTAATTTGGTGTGTCCGTCCAGTCAGTGGTCGGCAAGCGACCAAAGTGAACAGGTTATAGTGGATAGTGGACAGTTTTCGCATCTGAATCTTATTGAAGTCTGGAAAAATTTCCTGTAACCTGTCCCCTGTAAACTGTAACCTTTCCAATGGTTCATATTCAGTAACTGCTTGCTTCCCATCTAAGGTAACACTAAACTTTTCTCTTTTTTGGGGATTTCTGCCAATATTACCCTCTACCCTACCCGCATCAGTAACAAACCCGTGAACCAATGCCAAATACTGCTTTTTAACTTGTCTTAACTTAAATTGTCCTTGTAAATAATCTAGCGCTTGGGGAGTTTTAGCAACTAAAATAATACCTGAGGTATCTTTATCTAATCTATGAACTATTCCTGATCTTTTTAAGTCAAGCTTTAACCAGTCTTCCAGAGTATTATTGCCTTGAGTTTGGGATCTATCAACAACCAATCCCGGAGGTTTATCTAAGACAAGAAGATAATCATCTTCATATATTATTTTTATCATTCTTTTGTAAGTAGCTTCTAATCTCTTGAAGAACTTGATCAGGATTCATAGCAGATTTGGTTATGAATCCTGCAGCACCTAAGGCAAAGCTTTGTTTAATGATTACTTCTTGACCCAAGTTGGTCAAAACTACTATTGGACCGTTGGCCTCCTTAGGCGGAGAGACTTTAAGGTCTCTTAAGATCTGTAATCCGTCCTTTTTAGGAAGCATAATATCTAACAAAATTAAGGCATATCCACCAACAGAGGCTTTGCTTAGGGCGTCGTCTCCATCCGCTGCCACATCAACGCTAAATCCTTCAGATTGCAAAAGCTCCTGGTAAAACTCTCTTAGAAACTGATCATCCTCAACAATAAGTATTTTCTTTGTGCTGTTTTCCATACTGCATACTGCATACTACATACTACACACTACATATTCATATTGCAACCGACTCCAGCGGCTTAGCTTCTCCTTCAGCCTTTACCTTAAATTCATCTGCATGCTTTAAAACTTGCTCATTTGCAATAGGCAAAGAAAAGCTAAAGGTTGAGCCTTTATCCAAACCTTCTGAAGATACCCAGATTTTGCCATGCATCAATTCAACCAGATTCTTGGAAATATAAAGGCCCAATCCTGTCCCGCCTGATGTAGAAACTGATGTATAGGAATTATCCAGTCTGGAAAATTTATGAAATAATTTAGACAAATCCTCTTTGGTAATTCCACAGCCTGAATCTTTAACAGACAGATCCACCATTTGGCCATCTGTAAAAAAGCTGACGGTTACTGTTCCACCTGGATAAGAAAACTTCAAAGCATTACCCAATAAATTAAGTAATATCTCATGCACTTTGTCCCCGTCCGCGAAAACAGCCGGTATTTTTTGTTCCAAACTGATGAGCCGTAGGCTCTTTTCATCAGCTTTGACTTTGACCTCTTCCATAATATCTTTAACCAAAGCTACAATATCAAAAGCTTTGGGACTGATTTCAATATGGCCGGATTCAATTCTGGAAACATTTAACATATCATTTACTAAGCTGATTAAACGTTCAGCAGAAACCAAAGTCCTGTATAAATACCTTTCCAGTTTTTGTGACAATGGGATGTCTGATTTATGAAGGGCCATCCAAGGATAAGAGCGGATGGCAGTCATAGGAGTTCTCAGCTCATGAGATGCAACTGACACAAATTCATCCTTGAGTTGATCTAGCTCCTTCAATCGTAAATTCGCTTTTTTAAGTTGTTCAGTTGTGATTGCCAACTGGGAGTATAACATAGCATTATCAAGAGCAATTCCCACCACATTTATCCCTCTTTCAATGAGTTGTCTCCGAACGTTATTTATTTCAGGTTTACTCTCAGCAAGACTGATTATCATTACCCCTATTGTTCTTCCTTTTGCTTTTAGAGGATAGACTAGAGAATTTGCAACTGCACCAACATCTTGAATGTAAGTGGCCTGTTCTAAACTCACATGTGGTTTTAATACATCATATAAGGTTTTTGTATTCCTTGGCTTGTTGTCTAGAGCAACCTGGACTACTAAGTTATCACTTTGACTAAAAGGAGTTTCCAGGCCTTTAAACTCAATTCCTAATTCATTTACTGCCTTTTGCACTCTTTCAGTTCTGGAAATGGCAACTCTTTTAAGAACTTGCTTTTTTTGATCAATTAAGAGAATCACTCCTACTTGGAAACCTAAATCAAAGGCAACTGCATCTGATACTTTTTGAGCAACTTGTTCAATTTCAGTGAGTGAGGAAAGAATGATATCGTTAATTTTTTGTAGAAGATTCAAAACGATTTTTTCATCTTTCTCGAAAGAAGATTTCAGCTTCAAGTAGATATTAAGACCAATCGATACTATCGAGAGAGCAACCAGAAGGATAACTAACAAGGACATTCTTAACACATTATATGCTATTTGTGGTGATACAGGAAAGAACCTTTCAATAACCCAAACAGATTTTTTATGAACAGATGATATTTATACTCTCTACCCTTATATCGTTTCAGTGTTTGAGGCTCAAAAATTAAATCTGGGAAAATTTTTTTAAATCTTGATGGGTATAAGCTTCCCCACCTTACTACTCTAGCGCGTTTCCCGGTAAGATCTATCATTGTAGTAGAGGTCATATGTTTAAAAAAGGGCAGTATACCAATTTTTAATTTGTCATAGATAAATAAATCGATGTGGTTCTTGAGTTTATCTAACGCCTCGTCTTGTTCTAAAATGTGATACGTATCCTCTCCGTGGAGATTTGCAGAAGTACCGACCATAACCTTTTTGTGATGTTTAATCAGGTGCCTGTAGACCCTGGGGAAAATATCATAATCTTCGTTAGTAGCCTCACCGGCAAT
>OBEQ012255493.1_pt1 | contig 14343 bp, 2 predicted proteins | sample 1670901 | NCBI WGS metagenome assembly OBEQ01 (sample SAMEA104232315, study PRJEB22302) | groundwater metagenome | biome: forest; feature: aquifer; material: groundwater | place: USA | collected 2011-08-07 | depth 5.4 m
AAATTTTCCAAGGTGCGCTCGAAGCTGCCGAAAGAAATCGAAAAGCCGATCATCGCGAAGTTCGACCAGGAAGACATGCCGGTGCTGGTGGTGGCCGTGACCGCGTTGAACTACACGCCCGAAATGATGCGGCGGCTTGTCGACGAGCAGATCAAGGACCGCATCCTGCGAGTCGACGGAGTGGCCAACGTCGATGTGGGCGGCGGGCGCGAACGGAAGGTCCTGGTCGAAATCGATATCGCGAAGCTCCAGGCCTTCCGCCTGCCGATCGACCGCGTGACCCGTCTTCTGAACGTCAGCAACCTGAACCTTTTGGCCGGCGAGGTGGACCGTTCACGCAACAAATACCTGATCCGGGCCATGGGGGAGTTCGAATCCCTTTCCGAGATTGAGGATCTGGGGATTGCCGTTACCCCGACGCGCTCGATCATCCGGCTGAAAGACATTGCCAGCGTGAAGGATTCCTTCATGGAAGCGACCAGCTACGCGAGGGTGAACGCACTGCCGGTGGTTTCTCTTTACATCCAGAAGGAGACCACCGCCAACACGGTCCAGGTGGTCCGGCGGACCCTGGAGATGATCGAGCAGATCAAGAAAGATCCCCGTCTTCCCAGGGACCTCCGGTTCATCGTGACCCAGGACCAATCGGTCCAGATCCTGCGGGCGATCAATTTAGTGGGGTCGGCCCTCATCAGCGGAGGCACGCTGGCCATCCTGGTGCTCGGCGCCTTCTTCGCCACGCATTGGCTTCCCCGGCTGCTGTGCATCCCGTTGGCCGCCGGCGTCACGGCGGTGGCGGTGGCCGCCTACCGGTTCGGCGGGCTTCCGGTGGCGACCATTAACCTGGCCATGAACATCCTGCTGGGCGTGCTTCTGGCGGCCGCGCTGCTGTGGCGCCACTTGCGATTGACGCTGATCGCGGCCATTGCGCTTCCGGTGGCGACCGTGATCACGTTTGGCTTCATGTTCTTCATGAACCTGACGGCCAAGTCGTTTGGTTTCATGTCGCTGACCTTGAACGTCATGACGCTGGGCGGGCTTGCGCTCGGTGTGGGAATGCTGGTGGACAACTCGGTGGTGGTGCTCGATAACATCGTCAAGCACCGGGTCCGGGGTGCCTCGGCCCGCGCCGCGGCGGGGGAAGGGGCCTCGGAGATGGTTTTGGCGATCGCGGCCTCCACGTTCAGCACCGTGGTCGTTTTCCTGCCGCTGGTTTTCATCAACAAGGAGCTGCGGATCCTGTATGTGGGATTCGCGATGACCATCTGTTTCTCCCTCTTTGCCTCGCTGGCGGTGGCGCTGTCGGTGGTCCCGCTGATGGCTTCGCGCATCCCATTTCCGGTCGCGGCTTCCTCCGCGGAGCGGCCCGGCCGGTCGCGCATCCGGGGCCTTTACCGGAGTTTCATCGTCGGGATCCTGCGATGGCGCTGGATTGTGAGCTTAATAGCGATCTTCATCGGAATCGCCGGCGCTCAGATCTTCCAAACGATCCCGAAGGAATTCCTGGGCACGGCGGAGGCCGAGGACTTCACGGTTTTCGTGGAGCTGCCCAGCGGGGCGAAGCTGGAGATTTCGGATCAGGCGGTGGGCAAGATCGAAAAGATCCTCAAGGAGGTTCCGGAGATCAAATCGGTTTCTTCGCGCGTGGAGAAGTGGTCCTCCAAAATCTACGTCAAGCTCGTCCCGTTGGCCGAACGGTCCCGTTCCACGAAGGACGTCATGGATTCGCTCCGGCCCCAGGTGGAAGAGGTGGAGAAGGGGTTCCGGGAAGCGTTCGTTTATTTTGAAGAGCCCCATGAGGTGGAATCCAACGAGGTAATCCTGGAGATCTACGGCTGGGACTACGAGGTGCTCAACCAACTGGCGGTGGAGATGCTCAAGAGGGCTCAGACGGTTCCCGGATTGACGGACCTGAAGATTCGTTGGCGCCGCGGCCGGCCCGAGTGGCTGGTGCGCGGGGGTAAGGTCAAAGCGGCCCGCTACGGCCTCTCGGTGGAGGAGGTTTCCCAGTCTCTGCATGCCCAGATGAGGGGCCTGCGGGCCACGCTGTACCACACCGAGGCCAATGAGGTGGAGGTGGTCACCCGGCTGCAGGAAGCGGACCGGGCGACGCTGGAAAAGCTCCGGCGTCTCACTTTCACGCTGCCCAATCGGGAGGTGGTTTCCCTGGAGCAGGTGGCCAAGCTGGAGCCGGCCATCGGTCCTTCGAAGATCTGGCGCAAGAACAAACAACGGATGATCCAGGTCAGCGCCAACCGCGGGCGTTATGCCTTTGGGGAAGCCGCCCAAAAGGTGTACGCGTCCATCAAGGATATGCCGTTTCCGAAGGATTATTTCTGGCGGTTCGGCTCCAACTATGCCAAGCTGACTCAGAACCAGCAAGAGTTGAGATTTGCTCTGGGCCTTTCCTTGGTTCTGATCTACCTGGTTTTGGCCTCCCTTTTTGAGTCATTGATGCAGCCGTTGATCGTGATGACCGTGGTGCCGCTGGCGGCTTTCGGCGCGTTTTTCACCCTGCGGCTGGCCCATCAGGCGCTTAACGTCGGGGCCTTGATGGGGGTGATCCTTCTGGGAGGGGTTGTGGTCAACAACGCCATTATCCTGGTGGATGAGATCAACCGTCTTAGGCGTTTTGGAACCCGCATGAGAAGGGCCGTGGTGGCGTCGGCCATCAGCCGTGTCCGGCCCATTGCCGTCACCTCTTTTACCACCATCCTGGGATTGATGCCGCTGGCGCTGAGCCGGACTGAAGAGTCCAGTTTATGGGCTCCTATGGCTTTGGTGGTGATCGGCGGAATGATTTTCTCGACCCTGCTGACCCCCATCGTTGTTCCGGCCTTTTATATGGTTGTAGAGGATCTGAAAAAGGCAATTCTTCGCTTGATACCGTTCCAACGACCTATTTCCATCCCAAAAGAAACCGTCTCCTAACCGTATCATTTCCGTTTTTTGTCAATTTCTTCAGTTAAAAATCCTGTCATAAAACCTTCAATTTAGCAGTAGTTAGTCGTCATTTTAATTTACTAATATATATAGGATGACCTCCCTTGACGTTTCAGGTGTCAGAATGGTATATTTACAACGTCGCTTCTGATTCACCGCAGATGCGCTGTCTCTAGCAAAGGGGAGAACTGATGGACTTTAAAACCGCCTTCTTCATCGACTCAAAAGGATCGGCATTGAAAGTTGCCGGCCGTTTTTCTTTTGGTCGATTACTTATGAGATTAGAAAATATTTTTGACTTGATTTTTAATCCAACGCAACGGTATGATCTGACTGTTTCCTTCATCACCCCCGATAAAGGCAAACTCGTCGTAAGACGAGGACGCAAAACCACGGGTCCCAGGAGAGATGGATGTGGTTTCTCTGGTGGGACGGCCGGGTTGCCGACAAAAGGATAACGGATAACCTATGAGTCGACAGCCCGGTGAACAACTTTCGAAACTTTCATAAAACCAATTCTCCGGATATAGAAAGTTCTCCGGAGCCGATGGTTGAAGGAGCGATCATCTCCTGCAACGCTCCTCGCCACCGCCCACTCCTTCGTACCGTTGCTTCGCTGACCTGCTTCGCGTTCGTCATCACTCAGCTTCCCATTCAGCCCGCGATTGCGCGGCCAACGCTGGATCCGCTGACCACCGAAAACCTGGTGAACAACGTCACCAACTATGCCAACCTCGCCACGATGGCGGATCGCTCACTGCGGCTGCAGGAGCGGCTTCAGCGGGAACGGCAAATTCAGGCGGCGGTGGAGGGAGGGTGGCTGACGGCCAATGCCAGCGTCGCTCAGGGCCTGCAGGCGCTCAACGTGGAGATCTCCCGCGGCGCTGAAGCGCTGGAAAAAACCGGCAGCCAGGGAATGTCCCGCATCCAGGAACTGGCCGGCGTGGTGGCCAGCCCGGGCACAACCGGTACGCTGGAGTTCAACTACATGCCGGTCCGCAACCCGCCGGGTGCTCCGGGCGGGCATGAATGGATGAAGATCTTCTTCCGGAACAATCTGGCCTCCCGCGTGATCGGAGAGTTCGTTCCCGGATCCGGCGGCGGGTTTCTCCGGGACACCTTCAACATGCGTTATCACGGAAGCCGGCTGCTGCAGTCCTACGAAGCGGTGGAATACCGGGAGCTGCCGGGAATCCTGGGCGGCCGGCTGACGCTGCGCACGATCCGGTGGAGCGGGAACTGGACCGCCGATTCCAAATTCTATGCCTCCAGCGAAACCGTCGCGAATCGGCAGATGACCGATGAGCGGATTGAAACCACCTCCTATAACACCTGGACCGAAGCGGACATCGATCGCCTGACGGCGAAGCTGGGAGAGATCGAAGGACAGTTGGCTTCCGCGACCGAGCTGGCATGGGCGGCCGCGATACGGGCCGACCTGGCCAGCGGCAAGATCGCCGCGGGATTGACCACGCAGTTTACCGGCGTGACCGAACGTTTTTACGAGCAGTACGACCGGAACCGCCCCTTGGCCTGGCGCCAGGTGGTCACCGATCCGACCGGAGTGACGGAGTCCCGGGTCACGGTGACCTACATGGGAGTGAAGGACAACAAACTGGCGAACTACAAGGAGGACGGGATCCGCCGGTCCCTCTTTGTCAGCCAGGAGGATTACGAACATTACCAGGCCTGGGTGGCCCAGGTTCTGGGCAATGCCGCCGCGAGCGCTGAAGAGAAGGCCGCCGCCGAGCGCGTTCAAGCGATGTTGACCGCCGGAGAGCTGGCTCCCGGCAAATCGGTTGAGACCTCTTTCACGGTGGAGAGAACCTATTCCGAGTACACCCCCGATGGAGACCCGCTTCACTACACGGAACGGCGGACCTCTTCGGATTCCACGGTGGCAGTGGAGTCCGATGTCCGGATGACGTACGACGATCAACGGCAGGTCAGCCGGCAGGAGGACACGCGGACCGAGGCGGGCTCATACACTCAGGCGGACCTGGATGCTTTCTGGGCGCTTGTCCGGGAGATCGAAGGCAGCGGGCTGACTGCCTCGCCGGCCGAGATCCGTTTCACGGCGGACTTGCGCGTCAAACTGGAGAATGGCGAGATCTCGCTGGGGCAGGCGTTTCAGCGGACCACCACGCTGGTCCGTGATTCGTTCCTTTATAATGATCTCCAGCAGCCGGTGGAGTGGAAGCAGGTGACCGTCAACGGCGGAACCACACTGCGGGAACGGTACCTCGCTTACCACAACGACGCGCTGGGGCGGAACCTGGACCTTTTGATTTTCAGCGATGAAGAGACGGTGTACGGGCCCGAGGACCAGGAGCGCCTTCGGGAAGAAGCGACGGCGGTTCTCGCCGATCCCGATTCCACCGAGGCCGCGCGCCGGGCCGCGAGCCAACTGCTGGCTCAGCTGGCTGCCGGCGAATTTCCTTCCTTGCTGCACCGCGCATCGGTCCGGTACCGCGGAGAGGTGATTTACAACGCGGCCGGGCAGCCCATCCAGTACACGGAGTTCTCCACCACCAACGCCGACCGGCTCCTGACGCTGACGCAGCTGCAGGGAATTGTCTACGACACTCAGGGTCGTGAGCTGAACTCGGTGCGGATCGTCCAGCGCACGGGTGCAGGCACCCGCACCGGTTACTTCCTTTCGGACGGAACCGAGCTGACTCCTGAACTGCTGGAGACGCTGTTGGAGGCCTACTCCTCGGACGGCGATCCGGCGCGGATCCAGGATCTGGTGGATCAGGGACTGCTCCAGGTTTTCGACGCTCAAGGCAATGTCCTTACGGAAGCGCAGCTGGAGGCGATCCTCCGCGGGAACCCGGTCGTCACGCATCAAGCCACCGTGGATGAGCTGGTCGAGCGGGGATTCCTCACCCGGCTGGCCGACGGCACCTACACCGACGGAGACGCCAATCCGCTCACTCAGGAACAGGTGGACGCGCTTGTTCAGGAGTATACGGTGACTCGCCCCAGCTCGATCCAGGAAGCGATCCAGGCCGGGCTGGTGACTTTATCGGACGCGCAGGGACAGGTGATGGACGAAGCGGCGCTGGTGGAAATGATCCAGGCCCATTCGATTGCCGCTCATGTAGCCACGCTGGATGAGCTGATCCGGCAGGGCGTGATACGGTCGAACGCGAACATCCCCTTCATGCTGGATCAGCGAACCGTATCGTACCGGCATGACGCCCTCTACGATGGGATGGGCCGGCTGGTGGGAGTAACGGAAGACAGCACTGATCCGGCGAGCGGACTCAACACTCAAACCCGGATTTATGGAAGTACGTATGACTCCGAAGGCCGGCAGCTTTCTTCGGTCACCATCAGCGAACAAAACGGGAAGTCGGTCCGAAGCGCTCTCTTCCTGGCCGGATCGGATGAGGAGCTGAATCCGATGGATCTGCATACGCTGATGGCGGAATCCAATCTTTCGCTGGCCGAGCTGATCGCCCGCGGCGACATCGAGCGGCGGGAAGTGGATACCGAGGTCGATCAGAGCACCACCACCTACCGCCAGCAGACCCGCTATTACCACTCGAACTTGACGGAAGGGTTCACCGATCTCGTGAATACCCGCGGGTTCGGCAGCGACGGCGTGACCGAAACCGTGGATGCCTCGCTGACCCGCTTCAACGAAGCCGGCCAGCTGTTGAGCCAGCTGATGATCAGCCGCCGGCAGGGCTTGAGCACGATGACCGTGCATGTGATGGGCGGCCAGGACCTGACCTACAACTCGCTGAAATTGAAGATGGATCAGACCGGCATGAGCTTGAAGGAACTGTTCGCGGCCGGTTTGGTCACTACCGAAACGCGGCCCATGTTCGTGGACAGCCGGACGGAGACGTTCCGGCACGAGTTGGTCTACGATCCGGTGACCGGTTTTCTGACGCGGCAGGTGGACCTCTCCGCGGGAGATCAGAACCCGGGCCTGAACGAAGTGATCTTCAAGGATGCCAGCTACAGCACGACCGGCCAGCTGCTCCAGGCGCGGACCGTGACGAACTACGACCTGTTCGGGCTGGAAGGCAACGGGTCCGACATCATTACGTTCTATACCCGTGACGCGAACGGCATGCTGCGGTTCGCCGAAGCGGCGGGGATCCAGTCTTCGTTTGATGTGTTCGGTTCGGCGTCCGCTTCCCGCTTGAGCCAGAGTTTCCTGGGAATCGCGGGACAGGCGCGGCTGGCGGCGGCGGCCTCCACCGGGTTTTCGAGCGAGGTCGACGGCTCCCATTTCGCAATCGGCCAGATCACCGCTTATCAGTACGACCCTTCCGGGATCCTGCAGGGCGCGCACGGCTCCAGCTCCCGCGTGGGAAGCGACATCTTCCTGAACTACAGCCAGCGGTCCCTCGAGAACATCTACAGCGTGATCAACGGCGACGCGCGCGTGAAGGTTTCCTATTCGGCCGAGGACGCCTCCGGGGTCACCGGCGTTCCTTCGTTCGGAACCGGCGCCACCTTCAGCGCGGTGGGAACCGGGCAGGAAGCTCAGGTGGCCGGCGCGGCCGCCGCCCCGTGGTTGATCGACCCGGCCGCTTACGACAAAATCGAGGTTGGTTCTTACCTTGGCATCAAGATCTACAAGTTCGTGAAGAAGTCGGACGGCTCACTGGCCGGCGCGCTGATCGATCTCCCGGGAGCTCCGATCGTGCTGACCGATTTAAGCGGCGATCCGACGGTAACGGCCGATTCGGTGACGCTGTTGGGCGGCACCGGGGAGAACCGCTACCGGTACGTCGTCACGCTCGATGGGTCGGCCGTGAAGACGACCCGTTACAACATCAACACGGCCGGCGAAACCGAATCCCAGAGGATCCGGACGGAAACTGCGGCCAGCGGGGTGATTCGGACGACCTATTCCACCGTGACGGATGAAATCACCAGCCAGGTTTACGCGGTGGGTCTGGTGACCGTGACGGTCCGTTATGTCGAAGGCGCGGTCGCCGGATCGGTGGGCATCACCGGGCCCGGGATCGGCGCCACCCTCCAGAACGTTTCCGCGGTCGATGCGACCGGCGGCCAGGTGATGCTGACATTGGCCGGATCCGGGGGCACGGTGACGCTCGCGCATGACGCGGCCGAGAACCGGACGACGATCCGGAAGGATTTCTCCGGCTCGGCCGATGAGGATGAGACGGTGACGGTCCAGCGGATCGGGAACACCTTGATTGCGGTAACCGCGGACGGAGCCGGGCATGTGACTCGGGCCACCTGGACCGATGAAGCGAGCGGGACCGTCTGGATGCAGGTCAGCGCCAGCTGGCAGGAGAACGGCACCGCCAACGTGGTGATCAGCGGGCCGAACGGCTCCACGCTCAAGTATCTGGAAGGGATCACCGGCATCACGCAGACCGCCGACTCGGTTCAGTTGACCGATGGCACCACGACTTACTCTCTTGGATTCAATGCCGATGGGCATGCCGCCGTCACCTCTGAGCAGGGAACCATCGAGATCTTCCGGGATGCCTCCGACGCGCAGCATCCCAGCGGCGTCTTGACGGCGCTGTTCAGAGACACGGCCGGCGCCGTGACGCGGACGATCCGGGTGGAGGAAGGGGATTTCCTGACCCGCGTGGTCACGTACCACGGCGCTTACGTCGCGGGCGGAACGAACGTGATCGAAGCGGAGGATACGTACGGGTTCGGTTTTATCCGGACCGACCGCTACACCGACGCGGATGGAACGCTGGTCTGGACTGATGGAGCCGGCCAGATCTACCGGGGCGACGCGCCCCCGGCCGGATACACCCAGGCCATTACGCGCCGCACCATTACCTACCTCAATACCGAAACCGGCGCGGCCAGCCAGATTTCCCGGATCACGTACGACACCAACGATCCGCAAGACAGCTCCGCCAGTGGTGACGTACGGCATGTCTACCAGGAGCAGTACACGGCCAACGGCGCCACCATCAAGATCATGGAGATTCAGCGGAACGCGGACGGCGCGATCGATTGGGCCAAGCGGCAGGACTACGACTCTTCCGGGACCCGGCGCGTAATGCATCTGCAGGGCAATGCCAACGGCTCGTTGAGCATCGTGGCGATCTTCACCGATCCCACCGGCGCGCGCAGCCGGATCCTCTGGATTCCGGACAACACGCAGATGCAGGACGGCGTCCCGGTCCGGCACATCGTGGAGATGGTCAACAGCGAGACCCTTCCGCAGCTGCAGGTGGTGGTAGCCGGCGGCTCGCCGACGCAGGAAGACCTCGATGCGCTGGTGCTGACCGAATAGCAATGGCATCAGCTGCTGAACGGCGCGGACGTGGGGGTGACGGCCAACGAGCACTCCTTCACGATCCGAATGCCGGCGGCCGGAGAGGCGGCCAATCTCATAACGCTGAATATCCCCGCTCCACTGGCGGTGCTCATGACGGTGCGGGTCCTTTCCTATACGGGGGCTGAGACCACTCCGGATCTGAGTTCGCTTGACCTCATGAAACTGCTCTGGAGCGGGCAGATGACCCAGGCGCAGATGAATGATTTCAAGGCCGGGAAAGAGATCACAGTCGCGCTGGACGGCGGAATGACCGTGACGATCCAGCAGTCAATGATCAATCCGGCGACGCTGACCCAGGCGCAGCGGGACGCGCTGTTCGGAACCCTGCATGCGGCGACGATCGCCCAGCGGCGGCTGGTTTCTGTGGAAGTGCCGGCCGGAGAGCAGGCGCCGAATCTGGACCAGGTGGCGCTGACCGAAGAGGAACGCAACCAGCTCATGCAGGGACAGGCGGTCACCAAGACGGTGGACGGTGTGGAAGTGACGCTTCGGCTGTTCAGCCCGGCGGCAGCCAAAGTGGTGACGGTCGTATCGTGGGTCCAGCCGGACGGAACCACGGGCACGGGGGTACCGGCAGGATTGGACGGTCTGGCCCTGACCGACGCGCAGTGGGCCGACCCCACCCCCCCCGCCGATGGCCAGATTTCAGTGTCGTTGGCCGATGGATCCGCGGTGACATTGAAACTGCAGAACACGCTTCCTCAGGATCAGCAGGACCGGCTTGCCGCGGGAGACACGGGCCGCGTCTTCGTGCTGGTTGAAAATGACGGCGCGGCGGACGGGCGGATTGAAGAAAGAGCCCTCTCCAATGTGCGGGTGGAGGAAACGCTCGCGCAGGTGACAGGTAATTATTTCGGCGGCGCGACCGGCATCCAGATGACTCAGCATACGGAAACGGACGGCACCATCATCCGCGACTACACCTTTGTGGTGGACCCGGCGGACCGGACCAAGGACATGACGGTCCATGTCACGCTCGGCGGGTTTGACGAGGCCTACCGGCGGGAATATCAGGGAACGATGCGGCTGGCCACCGCCATGGATTTCGGTGTGGTGGTTCGGGCGGTTGTGACGGGGATCCCGCTGGGATTGAAGACTTTGACTCTGACCGCCGCGCAGTGGGCCGAGCTGAACGACTCAGCCGATCACCGAATAGAAGTTGAGGTGGATGGCGTCACGATCACGCTCGAGCGGGTGGATCTCTCAACATTGACCGAGCAGCAGCGCAAAGATTTGCGCGACGGCCGGCTGATTCGCACAGGGACGGCAGTGCTGGCGAATGTGGGGTTGAGCACCGGCGAGTTCTTCGTGACCGACTCGAAGGGAAATGCCGTTCTGAAAGTGGTGGAACATGCCGACGGCACGATCACGGTCCTCAAGCGGGACGCGGAAGGAGAATGGGCCGACGCCACCGGCACGTTCGAACAAAAAGATCTGAAGGCGATCCGGGAGGCGAAGGGGAAAGTCGGCGCGGGCCGCACGGCCGCGGTGACGGTGAATCAGCCGCTGGTGGAAGAGCGGATCCTGGATGAAGCCGATCTGGACCGGGACGGAGACAGGACGGAGCCGGTCCGGCTGGCCCGGAACGTTTCGATTACGGTGGACGGTGCGTCTCTTCCCCTGGTGAATGGTTCACGGACCATGACCGATGTCATTCAGCTGACCGGCCTGTTGGATCAGGGCGGGGCGCCGTTCTCGCCGGTCAACGGATTCGAGGGCGTGCTCAAGCATGATCCGGATCTGCCGGTGCTGGGCGGCGTGGTGGGCGCCAACGCGGCGGTTCTGATCGGACAGGGAGTGACGGCGGCCACAGCGCCTCGGGCACCCCCGGCGACGACGCAAACCGAAACTCCGTCTTCTTCCCCCACGCCCCAAATCGCTCCACAGACCCTTTCCAACGAAGAAATCGCAGGCCAATTGGATCAGCAGTTCCGGGACCGGCAGAATCTGGCCCAGCGGGTTCTCGGCCGGCTGAAGGATCTTTTGCTCGGTCTTATGCGCGGTTTGCAGGGAGCCGCGGCCGGCGCGCTGGGTGTCTTAACCGAATCACGCGTCCTGGAAATCGTGAGCCGGATGGCCGCGGCGTTCGGGGCCTTCCTTATTAACTGCGGCGCGGCCGCGCTGGCGGCGCTGGCGGAAGCACGCCAGGCCGTGTTGCCCGACCAGCTGGAGCTGGCCGCCGCCCAACTGCTCGTGACCCAGCTCATGGATCAAGGATTGGACTGAACGCTTTCTTCCGGCAACCTGGCGACCGGACCGGCTCTTTCGGCTTTCACGATCCGCCGTGTCGCCGCGGACGTGTTCGGCATGCGGCTGCAGACAATCCGAACGGCGGCCAGCAGCATGGAGCTGATGCTGGCCACGCTGGCGTCCGCCGGGACGCGCGCGATCATCCATCTGCCGAACCACTGGCTGACCTTCCTGGGCCTCGAGAAGGGCGAAGACGGGAAGACGACGGTCCTGTTCCGCGATTCCGACTACCAGGATTACAAGCTCTCGATGCAGGATTTCATCGCGCTTTGGAAGGCCGGCGGCGGCTACGCGCTGGTGGAGGGGCAGGCGCCGGTGGTCGTGACTCCGGATTTCACAGCTCCGCAGACGACGACCCTGGTTCAGCCGGTCTCCACCACCCCGGTTTCTCCGGTGCCCGCACCGAGCGTTCCGGTGCAACCGACGGTTCAAACCTTTTCATCGGTGCAGGTCAGCGAAGCGGTGGAGCGGACCATCGTGGGAGCCGGTCCGATTCCGAAGCTCAAGCCCGATCAGGTGGACCGGATCGATGCGGACGGCACGGCGTCGCACAACGAGACGTTCGTGGAATTCGAGTTCGATGATTTCGGCCGGTTGATCGGCGCCCATGGCGGGTCGAAGAGCTGGGGTATCACGGTTTTCGGAGAAACTTTCCTGACCGAGACGGTGGACCAGTACACGATCAACAGTCTCGGCCAGGCGAAGGTCATCCAATCCACGGCGACCACGACCACGCACCGGGTGGACGGAACCCACGTGGAGACCGTGTCGGTCACCCATTTCGATTACACCGATGGTTCGGAAACCGCGGCTGATCTGCCCGCCTATTACAAGAACCCGGACGGGACCATCAAACCGGAGTTCCTGGACGACTCGGGCCGGGTTCTGCCGGGGCTGACCAAGCATGTGGAGGGTACCGTCACCGGCCATGGCGAAACGGTTTTCGGCGAGACCTTCACCCAGCTGACGACGCAGACATTCGATATCGTCGCGGGCGGTCCCCGGGTGACCCGCTCCGAGACGGTCACCAACACGCTGGGAGTCGACGGCAGCCGCAGCCGCTCCCTGCAGGTTTTGGTGCAGGAATACGATCCCGCGACCGGCGTTCTCGTCCGCTCATTCCATCCGGCGGACGCGCCCGAGATCCTCACCGAGACCGAGGACCTCTTCGGAACGCGGACGCTGATCCGGGTGGAAGAAGAAATGATGGTGCTGAACGGGCAAGCGCGCGTAGCCCGCGCCCGCACGGAGTCCACCGCGGTTGGACTGGACGGCGCGATTACGGTCACCGTTTCCGAGATCATCAGCGAATACACCGACGGCACCGAAGACCCGGCGGATTTCCCGGCCGGCTATTCCCGGCCCACCGTCAACGGCGTGAACCCGCCCTCCGGCCGCGTCTGGATCGGGCTCCTCAAGCGGGTGGAGGAAGAGGAGGTTTCCTACGGCGATCTGGATGGGCAGATCCGGCAGTTCCAGGGATCGGTCACGACCGCCACCGACGCGTTTGGATTCAGCCGGACGCAGTCGCTGGTCCGGAACACCTACGAGATCATCGATGGGCAGGCGAAAGTGATCCTGAGCCGGACCGATTCGCTGCAGGCCGGGATCGACGGCAGCCGTTCCAGCACCGTGAGTCTGGTCCGGTCCGATTACACCGACGGCACCGAGGATCCTCTTTCGCTTGAGCCGGCTTACAGCTTGAACCATCCGGATGGGAATGTCTGGCGAGGGCTGCTCAAGAGGGTGCGCGAGCAGCAGGTTTCCTTCGTGAACCCGCACACCGGCCAGACCGAAACCTTCATCGGTTCCGTTTCGGTGGCCAACGATGCGTTCGGTTTCTCCACGGCTGTTTCCAGGGCGTTGAATCGGTACGGCATCATCGCGGGAGCGGCACGGGCCCTGGAGACCAACACTCAGGTGGTCACCCAGTCTGTCGATGGGGCTCACTCTCAGTCTCAGAGCTCGGTGGTCTATGAGTACACGACCGGCGAGCTGGCGGATGAGGACGGGGACGGCTCGGTCAGCGACGCCGAGCTGGCGAATCTTCTGCCCGGCGTCGATCCGGCCTTCCGCCGGTCGTATGTGAATCCGGCCACTCTCCGGTTCTACCCGACATTGGTCAAGAACGCGTTCGGCATCAGCACCACGACCGGGGAGGACGCGTTCGGGTTCAACAGCTTCGAGACCTTTACGCGAGACCGCTTCACCATCATCAATGGCCAGGCGCGCATCGACGTGACCGAGAACTGGACCCTCACGAACGGCGATGACGGGTCCCGCAGCATCACCGGCGGTGCTTCTCTGGCGGCTGTTCTTGAGCTCCGGTCGAACGACGAGCTGGATTTGCTGACCGTGACGGATCTGGTCGATCTGGCCGGCGGTGCCGTCATCGATTACAGTTACGACGCGGTGGCCCGGCTGATCGGCGCCACTGGAAACGCCTCTACGGTGGGTCACGACGCCTTTGGGTTCAACCGGTTTACCACTCAAACGGTCGATACGTATGACGTGATCCAGGGCCAGGCGCGGGTGAAGCAGAGTGTGAGCGACACGCACACGGCGGGCGCGGACAGCTCCTTCTCGGACACGCACGCGGTGGTGACGAACAGCTACGACGCGGTGGCAAAACTCATCAGCGTGCTGGGCGCATCGGACACGACGGGCGAGGACGCCTTCCAGTTCAACAGCTTCACGACCCATACGGACGACACGTACGCGGTCATTCGCGGCCAGGCGCGGGTGGTCAACAGCCACAGTCTGACGGACACGGTGGGGGATGACACGTCGGCCTCCCACACGGTGGCGGATGTGACGAACAGCTACGACGCGGTGGCAAAACTCATCAG
>OBEQ012301158.1_pt1 | contig 14343 bp, 12 predicted proteins | sample 1670901 | NCBI WGS metagenome assembly OBEQ01 (sample SAMEA104232315, study PRJEB22302) | groundwater metagenome | biome: forest; feature: aquifer; material: groundwater | place: USA | collected 2011-08-07 | depth 5.4 m
CAAAAATCATCTTGCCGTCACTAAAACTGTGGAAAAAGGCCGCACCTTCATGCGCATGGAATCCTTAGATTCGAACAAGCGTGTCCAGGAAATCGCCCGTATGCTCGGCAGCAAGGGTAATACCGCTTTGAAACATGCTCAAGAAATGCTGTGTCACGCAAAACAAGGATGATAGAAGTCAAGGCGTCACCGACATACGCTCTTCTTGTGTATTCATAGCCATCAAAATCCCTTGTTCCTTATATGTTTTGAGCATGAAATGGGTTGCTGTAGATTGAACGCGATCGAGGGTTGCAAGTTTGCTTGCAACAAAGGAAGCGACTTGGTGAAGAGTTTTACCCTCCACGAAGATCAAAACGTCGTACCCTCCGCTCATCAGAAAACAAGAGGTAACCTCTTCGAATTTGGAGATGCGTTCCGCGGTACGATCGAAACCGCCTTCGCGTTCTGGTGTGATCCGTATTTCAATCACCGCTTTCACACGCTCCATGTTCAGTTTGTCTTCGTTAAGAATCGCTTTATAAGCTAAAATGATCCCTTCCTTTTCATAAGCTGCAATCTTGCGTTTTACTTCTTCTGCAGAGACCTCAAGCATCCGAGCCAATTTATCTGGAGTCAATGATGCATCACGACTGAGGAGCTGAAGGAGCTTATCCATGAAAATTAAATCCTAGGAATTTTTGACACCTGACCTGGACTAACTCTAGCAGTCTGCTAGACATTCAAGACCTTGGTGATGGCGTAGGCAAGTAAAAGAACGACGATTAAAGCAAGAATAACCGCAGCGACTTGAAGAAAAACCTTCGACTTATTCCGTTCATGCTTTGCAAAAGGGGAAGCACTGCCATAACTGGTAGGTCTCGTTGCATTTTTAGGGGAGATCCCAAGATCTACTGTTTTCTTTTGTGGAGAAGGAAGAGGACGCGGAGGATGATCATCAGCGGAAAAATATTGCAATTGTAGGTGGCCGAAACCAACAACATCCCCATGATAAAGTCTGGTTTCGACAATCCGTTGACCGTTGACTCGCGTTCCATTGGTGGAATTCAGATCACGAACAACATAGTAATCATCTTTTCGGATCAACTTAGCATGATGACTTGAAACCGTGTTATCTTCGAGACGAATTTGGTTGTCCGGCAACCGGCCGACAGTGAGCTTGTCGTCTTCTAACTCGAAGGTCCGACCCTTCATCCCTTCACTTATGACAACAAGTTTGGCCATAAACGATTCTTTTTAGTCAACATGAAACAATTCATATTATTATATACCAATCTTGCATAGGAGGGACAACCATAAACAAATCAACTTCGCAATAATAAAAAAATGAATCCTCCCAACTCGTTGAGAGACCAACACTTAGATAAATAAACTTGCAAGAAAAAAAACGCGACCGCCATCGCAATGAGGAAAAAGATTGGCACAACGTCTGCTTTCTTCTATCTGGAAATCTGGAAAAGCAATCAAAACACGTGCCATTTTTGATGGGGAGATGGAAAAAATTTTCCAAACAGCACTAAAAACCAAATCGTACTCCGTTTTAAATTTTAAAAACGAACATCTATGAGAAGACTTATCATTTTTACCTTTTTATGTTTCATCTCATGGCTTGGCCTTTGCCAAGAAGGGCCATCTGCAACTTCTCAAACAGATCCGCAACTTGCTGGTCGGGTAGCAGATTTGGAGGCATATATCCTTAACACCCAAACCCCAACTTCATCGAACTCTCAAAAAACCAACAAAGGAGGCCCTCTTATGCTTACGGCTGGCCCTGGCCATAATGCGTGGATGATGACTGCTTCTGCACTCGTACTTTTTATGACCTTACCTGGGTTGGCACTTTTTTACGGAGGATTGGTCCGTACCAAAAATGTCTTATCCGTCCTCGCACAATGTTTAGGAATCGCAGGGTTGGTGACGATCCTCTGGTGGGCTTTTGGTTATAGCCTGGTTTTCGGAAAGAATTTTGGCAACCCCTTCTTCGGAGGGAGTGAATTCTTCTTTCTCAGGGGCGTCGATTCATTACCCAACACAGACTATGCCTATTGGGTCTCGCACAACGTTTTTTCAATGTATCAGCTTATGTTTGCCATCATTACCCCTGCGTTAATCATCGGCGCAATTGCCGAACGCATGAAATTTTCGGCGATTTTGCTTTTTGTGCTTGGATGGATGTTTCTTGTCTACTTCCCACTCGCTCATATGGTTTGGGGGATCACGGGTTGGATGAATGGCGTGTGGAATGCCAACGCTACCATTAAGGCTATCGATTTCGCCGGTGGAACGGTCGTCCATATGTCCTCTGGCTGGTCTGCATTAATTCTTTGTTTGATCCTTGGCAAACGTCTCGGCTTTGGCAAAGAACCCATGCCTCCTCATAATATGGTGCTCTGCATGACTGGGACCGGCATGTTGTGGATGGGTTGGTACGGTTTTAATGCAGGAAGTGCCGTTGCAGCAGATGGCATTGCTGCCAATGCATTTATGACAACGACCTTGGCAACCGCAGTGGCTTCCTTCGCGTGGGCAATGGCTGAATATCTCCTCAAGGGCAAACCAAGTGTCTTAGGCTTTTGTTCTGGCGCAGTAGCTGGTCTTGTGGTGATCACCCCTGCTTGTGGTTTTGTCGACGCCAGTGGCGCAATCGCCATCGGCATCGTCGCCGGTCTCATTCCCTTCTTTGCATGTGTGAAGATCAAAAAAATAATGGGTTATGATGATGCCCTAGACACTTTTGGTGTCCATGCGGTCGGTGGCACCCTCGGCGCATTTCTTACCGGGTTGTTTGCAACAGCAAACGTCAACAAAAACCTAACCGCCAATTTAAAGGACATCGTGGGTAAAACCCTCTGGCAAGAACAAATCAAAGCGATCGTGGTCACCATCATCTTAGCCGTGGGAATCACCGCCATTTTGGCGTACGTTGTGAAAACCGCCGTTGGGCTTCGTCCAACGGAAGATATCGAACGCCAAGGCCTAGATTTACAAGAACATGGTGAAGTAGGGTACGAATTCTAAACATGCCATCAAGTCCATGAACATCGCCATCCCAATAACTGAAAAGCGATTGTGCCTATATTTCCAAACAGAATTTGTGATGGACTTCACAAAAATCGTTTCTTAGAACAAGTCCCTTCTTCTTATTCAAATTTAGCCTTATGAAAAAAATCGAAGCTATCATCAAACCCTTCAAACTCGATGAAGTGAAACATGCGCTCAGAGAATTAGGCGTGGAAGGCATGACCGTGTCCGAAGTAAAAGGGTTTGGACGCCAAAAAGGTCACACCGAAATCTATCGAGGAAGCGAATACACCGTAGATTTTCTCCCAAAGGTAAAAGTCGAAATCGTATTACCAGATTCCCAGATTCAAGCAGCAACCGATGCCATTGTGAAATCCGCACGCACAGGGAAAATTGGGGATGGCAAAGTGTTTGTCTTTCCCGTGGAAGAAGCCATCCGGATCCGGACGGACGAGCGTGGTGAAAAGGCAGTTTGATTTATGTGCCCATATTAAAGATTCACAAAATTTTGTGAATCCTCAATAGAAAACTCTAAACTAAAAACTTAAAAATATGACGCCCAAAGAAGTATTAACGTTTTGCAAAAGTAAGAATGTGAAACTCATTGACGTGAAATTTTGCGATTTCCTCGGAACCTGGCAACATTTCACCATGCCTGTGTTGGAGCTCGAAGAAGAAACCTTTGAAAAAGGGGTTGGTTTTGATGGTTCCTCCATTCGCGGATGGAAATCAATCGAAGCAAGCGATATGCTTTTGATCCTGGATTCGAAAACAGCGATCCTCGATCCATTTCCTACGGTAACAACCTTAAGTATCGTGGCCGACGCCGTCGATACCATCACTCACGAACCCTATTCCCGAGATCCTCGCAATATCGCTCGTAAAGCAGAAGCGTATCTCAAACAAACTGGCATCGCTGACACCGCTTACTTTGGCCCCGAGGCAGAGTTCTTCATCTTCGATGACATTCGTTACGACCAAACTTCACACAGCGGATTTTACTTCCTCGACTCAAATGAAGGCATTTGGAATTCGGGCCGTGAGGAATTCCCCAATCTCGGTAACAAAATCCGCCATAAAGAAGGATATTTCCCAGTCGCACCCACAGATAGTCAGATCGAGATTCGTAACGAAATGATCATGGTGATGAAAGAATGCGGGTTAACCGTGGAACGCGAACATCACGAAGTAGCTACTGCTGGTCAAGCTGAAATCGATCTTCGCTTCAATGCTCTGGTCGTCATGGCCGATGACATGATGCTCTACAAGTACATCGTCAAAAATATAGCTAAGAAACACAATAAGACGGTAACCTTTATGCCCAAACCCCTCTTCGGAGATAATGGCTCAGGCATGCATACCCATCAAAGTCTCTGGAAGAAGGGCAAACCCCTTTTTGCAGGAAACGAATATGCCGGCTTAAGTCAAACTGCTTTATATTATATTGGTGGGATCCTTAAACATGCCAAGGCGCTCTGTGCCTTCTGTAACCCAACCGTTAATAGCTATAAACGCTTAACACCGGGCTTCGAAGCACCCGTCAACTTGGCATACTCTAGTCGGAATCGGTCTGCCGCAATCCGTATCCCAACCTATTCGCCTAGTCCAAAAGCTAAACGCATCGAATATCGCCCTCCTGATCCTGCAGCAAACCCTTACCTCGCCTTTGCGGCGCTCTTGATGGCGGGCTTGGATGGAATTCAAAAACGAATCGATCCTGGTGATCCTCTCGACAAAAATATCTACGAACTACCAGCCTCGGAACTCAAAAAAGTGCCCTCGGTCCCCAGTAGCTTAAGTGAGGCTTGCGATCATCTGGAAAAAGACCATGAGTTCTTGCTTAAAGGAGATGTCTTCACCGAGGATGTTGTTGAAACGTGGATTGAAATGAAGCGAAAGGAACAGGACCAAATTCGCCTACGCCCTCATCCTTACGAATTCCACATGTACTACGATTGCTAAGACGCGCATTAGAAGAAAGAGAGGGGAAGTTCTTCATGAACTTGTAAAGCAGTCTCAAGAACTTAATATGGGCTATTAAATGCCTGGCCCCTGAACTGTATTCATTGTCTTTTTGCTTTTATAAAGAATCCTTGAGCCAATCGGCCAATTTGATCTTAATCCGTTTTAATCGGGCAGAATCAATTTCACCAATAGTTCCTAGAAGCATTGATTGTTCAACGACTGCAAGTCGTCCGATCCTGATAATACTCGGTTTTTTGAGTCCCGAGAGCTTGTAATCGAAATCCTGCTCAACAATCATCTCATCAAATTCTGATACTTGTTGTTGAAGCTGTGATGACACCATGCAAATGAGCCAATCGTTGTATGGACCAAGTAATTTTCGAAGGACAAGAGCTGGACGCAATTTCCCAACAGGTTGGTCTGTTTGAGGAAATTTGAAAAGGACGATTTGCCCTTCTCGCATCATGAGAATGCTTCTTTAAGATCGTTAAGAGAATAGGGAGGAACATCCTCGTTTTCCATTCCTTGCATAGCAGATCCTAAAGATAGGACAGACCAATCTCGCTGACCCTCAAATTGTTTATGTTCGAGGTATTCAACAAAATCAAGCACCTCTTCCTGCAACGGTTCCGGAAGTCGCTCAATGTGTTGAAGAATTATTTCTGCTACTTTCATCTATCGAAAACTCTATCATATTCTCTAGAAAAAGCTACGGTTTTTCTAGTGGAGCCCCCACGGCCAGGAAGTCGTGGCCGTCCTCACCTCCGCGAAGCGCTCTCGCCTCACCGACCCGCGCTACGCCGGATCGGCGAAGCAGGGTGCTGAGGCGGGTCGACAAAAAAGATATTTGTAACCAAGAGTTTCTGTGTTTCTGGAGTTTCAAACTTGACAATCAAAGAAATTTTCTTTGAATTGCAAGTCGGTACCACGGCACCAAAGCTCCCCAAACAATCTGCTTCAGGAAATTTTTGCCCTAAGGAATAAAAACATGGTCCGATCAACAGCATTCAGAAGAATAATTTGGGTTTGTGTCATTCTATGGACAGTCTGGGCAACCATCCCTCGATGCTGGGCTCAAAATGAAGAAGCTACCAATGGGAATTTTCCTGAAAAAGAAGCTCAAGAAAAAGCCACTCGACCAGAAGCAGCCGGTGAACCTCAACCTCCGGCTGGCCAGCCGGGCGAGATCGCCCAAGAAAAACTGAAGAGAGGGTGTGAACGTCCCAGCATGTACGAATCGGCCGGGGAATACGAAGCTAGAGCTGTCCAAAGCAGAAAGGAAGCTGCCAAACTCGCAAAAATATTCTACGCAAAAGTTAAACAGCTCGGCGAAATTGACCCAGAATCTATAGAGGCCAACCAACTTAGAGCTGAAATTAACGCATTGAGATATGAGGTCCGTTCCCACCAAAATGCTGCTAGTTATGCCAACAAACGAGCAGACCAACTTGCGGGAGTTGTCCGTGAACCTAAATCGGCAGAGGAATACGAAGCTAGAGCTGTCCAAATCAAAAAGGAAGCTACCGAACTCGCAAAAATACTCTCCGCAAAAGTTAAACAGCTCGACAAAATTGACCCAGAATCCATAGCGGCCGACCGACTTAGAGCTGAAATTAAAGCCTTGAAAAATGAGATCCGTTCCCACCAATTTGCTGCTAGTTATGCTAACAAACGAGCAGATCAACTTGCGGGAGTTGTTCGTGAACCGCGTCTCCCTGCTAAACCCAAAGCCGAAAAAATCTTAGAACTTAGAAGTCTGATGGGTAACCTTCGTGAGCTCGTTGAAATCGGTGACGCTACTCCAGGCCAAGCTGAGCAACTCCGAACCATGGCCGCCTCTTTACGCACTCAAATCTATGCTGCTTCTGCGGGAGCACACCGGGAAGAGGAACTTGCTACAGAAGCTCGCAAAGTTGGTAACGAACCCGAGGCCAATCGACACGCTGCTAGAGCTCTTGAATACAAAACCGAATTTCACGAACTCAAAGCGTTGACTAAGGACGCTAGAAAAGTTGCTAGGGATGCTGAAATCGTCTCGACATTCAAACTAGCCATTTCAGGTGCTCTTAGCGACACCATCAAAGCTGGTGACGATGCTGATATTGCTAATTCTCGACTCAAGAGAACCATCACAAAGGCCATAAATGAAATAGCGACACGCTAAAATCTACCCTCTCCCACCAAAAAAGGCTTTCCATACCCGAGATAAAAGCGTTTCAAGCTTCCATAACCAACCCCACCCATAGACTTTTCATCGAAACTCTCTTGGATGCCCAACAGAAAGAGGGTGGGCGCACTAACACCGCTTATCTAAGAATCCGGAAACTTATCCAGCAAATTTCCTCAGGAATCAACGAGGCTGATCTAGCCGCTGAACTTGCTCTCGCTAAAATTGCGACGGCCGACGCTGAAAAAGCTATTCTCGAAATTCAAGCCCAAACTGCTTCACTCAAATCCCAAGCTCCCAGCGTCGTTGCTAAAGCTAAAGTTCCACCTAGATTTGCTGGGGATACCGAAATCATCTCGAAGTATGTCAATGCCATCAAAGAAGCTAGCGAGGCTGCTCTTAGTGCTAAAAACCGACTTCTGGTCGCCATTGAAAATGCCATGGCTGAAATAGCGACACGCGAAAATCTACCCTCCCCCGCCAAAAAAACGGTTTCCATGTTACCCGAGATAAGAGCGCTCCAAACTTCCATAAACAACCTCACCCATAGACCTTTCATCGAAACTCTCTTGGATACCCAAAAGAAAGAGGTTAGGCGCACTAACGCCGCTTATCTAAGAATCCAGAAATTTCTCCAGCAAATTCCCTCAGGAATTAACGAGGCTGATCTAGGTACTGAACTCGCTCTTGCTAAAATTGCGACGGATGACGCTGAAAAAGCCATTCTCGAAATTCAAGCCCAAACCACTTCACTCAAATCCCAAGCTCCTATCGTCACGAAGGGTGAAATCCCTCCTCTTCGACCAACTAAAAACCCTGGAGAAATTCCATCGCCTAAAATTGGCGCCGGAGATGTTCTTAAACTCGGAGGAAATGGTGGAAATGGTGGTAAACTTTCCGACGTTACCGAGCCACCTCATTTACGTAGAGCTTCAGTTGAAGATCCTCTGGATGTTCTGGGTATATTGGGTCCTCGTTCTCGTGCCAAAGGGTATACTTTTAAAGGGAACACATCTCCAAATACTGCTTCCACAGCCTTTTCTCTTCTTCCTCATGAACAATCGCCACCGGGAGCACCTGTTTCTGGTCCTTTTGCGGGTGTTCGAAAGCTATTACCTCCTACCTCCCCACTCGTAATAAACGATCCTGTACCCGTTCCCCATTTACCTCCTTTTGTAAGTACTGGAGTACTCGCTGTTGTCAAAGTAGTTGAGATCGCAGGTATTGCAGCAACTGCTTATAATACCGTCGTGACAACCAGAGAGGCAATCAATCTCGTTAAAGAACCACCCGATGGTCCTGAGTATCCTGCTGCCACTCTAGCTCGAGTTGTCGCGAAATACATTCCTATTCTATCAGCAGGAACTCCTTTTCCTCCTGTTGAAGCGTCGCTCGACAAGCTCAATCAGCTCCGCACACCGATACGTTTACCTACAAAAGAAGAAATTGATTCCGGTTCTTATCTTTCGCCCGCAGAGGCAGAAAGAAAATTCAGAGAACAACTTCAAGGACAGTTCCATGGACTTAGTCCAAAATTATTCTCAAGACCTGACAACCCCGCAGGCAAATTGCAAAGCATTGAAAACCAAGGAAGTTCAGCTTTTACCCAACCCTCTTCGAATCCAACTCCAGTGAATTCTTTACTCTCTTCACAATGGCTGACTGCGTTGATCACGTTCAACCTTATGAGACCACCCTATGATAGGGAAAGCTTTGGGGATTGGTACAATGGAGAATTTACTCCGTGGACAAATCGCAAAATCCATGAAGAAAATCCTCTCTTTAATCTTCCCGCGAAAGAGGTTTTGAATCAGCTTGTCGCTCTCAATTTTGGAAATCCAGCGGCCCTTAATTTCCAGGAATTTTTGAGACACACCCAACAAGCCCAACAACCTTTATTTGCAGCCCCATCAGATTCCCTCTTCAAAAGATGAAGCTCTACGGCTTTACATCCGTGGCCTCTATCCGCCAACAACTTCAGCGACATTCGCCATAGCTTTGGGCGCAATCCACCACCCTACTTCAGGGTGGTCATCCCGTGGTCTTCTTGCATCGGAGGATAGAAAGCATTCTGGCTCCTGGCTTCTGAATTCTGACTTCAGTTTTTACGTTCATTTCAAAAGCCCTCTGCATTCCCCACAATTTTTTGAAAGATCCAAATGCAAGCAATCAAGGTGCCTCCTCCGAAAACCAAAGAGAGCGAGCTGAGAAAAGGGCGACAACGCATTTGAACTAAACTACCCATCATAACCACAATCGAAATACCCGGTAGAAAACTGCAGATGGCAATCCACAGAAAATAAAAGATCAACCCATAATCTTCTTGGCTCCAAGCCCACGCGAGCACAACCATAAGTCCAAGCGGAGTTAATAATACAAGTCCTAAAGGCCACGGGAATGGCTTTTGAGGTTTGGTTTCTGAAATGTCGGCCATATAAGAGTTGAATGTTGAATGTTGAATGTTGAAAGACAAGAAAACAAAAAAGTCATAACTCCCAGAAATGAATCTCCCCATCCCGCGGCTGCGGGACGGGGTGTTCGGCAAAGGCGAATAAACTAGAATCGCGAATCCAATCTTTCACTTCCCTCATCTTTAACGATTCCCGTCATCAACTTCTTTCAACCTTCAACCTTCAACATTCAACTCCTCCTAACTTTCAACATTCAACATTCAACTCTTCTTCTCACTTTCCAATACAAAAGGTACTAAAAATGCGATCGAGGATGTCTTCAGTAATGGTATGACCTGCAAGTTCGCCCAAAGCTTCCAGTGCTACCCGCAAATCCGCAGCCACATATTCAAAAGACCGGTTTTGGCATAGTGCCTCTTCTGTTTTCTGGAGCGCTTGATGCGACCGCTGGAGCGCCTGTGCATGACGCGCATTGATGAAAACTTCACAAAAAGATGCGCGCGTCTTGCCCTGCCATAGGTTATTGGCGATCATCTCTTTTAAAGAATCGAGCCCTTCTCCTGTTTTTAGAGAGAGAGAACAACTCGTCATCTCAGAGAGATCACTCGCACTCACAACCTGCCCAAGATCCTTTTTATTAAGAATCACCACCAATGGTTTGTTCTTGCAAGAAACAAGAAGCTCGCGATCCATCTCTTCTAAAGATTGGGAGGCATCCAGAACCAAAAGAACCAATTCGGCAGCTTCAAGGTGTCGGCGAGTTCGTGCAATGCCTTCTTTTTCGATCTCTTCAGCCATGTTGCGGAGTCCCGCAGTATCCATGATCCGCAAAGGAAATCCTTGGATACTAACAACTTCCTCGATGGTATCCCGCGTTGTTCCTGGGATTGCACTGACAATGGCTCGATCGTGTCCTACAAGTGCATTAAGGAGCGTCGACTTGCCAACATTGGGTTTGCCAATGATAATCGCTCGCACACCTTCGCGTAAAACCCGTCCATTCCGCTCACTTCGCAAAAGTTCTTTCTGAAAACCCATGATTTCCCGTACTTGCTCAATCACGCGGGTCCGGTTGGATGGAGAAATATCTTCATCAGGAAAATCAATGTGCACCTCTACATGAGCCAGGATATTAGAAAGGCAATCGTAAAGCTCTTCTAATCGACGATAAAGGTGTCCTTCCAATTGAGCAACCGCGGCCGTATGTGCACCCTCCGTCTGAGCCCCAATAATGTCGAGGACTGCTTCCGCCTGTGTTAAATCAATCCGTCCATTCAAAAACGCACGGCGGGTGAACTCACCAGGGTGCGCCAATCGCACGCCATTTTTGAGGACCACATCAAGGATGCGCTTTGCAGAAACCATGCCACCATGACAAGAAATTTCTACCACATCCTCTGTTGTATACGATTTCGGCGCGCGCATGATGGCGAGGAGGACTTCATCGACAGCAAGATCTCCGTCAAAAATCCTCCCGTGGTGCAAAGTGTGAGTCTTGCATTCAGAAGGCTTTCCCTGACGAGCACGAAAAACTTTATCGGCCACCTCCAATGCCGTTTTGCCGGAAAGTCGAATAACTGCAAGACTTCCAAGACCGAGCGGAGTTGCTATGGCCGCAATCGTTTCCTCCATATCATTCCCATCTTACTTTACAAAACAAGCCACGGATGAAACACAGATCCAATGGAGTCATCCGTGAAAATCTGTGTTTCATCTGTGGCTTATTCCACTTTGGATTTAAGGAGAGGCACCAATTTAAATCCTTCCGGAGAATCTTGGACGATCCAACGCCGTGCCTTAATCGCTTCACGAAGTTCATCCGATCTTTTCCAATCGCGTGCTTTTCGAGCAGCCTCACGTTCCATCGCTAAAGCCATAACCTCGGTGGGTACAGAAATCACACTCGCCACAGGAAGTCCCAAAACTCGTTCGACCCGCTGCCAATCGTGATAAAATTCAGCCGCCTGTTGCGCAGTCAATTGGTTCTCATCCATTTGCCGATTAGAATCTCGGAGTATCTCGAACAAATGACCAAGGGCATCGGAAATATTAAGATCACCATCTAACGCCTTGGAAAAAGATTGAAAAAGCTTCCCCGGAGAAGTCGGTGGAGAAACATGGGTCGCTCTCTGACAAAGACGTTCTTTCCAAGCATCCAGACGCCGTAAAGTCTGGCGTGCCGTCTCTAACCCTTCGAGGGTAAAATTCAATGGCAAACGGTAATGAACAGAAACAAGCACATAACGAATTTCGCGGCCTGTATAACCTTTTGCAAGGAGGTCACGCACCGTATAAAAATTGCCGGCGGATTTGGCCATCTTTTGGCCATTCACTAACAAATGGGCGCTGTGAAGCCAGAATCGAACAAAAGGTTTGCCAGTCGCTGCTTCGCTCTGAGCAATTTCATCTTCATGATGGGGAAAGATGAGGTCTTCACCTCCACAATGCAGATCTAAGGTTTCTCCCAAATGTTTCATGCTCATGCAGGAACATTCAATATGCCAACCCGGTCGTCCCCGTCCCCAAGGACTTTCCCATAACACTGGACCATCTTCTTCGGTATACGCTTTCCACAAAGCAAAATCTCCATAGGCTTCTTTCGTGTGTTCATCCTGACGAACACGCGCACCCGGTTTGAGTTGCGATCGATCAAGCCGCGAAAGCCGCCCGTATGAGAGGAATTTCTCAATCGAAAAATAAACCGAACCATCCGAGGCACGATAAGCAAATCCATCTTGTTCCAAACGTTGAATCAACTGAATGATTTCCGACACATGCTCTGTAGCTCGGGGCATGAGGGTAGGACGCAAACACCCGAGGACATGAAGATCCTCCAGAAACGCTTTTTCATAGTGTCTTGTAATATTGTTGAGAGATTCTCCCGATTCCCGCACGGCACGAATAATCTTATCCTCCACATCCGTGATGTTCATCACATGACAAACCTTATGCCCCCGTGCTTCAAGATGACGACGCAACAAATCTTCAAAAACAAATGTACGAAAATTACCGATGTGCGCGTAATGATAAACCGTCGGTCCACAACAGTAAAAGGTTACCCGCTGCCCTTTAGGATCCAACGGTTTAAATTCTTCCTCGGAACGGATCAGAGTGTTGTACAAATAAAGAGCCATACAAAATCCGTGCAAAAGCGTGCAAAGTAGAGCAAAGACCTGTAGCACATACAAGAGACCTTCCGGTTAGATCCAACATGCCCAAAGTTCCGAATTGTAAACATAAGTTAAACTAATACAGGTCCCTTTTTGTTTTTATAAAAAAATGTTGCATCTAAGTCTTTCCTAATTTATTTTCAGAAAGCCACTGTAGAGTTGGTAGCTTGCAGTCCCAAGGAGGCATTGGGGGGGGACAGCTAGCTTCAGCAGCAAAACATAAAAACAAAATCCAAGGAGATAAGAAATGAAACTAAAACAACTTTTTGCTATGTGTGCACTATTCGCCATGGCTGCGATGTTCAGCTTAGCAGATGATTCGATGAGAGGAAGCACCACTGTTCGCCCAGCAAACAAAGCCATGGGAAATCAGCCCGCCGTGGATCGTGAGTTGGAAGTTCGAGTGGGACCTCGAGTGTCCTTTTTAACCGGCGAAATTCGTGAAGGGAAAACCGCAGCGCCCACCGATATTTGGGGTGATCTCCGTTTCTCAGCACCAAATCTCGGTATTCAATTCAATGTCGATTATCAGCCAAAGGGGCTCATCGATCGGCTTCACGTCGAATTTGGCGGCACTTACGATCGGTACGATCAAAGTGCTATTACCGTGGTAAACCTTGTTAACAACAAGGGTACCATTGCTTTGGCGGGAGACACCGTAAAGGCAAGCGGAGATATCTATACGTTCAATGGGAAACTCGGCTATGACGTGGTCGAAATTGGTGGTTGGTATCGTCTCCGACCCTATATCGGTGGAAAGGCGGTCGGTCTTAATGGTCTCGTTACCGGCTCGGGGAACACGCAAAATGGAGCCGTAGGCATCACAAATAAGCTTAATGTTGGCACTCGTTCTTACAAAAATAGTTACATCAATGGTTCGTACTTCGGTGGTATAGACCAGCGCTTTTACATCACACCATTATCACGCAATTGGTATTTCGGTGTAGATGCTGCAGCCTCTGGTTGGAGTGACTATTATTATCTAACCGGCGATGTTTACTCAGGCTATGAATTTTCCAAAGCCTGGGGTGTTCGAATCGGTTATTCAGCAGATTACATCGACTACAAAAACGCCTCTGGTTCAACTGCAGGAACACCATTGCTCGGTGCTGCTTACCTACAAGTCGTTTGTGGATTTTAATTAGCCCCCCCACAATAAAAAGTTTGTTCTAAACCCCTAGCCCTCTTATCAAGGGTTAGGGGGGTTTTCTTTTTTCACCCAAGACGAGGAATTCTTTGAAATTTCACTGCCTTCGCAGGATGCCGCGGACTCAACCCGTAGGGCCTAATCATTACGCACATCTCGGGTTTTTATCTTCTTTCGTAAGGGCGAGCATCCCTTCGATAAACTCAGGGCAAGCTCTTGCGCTCGACCGCGGACGATCGTCCCTACCATTTGCATTTGTGTATAATGCTTAGGCTTAGGGCTCCACAAACATACCATCGAGATCAAGCTGAGAAACTCTCACCACAAGAACAGTGAGCGGTAGCATTGGGATTGGTAACTTTGAAACCACCTTTCTGAAGATCATCACTGAAATCCAACTCCGAACCACTCACGTAAAGTGCGCTCTTGGGATCCACCACAATCTTTACACCCCTGGAGTTA
>OBEQ010777809.1_pt1 | contig 14336 bp, 15 predicted proteins | sample 1670901 | NCBI WGS metagenome assembly OBEQ01 (sample SAMEA104232315, study PRJEB22302) | groundwater metagenome | biome: forest; feature: aquifer; material: groundwater | place: USA | collected 2011-08-07 | depth 5.4 m
GATCATCTGCCGCAGGTCGGGCAGGAGGGCGTGGCGGGTGGACTTAAGAGTAATAAGCGAAGACGGACGGCGGGCAGGCTTCATTGGTCAACGTGGTAGTGAGACGAAATTCGCCGCTGTTCGCGCGGCGTGCGTTGGCCTGAGCGAAAAGGTAGCGGAAAGTGCGTCGCCGCCAAGTGTTGAATGTGGCCACGAAAAAGGGCGGCCGCAGCCGCCCTTCAGCCGTCGCCAAGGCTATGGCTGACTCGTCCTGGCGGGTTGCCGCAGGCGAGAAAGCGGATGCACGTGCAGGCAAGCTGGCCGCCTACAGGCGCGGAATGATCAGACCGCCGTCGATCATGATTACCTGGCCGGTCGAGTAAGGGAGATCACCACGGGCTAGAGCTGCGACAGCCTTACCAACGTCATCTGGATATCCCCAACGGGGCTGCACGCAGAGGCCGTTGGCGATCAGCTTGTCGTATTTCTCGGTCACGCTCGCGGTCATGTCGGTCTTGATGACACCGGGGCGGACTTCGTAGACGGGGATGCCGGCGGCGCCGAGGCGGGTGGCGAACAGTTGCGAGAGCATGCTCAGGCCGGCCTTGGCGATGCAGTATTCGCCGCGGTTGATGCTGACGACTGTCGCGGAGATCGAGGTGATGTTGATGATGCAGCCGGAGAATTGCGGGTCGGCCTTCTTCGCGGCGACCATGTCGCGGGCGAAGGCCTGGGTGAGGAAGAACACGCCGCGCAGATTCGTGTTCATGACATAATCGTAGCTTTCTTCGCTGGTCTCGAGGAGGTCGGCGCGGACTTTCGGGGCGACGCCGGCGTTGTTGACGAGGAGGAAGGAGCGAGTAGCGAGCAACGGGTGGCGAGTAGGATCGATCCCGGAGGCGGTAGAGTCGCGAGCGAGCTCGCTCCGACAAAAGGCGTGGGCGGCGGCGAGGATGGCGGCGCGGCCGTCGGGGGAGCCGATGTCGCCGCGGGCGTAGCCGACGCGGACGCCGTGCTTGCGCAGGGCGGCGAGGGGCTCGGCGACGGCGGATTCTTCGCGGACGCCGTTGATGACGAGATCCCATTTCTCGGCGGCGAGCTTTTCGGCGATGCCGAAGCCGATGCCGCGCGAACCACCAGTGACGAGAGCTACTTTAGACATGAGAGGAAGAAGTTAGGAGTTATGGCCCACGGAATACACAGAAGAAGGAATTAACCACGGATGGACACAGATGACTTTTACAGGAGAAAACGGAGAGAACGGAGACGGAGGTTAACCACTAATGAACACTAATGAGACACTAATTCAGAGGGTTGGATTAGTGGCCAATCAGTGAAGATTAGTGGTTAAACCGGTTTGGTTTTCCGTGTATTCAGTGTGTTCCGTGGGCAGATGGATTGATTACTTCAGGGCCGGCACGTCGAGCCAACGGCGTTGGACCCAGGAGGCCAGGCCGAGCTCGGCGAGCTGCACGCCTTTGGCGCCTTCGTGCAGGCTCCACGGGAACGGCGAGCCGGTGACGACGTGTTTTAGAAAGAGCTCCCACTGGACCTTGAAGGCGTTGTCGTAGGAGCCCTGGTCGGGAACGCGCACCCAGCCGTCCTTGTATTTGATCGGACTGTCGATGTCGGGATTCCACACGCAGCGCGGCGTGGCGGCGAGCGACTGGGCCTTGCAGTCGCGCAGGCCGGCTACCGCCGAGCCGTGCGTGCCGTCCACCTGGAGCGTGAGGAGATCGTCGCGGTCGACGCGGACATCCCACGAGGAGTTGAAGTGGCAGATGACGCCGTTCACGAGTTCGAAGGTCGCATAGGCGGAATCGTCGGCGGTGCACTGGTAGGGCTTGCGGGCCTCGTCCCAGCGCTGGGGGATGTGCGTGGCGCCGAGACAGGTGAGGGACTTCACCTCGCCGAAAAGATTCTGGATGACGTACTGCCAGTGACAGAGCATGTCGACGATGATGCCGCCGTCGTCCTCCTGGCGGTAATTCCACGAGGGGCGCTGGAGTTTCTCGAACTCGCCGGTGAACACCCAGTAGCCGAACTCGCCGCGGACGGAGAGGATTTTGCCGAAGAAGCCGGTGTCGATGAGGTATTTCAGCTTGAGGAGGCCGGGGAGCCAGAGCTTGTCCTGCACGACGCCGTTCTTGAGGCCGGCGGCGGCGACCTCCTTGGCGAGGGCGAGGGCCTCGACAGAGGTGGTGGCGGTGGGTTTTTCGCAGTAGATGTGTTTCTTCGCGGCGATGGCCTTGCGGACACCAGCAGGGCGCTGGCCGGTGAGGGTGGAGTCGAAGTAGATCTGGTTGTCGGGCTTGGCCAGCTCGGCGTCGAGGTTGGTCGAGACACGCGAGAGGCCGGTGCGGGCGGCGAGAGCCTGCAGCTTGGCCTCGTTGCGGCCGACGAGGACGGGCTCGGGCATGATGACCTCGGAGTCGGAGAGCTTCACGCCGCCCTGGTCAATGATGGCCTTGATGGAGCGGATGAGGTGCTGGTTGGTGCCCATGCGTCCGGTGACGCCGTTCATGATGATGCCGATTTTATGAGTCTTCATAAGGGAATTCTTACAGGAGGAAACTGAGAGAACGGAGAGTTTGGATTTCCACCAAGGAAGCAAAGATAGCGAAGGATTGCTCTGCGGTCTTTGCGATCTTCTGTAAAATGATGGGGGTTTGGGAAATCAGACGTGGTCCTTGTAGGCTTCGACGATCTGCTTGAGATAATGGTCCTGGTCGGTGGCCCAGAGGCGCGTGCTGAAGACCTCGACTTCGTTGAAACCGGTGAAGCCCGTCGCTTCGACCCAGGCGCGGATATGGCGGAGCGGGATGCAGCCTTCGCCCATCAGGCCGCGATCGAGCAGCAAATCGGTGGTCGGAGTGCGCCAGTCGCAGACGTGATAGGCGAAGAGGGCTTTGAGCCGGCCGCAGCGGGCGATCTCCGGTTCGAGCGCGGGATCCCACCAAAGGTGATAGACGTCGACGGCGACTCCGACGAAGGGAGATTTCAGTTTTTCCACCATGTCGTTGGCCTGGCCGAGGGTGTTCACGGCCGAGCGGTTGTCCGCATACATCGGGTGGAGCGGCTCGATGGCGAGCTTCACGCCGGCAGCCTGACAGTCGGGGAGAAGGGCGGCGATGCCGTCGACGATTTGCTGGCGCGATTCAGTGAGCGGCCGGCCGGGAACGGCGCCGCAAACGAGCACGATGAGCGGCGCGCCAAGCGCGTGGGCCTCGGCGATGGCGAGCCGGTTGTCGTCAAGGGCCTTCTGGCGGTCGGCGGCGGTCTTGCCGGGGAAGAAGCCGCCGCGGCAGAGCGAGACGACGGACAGGCCTTGGTCGCGGATCAGCTGGCCGGTCTTCGCGATGTCGCGGCCGGCGAGAGTGTCGCGCCAGACGGTGATGCCCTTGACGCCCGCCGCGGCGAATTTTTGCGCGGAGGTCTCGATCGCCCACGGCTTGGTGGTGATGGTGTGGATGCAGAGACGGCGCAGATCAGGGAGTGGGATCGAGGGATTCATGGATTAGCCACAAAAGGCACGAAAGCGCAGAAGGGAGTTTGATTGGTCATCCTGAGTGTAACGAAGGATCCAGCATCATGAACGTATCTGTTATCATGCTGGATTCTTCGCTTCGCTCAGAATGACAGGATCGTGGGTTTTGTTTTCGCGCTTTTTGCGGCCAATGGTTTGGGTGCAGCAGGGTTCAGCCCTGCAGGCAGCCGAAGAAGGGGTGGTATTTCTCGTTCTTGATGACGCGCTGCAGATAGAGCGCGGCTTCGCGGAGGTGGTAGTCGCCCCAGAGGCAGGCTTCGCCGCAGGGGACTTTGCGGCCGGCGGGAATGTGATCCCAGCCATTCGGGCGATGGTAGACCGAGTGGAGGAGCAGGCCCTGGTGATTGGGCGCGGTGCCGAGGTAGGGTTCGGCGAGCAGCGTGCGCATCGTGGTGAGGCCCGCCTGCCAGTATTTTTTCCCGTCGGCGGTGTTTTCGCCGAGGTAGCGGCCGAGGCGGAGCAGACCCTGGGCGCCGATCGCGGCGGCGGAGCTGTCGACGGGCTCATGGTGGTTGAACGGTTCGGCCGGGCGCGCGCGCCAGTCGCCGAGCTTGCCGAGCTGCGGGGCGCCGCCGTCCCAGTAGGGAATGCCGTCGAGCGCCGTGTTGGCGATATACCAGTCACAGGTGGCCCTGGCGGCCTTGAGCATCACCAGGCGGAGCTTGGCCTTGCCGCCGAAAGCGATCAGGTCGGCTTCGGGGAGGGTCTGGAGGAATTCGAGTTCCTCGGCAAAGCCCACCATGGCCCAGGCGAGGCCGCGCGTCCAGGTGGTGAAGCCGGAGAAGCCCTGCTGGGAATTGGGGCAGCGGAAGCGACCGTCGTTGGGATTGAAGATAGACTCGTGGGCCGTGCGGCCGAGTTCGTCGTAGCTGTCGCGATCCTCGCCGTAGAAGATGGCGTATTTCGCCGTGGCATCGATGTGTTGCAGGCCGCGGTCGATGAGCGAGTGCGCGGCATCGTTCTCGCCCATCAGCCGGTGGCCGAGGGCGTGGGCGATCATGACGATGCGAACGGAGCGGATGGTGTCGACGAAGAGGGAATGCGGACCGTTGAAGGAGTAGATGTAGCCGCCGCCGCCGTGGATCTTCGACCAGCGCGCGGCCTGCACGGCGCCGGAGACCTTCAGGGCGAGTTCGCAGAATTCGATTTTGTCGGCCGGCAGCCGGCCCTCGCGCTGGAGGCGCAGCCAGTTGCCATAGGTGCTGAGGTTGTTGAAGCCGTGGTCGTGCACGCCGATGTGCGAGACATGCGAGGCCATCCGGTCCACGGTGTATTGCGCGCCGCGCCTGGCGAAGGCGGCATCGCCGGTGGCGTCGAACTGGAGCAGATCGGAGCCATAGAGGAAGCCCTCCGTCCACTCGGTCCATCCGCGCGCGGTGTATTTGCCGGCGACCGTGAAGACGGGTGCGCCTTTGGCGGGGTCGTAGTCGCGGTGGGTAAGATTGAGCTTGGCGCCGGAAACCTGCCAGAAACTGGCCAGGGCAGGGGTGAGGGCGGCGGGAGCGAGGGTGGGGTCGATTTGCATCGGAGAAAAGCGGTGAGCGACCGGTTAGAGCTTATGGCTTGGCGCTTCCTCAATAGCGTTTGTCCTTTCTAAGGTGGAGAATCACGAACTGGGAGTCGGCGAGGGCCTCGTAGGTGTGCTGCTGGATGGCGTCGAACTGGATGCTCTCGCCGGCGGCCAGCACGCACTCCTCATGGGGCAGGCTGAGGCGGAGCTTGCCTTCGGTGACCCAGCAAACCTCGGTATCATCGTGATGGATCTCGGGGCGCGAAACCTTGGCATGGGCGGGAGCCGAGCCGAGCAGCGCGACGACGTTGGCGTATTTCACCTGGCGGAACCTGAATTCGCCCGAGCGGTAGGGCTTTTCGCTGGAACGGTGGGCGAGGGGAGACTCGGCGAGCGCGAGCAGGTCGGTGGCGCTCATGCCGAAGGCCCGCGCGAGCCGGTAGAGCGTCTCGAGTTCGGCGGACTGCTGATTGCGCTCGAGTTTGGAAATGACCGGCGCGGAAACGCCGGACGCCGCCGACAGGTCCGCGAGGGTCATCTCGTGCTGCTCTCGCAGCCGGCGCAGGACGGAAAAGTCGAATTTTGGAGCGTCCACTGACATTTCGTTGTGGATAAGGAATAGGCTATAAAGAGCGGTCAACGAAAATAGTTTCCTCTGGCCTGCTATTTTGCCATTTTTGCGGTGCACCTCGGATCGCGGCCCGGCTCCGGCTTCGGCGGAGCCGGCGAGATTCGATGGGCCCGCCCTGCGCAAATCGTTGAAGGGTTGCGGCGCAGGCTGGTGTTATACTGGGCAAAGCTCTCCTTCCATGAAACATATCGCTCGTTCATTTGCCTGCCTCGCGCTTGGTCTCGCCGCTCCGGCCCTTTTCGCCCAATTCCCCAGTCTCGCGCAGCCGGAACGGGTCTCGCTCAAAATCATCCAGACGGACGATGCGGTTTTCCCGCTCTCCTTGCGCACCACCCCGGTGCGCGAAGGCGAGGCGTGGATCGCCATCAACGTCGATACCAAGGGCAAGCTCATCGACTATCTGGTCACGGGCTACTCGCGGAAGGAGTTTGCCGACACCGCGGTGGAGGCCCTCAAGCGCTGGGAATACGAGCCGGCCCGGTTGGGGGGCGAATTGTGGCCGTCCATCCAGGAAGTGCACATGAGTTTCTCCCGCACGGGTGTCGTGGTGGATCTCACGGGGCTCGAAGTCCTGAGCGCCCGGTTGGGTGATCTGACCAAGGCCATGTATGCCTACCGAACCTACGCCTTGCGGGAACTCGACCGCATCCCGACGCCGATCGAGGTGGTCTCGCCGCTTTCGCCCGCGGCGGGGGACAAGGGCAAGCACACGATCACCGTGGAATTTTACATCACGGAAGACGGCCATGTGCGGCTGCCCTCCGTGAAACGGCATGAGGCGGACGACATCTATGCCGCCAGCGCGATGGATGCCGTCAGGAAATGGCGCTTCGAGCCGCCGCTGCGCAAGGGCAGGCCGGTCCTGGTCCTGGCCGAGCAGCAATTCAACTTCCTGCCCTCGGCCGCCACTGCGGAAAAGAAATAAAGTCCGGTAATATTTTGAAGGACTTCGCGATGGTGCGGTGTTACGCTGCCTGCCGTCGGTCTTTCCTTCCGCCATGAATCCTCCTCCTGATCCACTCGACCCGCTGCTGAACCGGTGGTCCAAGACGCCGGAGCCGCCGCCCCGGCTTTCGGCGGACATCTGGCACCGCATCACACTCACCGAAAGCGAATCGGAAAAAGCTCCCGCCGGCTGGGCCGCAATCGAGGCCTGGTTCGCCCGCCCGCCTTTTGCCGTCATGTTCATCACCAGTTGCGCGCTGCTCGGGCTCTATTTCGCCGAGGTTCGCGTCAACCGGCTCGAAGGCGAACGCAGCTCGCAGCTCGCCCGCAGCTACCTCCAACTGATCGACCCGCTGCTCGCCGCCCAAAACGAGGGACAACGCTCATGAAGCGTACGATCCTCACCCTCGCGCTCGGGCTGGCGGTCGGTCTCACCGCTCATTTTGCCTATTACCGCCTGTACCAGCCGGCGGGCACCGACACGCTCGAGGGGCAGCTGGCCTGGATGAAGACGGAGCTTCAGCTCACCGACGCACAGTTCGCGCGCATCAAGGAGGTCCACCAGGCCTCGGGCCCCCGGCTGCGCGCCATCGCCGCGCAGGTCGCCCAGCTTCAGGCGGAGTTCCAGGCGTTCGAGAAAACCCGGCGCACCAGCGATCGCGTCGACTTCCTGGAGTTTGCCCGCTTCGTCGAGATCCGGCGCCACGTCAGCCGCGAGAGCGTCGATTCGACGCGCCAGCTCGTGCTGGCGGCCGCCGAAATGATGACCCCGCAGCAACGGCAACGTTACATCGAACTGATCGCCACCGTGGAGCCCCGTGCACATACCCTGCTCAATTGATGCGCCGCCCCTGCGCCCCGTGTCCACCGACCCCGCCACCGCCGATCGTGCCAGCCTGATCGCGCTCCGGGACGGGGAAGCCATCGCGTTGAACCGGCTGATCGCCCGCTGGCAGCGCCCGCTGCACAGTTTCGCCTACCGTTACGTGCAGAATGCCGCCGATGCCAATGACCTCGTGGCCGAGACTTTCGTCCGGCTTTACCAGCAGCGCACGCGATTGCGCCCCGACACGCGGCTCAGCGCCTGGCTCTTCACCACTCTCACCAACCTCTGCCACAATCACCACCGGTGGAAGCGACGCCACCCCACGGTGGCGCTCGACGCACCGGCCGGGGGCCAGGGCGGCGACCCGGAGCGCGGCACCCGGGGGCGCGAAATCCCATCGGAGCAACCGGCGCCCGACGCCGCGCTCGAGCACGACGAAACCCTGGCCGCGGTGCGCGCGGCCATCGACCGGCTGCCGCACGACCTGAAGGTCACCTTGTTGCTTCATCACTACGAGCATCACTCCTACCGCGAGATCAGCGAGATCACCGGCTGCTCGGAACGTGGCGTCGAAACCCGGCTCTACCGCGCGCGCCTGCAATTGCGGGAAATGCTCGCCGGATTGATCAAGGGAAACGCGGGCTAGAGCACCGTGTTCACGAGGGTGCCGACCGGCGCGATCGTGATGCGGATCTGATCGCCGTGGCGCAGCGTGAACGTGTCGGGCGGGATGACGCCCGTGCCGGTCATCAGGTAGCAACCGCGAGGAAACGAATTGTCGCGGAACAGCCATTCCACCAGCGAGGGTAGCAGGCGCTTGAGCGCGGCGAGAGTGGTTTCGCCGGCGAACACGGGCGCGCCGTCGCGAAGGATTTCCATGGCGATGACCGTGGCCGGGACGGGCAGTTCGTTGGCTATGACCAGGCAGGGGCCGAGCGCGGCGCTGCGGTCGTAGACCTTGGCCTGTGGCAGATAGAGGGGGTTTTCCCCCTCGATGTCGCGGGAACTCATGTCATTGCCGATGGTATAGCCGAAGATGCGGCCGCTGGCGCTGACGGCGAGCGTGAGTTCCGGCTCGGGCACATTGCATTTTGAGTCCGAGCGGATCCGCACACCGCCATCGGGCGCCGCCACGCGATGCGGCGTGGATTTGAAAAACAACTCCGGCCGTGCCGCCTCGTAGGCCCGATCGTAGAACGTGCCGCCGCCGGCATCGCGTGACTCGGCCACCCGGGCGCTTTGGCTGCGCTGGTAGGTGACGCCGGCGGCCCAGACCTCCTGGCTTTGGATCAACATGCCCAGCTTCTCGGCCGGCGTGGGGGCGCTCACCGGCTTGCCGGCGGCAAAGGCCGCGGCAGCGAACGCGACCGGATCGGCGGCGGCAAAGAGCCGGTCGATCGAAAAATCGCCGGCAAGGCTTACGTGGGAGCCATCCTGTTCGAGCAGGAAGGCATGGTTGATCGCGAAGAGACGGAGCATGAGGGATGATTTCAAGGTGGACGGCCCCGAGGGTGGAGGGATTTGGTCCATCCATCCAAGCTCGGATTGGCGTATGACGATGGGTCCGCGAAAAACGGCACCGCGATTTTTCAGCAGATGGATTGACCGCTGGAGAGCAGATGGTTGAAGTATGAGGCGCCATCCCCGTTTCACCGAGTCCCATGATCTCCCTCTTTGCGCACCGGCCGCTGCTTTTGCTTTTGCTCGGCTTGGCCGCCGGTGGGGCGGCGCGACTATCCGCTGCTCCCGCCCTGGTGGTGGTGGTCAGCATCGACCAGTTCCGCTACGATTATCTCGAGCGCTTCCGCCGGCATTTCGAACCGGGTGGTTTCAACCTTTTCCTGGAGCAGGGCGCGAACTTTGCCAACTGCCACTACCGGCATTCCAACACGAAGACCGGCCCGGGGCATGCCGTCATGCTCACCGGGACCTATGCCAATAAAAACGGCATCATTGGCAACGACTGGCTCGATCGCGATACGTTGGTCCGGGTCTCCTGCGTGGGCGATACGGCGGTGAAGGTCGTGGGTTTGCCGCCGTCAGCCGCGCCGCGCCTGCCGGGGATTGACGACCCCTATCTCGGGCGCTCGCCCAAATACCTGCTCGTTGACACCGTGGGTGACGAACTCAAGCGCAGGCACGGCGGCCGGCCCAAGGTCATCGGGATTTCCAACAAGCACCGGTCGGCCATCCTGATGAGCGGCCGGCAAGCCAATGCCGCCTACTATATGGAGAAAGGCCGCATGGTGACGTCGACCTACTACATGACCGAGGTGCCGCCGTGGGTGCAGCAATGGAATGACGCCGGCAAGGCCGAGGCCTATTTTGGCCGGCAATGGGACCGGCTGTTGCCGGTGGCGGAATACGAGGCCCAGGGCCCGGATGATGCGCCGGGCGAGGATGTGAAAACGGGCGCGCTGGGCTGCACGATGCCCAAGCTCATCACGGGCGGACTCGCCGCACCCGGGACGGTGTTCTACCAGGCTTTCGACCATACGCCTTTTGCGAGCGAAGTGCTGGCGGATTTCGCCCAGGCTGCCATCGAGCACGAGAATCTCGGTGGACGCGAGGGCATCACCGACCTCCTGTGCGTCAGTTTTTCGGCCAACGATCTCGCCGGCCATCTCTACGGCCCGGACAGTCACGAGGTCATGGACCTGGCGGTGCGGACCGACCGGATCCTCGCCCGTTTCTTTGAGTTCCTCGACCGGCGGATCGGCCTGCGGAAATGCCTGCTCGTGCTCACCGCGGATCACGGCGTTGCGCCGATGCCCGAGCGCATTCATGCCACCAGTCCGGAAACGCCGGCCGGCCGCGTCGACCTGGCCCGCGTGCTGGCGGCGGGCGAACAGGCGCTCACGGCCACGTTTGGCCCGTTGGCGGACGACAGCAACTGGGTGGTGCGGGACGATGCCTGGCTGCTGATTTTTCCGGCCGCGCTGCGAGAAAAAAATGTCGAGCCGGCGGCCGCGCAGGCGGTGGTGCGCGACGCCCTGCTCAGGCTCGATTTCGTGCAGGCGGCCTACACCCGCGACCAGTTGGAGAAAGGGGCCGTGACCGACGAGCTCGGGCGGCAGGCCTTGCTCAGCTTCAGCCGGCCCCGCAGCGGCGACGTGGTCTTCCAATTCAAGCGGTATTATTTCAACCGCGCCACCGGGTCGACCCACGGCGCGCCCTACGACTACGACACCCATGTTCCGCTGCTTTGGTTTGGCGCCGGCGTGAAACCGGGGATGTACCGCGAGCGGGTGGGAGTGGACGACATTGCGCCGACTCTCACCCATCTTCTCGGCCTGCCCGATCAGCCGCTGGCTGAAGGGCGGAAACTTTTTTGAGCTGCCTAGCAGCCTGTCGGGCTTGCAATAAGCATGACGTATCCAGATCCAAAATTCTACACGATGACGGCCGTCATTTCCCGGCAGGCTGCTAAAACGGCACTTCGTGCCGGAATAACTCGGGGTTTCCTGGATTTTGCAGCGCGCAAGCGCTGCTTTAGCAGCCTGGTTGGGATGGAATCATCGCTGGCAGGGCTCATTTTCGGAACGAGACAACAGCTTGGCGGCAAAGTCCGACAGGCTGCTAGCCCGGACATTTCACACTCTCCTCTCCTGCGTACCCACACCCTGTGAGTAAATTCTTCCTGCTTTTGCAGCCTTTTAGCCTGCATGTCCCAGCAGTTCTCGATGATATCCCGCTGCGGGCATCCGCGAAGACACGCACAAAGGCAATGGGAGGGTGAAATATGCAGGCTAGCGATGCCAGCTGGCTGGAGCAGGTTGGATTCCGCCTGCGCAAATGGTGGCTGGCGAAAATGAGCGGGACGATCGCCGGCATGGCTGGATTCTTCCTGGCCTATTTTTGGGTGCTCAATCACCCGCTCTATCCCGTCACCACCATGCCGCTGATCGCGATCGACCGGTTGATCGCCTTTCAAGGCACGGCGCTCCCGCTCTACCTGTCGCTGTGGATTTACGTGTCGCTTGCGCCCGCCCTGCTGATCGACCGGCGCGAACTGGTGTCCTATGGCGTGGCGGCGGCGGGGCTCGGCGCCACCGGCCTCGGAATTTTCCTGGTTTGGCCGACCGCCGTGCCGGTGACGGACATCGATTGGTCGCTGCACCCGGCGTTTGCGTTCCTTAAATCGGCTGACGCGGCGGGCAATGCCTGCCCCTCGCTGCACGTCGCGTTCGCCGTGTTCACCGTTTTCTGGTTTGCGCGGATTTTGCGGCAGATGGGAGCCGGCGGGAGCACCCGGGCGCTCAACTGGCTGTGGTGCCTCGGCATCCTGTATTCCACGATCGCCACCCGCCAGCATGTCGCGCTCGACGTGTTGGCGGGTGCCGCGCTCGGCGCGATCGCCGTGATTTTTCATCTCCACTGGCTGCGGCGGCCGGCGGCAGCCCAACGGGAGCCGCAGGCGACCCGCCGAAAATTCACGGGCTCGCCAGCTGTCTCGCCTCGGGAACCACGCAGCGGTAACCTTGGTCGCGCAGTCGTTCCAGCACCCGGCGGATGGCCTGGACGCGAATCGGTGCCGGCACGCGAGGACCCTCGTGCAGGAGCAGGATGGCTCCGGGGGCGAGGCCGCGGGTCGCCCGGGCCGCCACCGTTTCGGCGTTGCCGCGCCGGCGTTCCAGTCCCCGCGCGCTCCAGCCCACGCAGGTGAGCCCGCGCGCACGGAGGGCCGATGCCAGCCAGAGATTCTTGATGCCGGCAGGCGGTCGAAAACGGGTCGGTCGGGTGCCGGCCATGCGCTGGGCTTCGAAGCCTGCGTCCAGTTCCCGTTCGACCCGCGCCGGGGTGGCGCACCAGAATGAGGCCAGCGGATGCGTGTGGGTGTGATGCGCCACCTCGTGTCCGGCCGCGGCAATCGCGCGAACGAGCCCGGGATGGGTCGCGGCTTTTTCGCCGATCACAAAAAATGTCGCGCGCGCCTCATGGGCGGCCAGCAGTTCCAGGATGCGCGGCGTGTCCTCCGGATCGGGACCATCGTCGATCGTCAGCCACACCTCGCGCCGCGAAGTTGCAAACCGCCGGTGCGTGCGCACCAGGCCCTGCGCCTGCGGGACGAATACGTGATAGGCCAGCAGCAAGTCGGGCCCGACCCAGAGCGCCACGGCCGTCGCGGGCGCCGTCCAGCCCACGAGGAACGCCGCCACCTTGCCGGCCAGATTGATGAGGAGAAGGAAGCGCATGGTGGGAACCAAGACAATTTACCCGTTAATGAACGCTAATCAGCGCTAATGGGCGGTAAACTTCCGTTGGTCATTCTGAACGTGGTGAAGAATCCAAAAACACCTCCTTGGGCAAACAACATCCTGGATCCTTTACCGCGCTCAGCCGTATTATCCGCAGCAAATTCCTTCATTGGCGTCGATTCGCGGGAAACGCCGCTTCTTCTCAAAACGCCCGGCCATACCCGAGGGTGAAGCCCAGGGCGTCGATCCCGGGATTCGGCTTGGTCTGCCCGCCGTTCGACAGGTGCTGATACATGATGCCCGCGCTCAGCCGGATTCCCTTGGCCGTAACGTGCTCGAAGCCGCCCCGGATGAACCAGTTCAAAGTGAAATCCTGGCCCTGCCCGCCCTTCACACCGCGCGAATCGATCAGGCCGAAACCGCCGCCGGACCCCGTGAACAAGGACCAGGTCCCGGCCCGGTTCCACCACTCGACCGAGGGCGAACCCGAGAAACCCAAATAGTGGGACTCCGGCCCGTTCTGCACCCATGTGCCGATCAGGGTCAGCCGGTGGCGGACAATGAGCCGCGAACCATCCGCAAAAACGTGGCCGAGAAATTCCTTGGAACGCCACGAGAGCTGGGTCGGCACCAACCGGTAGGCGATGGGCGTGCCGGTGCCGATTTCCCAGAGCATGCCCGACTCGACATTCACCGCACTGGTCTCCCACGGCAGCGCCGGGACCGTCTCATCCGCCAGAGCCGCCACGACCAAAAAAACACCGAGCCAGGCGGTCTTGCGGAGGGAATACATGCGTGTGCGCCCGACACTGGGTGTCCGCCCGGACGCGTCAAGCGGCATGCCAGTCCAAACATTTCATACGCTTATCTTACTTTGACGTGGACGATTCCGGGACCGCATACTGGGGACGTTCTTGGAACCAACCGCCCAACCCTCCCGCCGTCACCTGACGCAAAGACGCCTCGCGCTGGCCGCCGTTCTCGCGGTGCTCGCCGCGGCGTTGATCGTCGTGATCCTGAAGACCGGCCTGATGGACACCCTCAACACCGTGATCCTGCGCCTGCGGGAAGCCGGTCCGGCGGTCTTCTTTGTCGCGATGGCCCTGCTGCCCGCCGCGGGCTTCCCGCTGCTGGCCTTCACCCTGGCGGCCGGGCCGGTTTTCGGGCCGACCCTGGGCGCCGGTTGGGTGATCGTGTGGTCGCTGACCGCCGTGGTCGTGAATCTGCTGCTGACCTACTGGCTGGCCGACCGCGCCTTCCGTCCCCTCGTCAGCCGGCTGCTCGCCTATTTTGATTTTCGCCTGCCCGACAACCTGGCCGGCAGCGCCTGGCAACTGTCCCTCATCGTGCGCCTCACCCCCGGCCCGCCCTTCTGGGTGCAAAGCTACCTGCTGGGCCTGGTCCGCGTGCCGCTGGTGCCCTACCTGACCGTCTCCACCGGCGTGGTGGCGGGCTACATCATCGCCCTCGTGTGGGGCGGCGAGGCCATCGCCTCGGGCAACGGCCGGCTGGCCTTCGCGGCGGTCGGCGTTCTGGCGGTTTCGATCGCCGGGCTGCAACTGCTGCGCAAGCGCACCGCCCGGCGCCAAGCCGCGCTCGCCGCCCCTCTCGCCAAGTAAAGATCCCCGGAGCAAGCTCCGGGGCATTTGACAAGACCTCTGCAAACCCGTTCGAGCCACATGCAATCCACCCTCAAATCC
>OBEQ010896793.1_pt1 | contig 14333 bp, 16 predicted proteins | sample 1670901 | NCBI WGS metagenome assembly OBEQ01 (sample SAMEA104232315, study PRJEB22302) | groundwater metagenome | biome: forest; feature: aquifer; material: groundwater | place: USA | collected 2011-08-07 | depth 5.4 m
CAAATATTTAAAAAATTCAACCGCACCCTTAAACTCGGGGTTCTTAACCCGATTTTAACCGGCCAGCTCGCCAAGGAGGAAAGGGGGCCTTACGGTCTGTTGCCAAATACCATTTCTGCTGCCATTTCAGAGATTCGGTCAAAATCGCCTCAAAACTTTTTGGCTTATCTTACAGATAGGCCTCAAAATTTGTTCAGCGATTTTGGAGACGGGGCGTCCTGCTGCGGAGCGCTTAGCGCTCCTTGCAGGAACGCCTCGCGTCTGGACTCGAAATTCTGAAATTTCGTCACGAAAGCGTATTTAGCAACAGACCCTTAGAGAACCCCGAATTTAAGAATACGATAATTTTTATTTACCAGTCAATTCTATCTTTTATTATACACCTAAATATAACAAAAGTCAATAGCCGCTTTCGACGGCTTTTCCAAAGATATTAGTTACTAGTTACCAATTTTAAGTGTGCCTATCCGCCACCACCGATGCCCCGAATGCGTAGGGCTTTATTACCGGTTCAAAATTATAACCTTTTATCATCCCTACCACGCCGTCAATCAATTCTTTAGTCGGTCCGTTTTTCCCCACGTCAACATGAACTTCATTGCCGTCCCAGAAAAATTCGTCGCCCAAAACTTTCTGCAACCTCGCCCTTACCTCTTGCGCCAGGGTGATAGAATTTATCGCTTCCTGCCAAATGCGCTCGCGAAGCGATCTGAATTTTCTCTCTTCTGATTTGGTCCAGAAATGAATAGCTCCATTTCCCACCCTCCAAATCGTTACTGCCGTAACTAAGGACACTGGACTAGAAGCTTCCGAATCCGTGCCAATGATAATTTTATAAAACCTCTTCGGTTCTTTTTTAACAAAATTCACTATCTCATCCATCACCTCATCCAGACGTATTTTTCCAAGAGTCTGGCTGTAAAATATTATTTCGTTGGTGGACATTTAAGATAAAAATTAAGTTTGGCGCGGCCGAGGCATATAGTCGTCCAGACAATAGGAAGATGAAGTTTGCTCGGTTTCTGCCGTAGGCAGAAAAACTTCGTCTTCCTCTTAGCGAGGCCGCCGCCGGAACGGCCGATGCGGGTCTGGAGACTATATGCCGAGGGAACCGCGCCAAACTAAAACAAAGATTTCTGAAAATCCTGCGGCACAGAATAATAGTCTCCGGTCAGCTCTGCTTTCAGAATACGACTAATTCTAAAATTTCTCAATCCCCCCCTAAGATGGCAAAAAGCTTCCACTTCTTCATTTTTGATTTTATAGATATCAACCAAGCGTCCTTTTTTAAATCCGAGTCCATCGCTATTCTCCGACGACACATATTCAATCGCCAGCCGCCTTCGACTATGAAAAGCCTCCTCCAGAATCTGCAAAATCGGTTTTTCAACAACCCTTCCCCAATTTACCGGAATAGAATGAGTTTTACCGTCTGCGTAAGATTCAAAAAGAACGTGGCCCTGCTTTTTCCCATATTCATATAAATCGCGGGTAATTTTTACGTCATCCAGACAATATTTTTTAAGATCCTCCATTCTGCCGTCTTTAAACCACTGCAAAGCTTCCAGGCCATGGCCGGATTTTCCAACCCCCAAAGTAGCTTTAGCTAAACCGCCTAGACCGACCCGATGTCCTAAAAATTTTACCGCGTCTTCAAACATATCAGTTACGGCAACTTTACCGAAAGAAAATTTTTTTAAATAGGGTTCAATAACCGGCAAATCAAAATGTTTAAGGTTAAAACCAATTATCTGCTCGGTATTTTCCAAAATTTTTTCCAACTCCGCAAGTTCGTGCTCCTCATAGGCAAAAAAGGAGTTTTGGGCATAAGAATAAACGCCGGCAACCGAAATCCCCAGTTCCCGAATATGATTTTCCCCGCCGACCTCGGCAAAAGATTTTTTGGTTTCAACATCGACGACGATAGTATCACTCATAATAAAACCAAGCTTAACAAATTTTTAGGTAAAAAACAAGCCCAGTAATACAACTTTGGCAACGTTCGTTTTCTTGTCCCGACTGAAGTCGGGACAGCCAAAGTTGATCTACTGGACAAGAAAAGGCGGGGCTAATTTACTTCTTTCACGTAATGATCAAAAAACTGCAACGCTCTTTCAGCGGCGAGTCTCCAACCATCGCCAAATTCATGACCCTCTCCGGAATATTTAAAAAACTCCGCCTTTTTGTCGTATTTTTTGAGAGCCGCAAACATCTTTTCCGAAAAATTAAGAGGCACATCTTTATCCGCGGTTCCGTGATGCAGCTGAACCGGAGAAGAAACGTCGGCAAAATAAGTTAAAGGAGACATTTTTTTATAAACCTCTGCTCCTTTCTCGCCATAAATTCCTCTTAGCCGCGCCGTTTCCTTTTTAGAAAGTTCGTAAAAGTTATCCTCAACCTCGGCACTGATGGGGGCAAAAAGAACAAAAGCTCGCACCTCTGGACGCAAAACCATTACTCGGGCGGCAATCCCGCCACCCATCGAATGCCCCCACATGCCAATTTTCTTGGCATCAAGTCTTATGTCCAATAACTTAGGGGGCAATTTCTTGAGCGAATCAATTAAATTCACCACGTCTTCGGTATAGCCAACATAAAAATCATGCTCAAGAATAGGAAAAGGAGCCGGACTGGAGTTGCCAAGACCGCGATAATCAGGATGAATAGTTACATAACCGTGACGCGCAAAAAAGTCCTGCTCTCTTTTTGACCCCCGCCCCGGAAAATAAATATTGGGATAAATCAACCCGTGATTTAAAATCAAGATAGGAAAACCGTCCGGAGGCGGCTCGCCCAAAGGGACATTCATTATCCCGCTAATTTTTAAATCACCGGACTTATAAGATAGCAAAAACTTTTGATAAGCGCTGTTGCGCTCAAGCTCTTTCTCAATTTTAAAATCCCCTCCTTGGGCGGATTTTTTACGAAGATTCTCAATAAAAAATTCTGAACCCGCCGGAGGAGGGGAAGGAGGAGACGCAATAAAAAGCTGTTCGGGGGGGCGAGTGGCAAGAGGAATCGGATTTTCCCCAGCTACTGACTTTTCTCCCGTAAAAGATGAAAATATTTTAACTTCGTCCCCGATCCTAATATAATTCCTCTTGGCAAAACCGGCCTTAGTTTCCAATACCAAATCCGCCAAAGCTTCCGGTCTATAGACCGGCAAGAGATTATCAGCTGTTCCCGCGGCCGAAGGTAAAACATTTTCTTCCAAGTCCACTACCTGATTATTTTTAATCCAAATTATATCAATGGGGAATTTCATTCCTTTCATCCAAATCCCGTAATAATCGGAGTGTTCAAACACAAAAAGCATGCCGGAGCTAATCGCCAAATTTTCTTTTCCAGAAAGGCCAAGACGACGCGCATCAGCATCGGCCGCGACTTCAGCAACTATCAAAGCCCCATTTATTTCCACCCGCCTAAATTCCTTTTGGTAAGAAGAGGTAACTAAAGAAGCGCCAAAAATAACGCCAAGCAAAGCCAGAAAGGAAAAAATAGTTAAACGAATAGTTGGCAAATTAGTATCTCCAGTATTGATCTAGTGAATATATCCCCCCGCCGGTCAGGGCGAGAGCTAAACCCGCTACTAGATAAATCAAATCCAGCTCCCAGCCCCCTTGGTCGGTAAGACCAACCTTGCCCCACTTGGCCTTCCACATGGCAACCAACATTTGCACCGCGATAAGCAATCCCGCCACTTGCGTCCAAAGTCCGATAACTAAAAGTAAACCTCCGAAAAACTCAATTGTGCCCGCTATCAAAGCCCAAAATTTTCCCGGCTTAAACCCCATAGAGTCAAGCCAGCCCGCGAAACTACTGAAATTTTTAAAAAGTTTGGGATACCCGTGCACAATAAAAAGCATTCCCAAAACTACCCGCAGGATAAAATAAGCTAAAGACGGATTTAAGAGAAAAGACAACATAAAAATTTTAAGGCCGGTCGAAGAAAACAAATTACCAAAAAGAATGGTGGTAAGCTATCCTCGGCCAACATTACTATATATATAGTATAGAGCACCTATCAGAAAAAGAAAAGACCGCTTAATAAATTAGATTTAATCATAAATTATTATCTCTTTTCCAAAACTATTTTTCGAGCCTGCATCGCCTCTTCAAGTTTAAAAACAATATCTTCAGTGGAAAACCCGTAGGTCTCGTAATCCCCGACGGTAATTGCGGAAGGCAACTCTGCTTTGGGAAGAGTTGCCAGACCTTTTTCGTGAAAATCAGAGCCAGCCGTATAAAGCAGTTTGTATTTTGCGCCAAGACTTACCAGAAATTCTGTGTCGTCTTCGGCATGAGCGGAATTAAAAACCTCAATTCCCTGCAATCCCCAACCAATTAGCTGTAAAAGAAATTTTTCTAACTCTTCGTATTTACCCTCGCCCTCTCCAAAATCAGGAAGGGGAGGATGCGACCAAATCGCCACTCCGCCCGCCCTATTTATCACCCTAATAGCTGAAACTGCATTGATATGATTTCTTTTTACGTAGTTGGGGCTGGTGTCAGAAAGATGAGCATTGATAAAATCTCCAACCGAAGATATACCGGCTAATTTTTCTTTATTTTCGGAATGATGCAAAACGGCTCTGGCAAGATGGGGACGCGCTATCACCGCCGCGCTAACGGCTTCTTTTAAAATATCTTCCCATTCAATGACAAAACCGGCCTGCTTAAGATTTTTTGCCATTTTTTTAGCTCCGGCCAGCCGGTTTTGTTTCGCCTCTTCAAGCAGAACTAAAAGTTCGGCATTTTTATAATCAAGGCCGTACCCGAGAAGATGAATTCCGTGCTCTTCGGCTGAAATTTCAATTCCGGGAATTACTTTTACCCCTAGTTCTTGGCCCGCCTTAATCGCCTCCGGCAAACCAGCCACGGTGTCGTGATCAGTCAGAGAAATCACTTGCACGCCCCTTTCTTTAGCCATAGCCACCACTTCGCTGGGTGAATGTCTCCCATCCGAAGCGTTGGAATGAACCTGTAGATCAATAGTATTCATCTAAATATCAAAAACCAAAATAGTCTCATATCGCCCGCTCGTCGGGCTTCTTTTTATATCCACTTCCGTATAAGAAACCGCTTTTATGTCTTTAGCAAAATCGCTAACTTTAACCCCCGTAATTTCTCCTTCCAAGAAATTCTCGCCAAATTTTTTAAAAGATACTTGGGTAAAAACGGCGCTGTGAATATCGGTTTGAGCAATAACTGCAGACAAAAACTCCGCCAAAAGAGAATTTATGTCCGCCGTCTGTATTTTTATCTTCTGATTTAATTTTCCCTCCCCCTTTTTTAACTGCAAAACTTCTGGTTTTAAATAAAAAACTACGCTCTTTAGGGCAGCCCTAAAAAGATCCTGCAAAGTTTTGCCGGAAACTTTCATTTTTAGGTCAGTAATATCAGAAAGCAATTCAAAAGACATGTTGATCTTATGATATCCTACTAAATTGACTATTTCCAACTCAAAGTATGAGTTATCAAAAGCCCCACCGAGGCTTTTGACTTTTAATATTTAAATTCTCTAATTCTTCCCTTATTACTTCTCTATCGTCCCAGGGAATTTTTTCACTATGTGGACCCATTATCCAGGGCTCGGCCCCCTTTCCTGTGATAACTACCGTATCTCCCGATTGCGCTAAGCTTAGGGCTTTATTAATTGCTTCTCGGCGATCAATGACTTTTTTATAATTGCGGATTGGCGAAAATCCAGTTTCTATCTGCTCTAAAATAGAAATCGGATTTTCGTCGTACGGATCCTCGTTGGTCAAAATTATTTCATCACAAAATTCAGCCGCGATCTTGCCAAACTCCGGCCTTTTCCACTTATCTCGTCCTCCGCCGGCAGCTCCCAAAACGCAAATTAATTTGCGTTTTGGGAATAATTGGTTACTAGTTACTGGTTCACATAAAACTGCATAAACTTTACGGAGTGAATCGGGCGTATGCGCATAATCAACCACTATCTTAAAAGGCTCTTCTTGGATAAATTCCATTCTCCCGGGAATCACTGAAACTGCTGCTATTACCTGGGCCATTTTTTCAAAGGCCAGGTGTTGACTGGTTCCCAAAGCTAAAACCGCCAGGATATTATAAAAATTAAATTCGCCCAAAAGCTTGGAATAAACCGTTTGTCCGTTTATTTCAAACTCAACTCCTTTTTCGTTAATATTCACTCCCCTTACTTGAAAAACTTGCCCGTTAAACTTAAGCCCGTTTTTATCATAAAAAACTTTAGGCGCGGCGGTTGAGGCCGAAAACCTTATGCCTAGCGGGTCGTCATAATTAATTATGGCCACCCCTTTTTTTGGTAATCTCCAAAAAAGATCCAACTTGGCGCGCAGATATTTCTCAAAACCACCATGTGTCTCCAGATGTTCGGGAGCGATATTGGTCATAACCGCCGCGGAAAAATTTATAAAGCGATGGCGAAATTGTTTTATACCCTCTGAAGTAATTTCCAAAATCGCGTATTTGCATTTCTGCTTTACGGCCTCGTGTAAAAACTTTTGCACAAACATTCTACCCGGCATGGTCATTTTCTTATCATTCTTCACTTCAGACTCCCCAATCTTGAAACGCAAAGAAGAAAGAGACGCTACTTTTGCTCCCCCTTCTTCCAAAACCTTATGCGCCAACTCTACTACCGTAGTTTTACCCTTAGTCCCGGTAACGCCTATAACCGAAAGCCTACGCGAGGGAAAACCATAAAAAAGAGCCGCTCCAAAAGCAAACAAAAAATGATAAACCGGCTGAAAAAAAGTAAATATCCTCGCCGGAATTAACTTTTTAAACCAAAACAAAAAACTTTCCATCAAGTTTTCTAAATTAAATAATACTAAGGTTTATTAATAAAAGCGCCAAGATAAATAAGCCCTACCACCAAACTATTGTTTAAAATAAGGTTATACACTTCGTCAAAACCATAACGAGGAGAAACCCAAATAGCAATCGTAACCATAACCAAAAGTGTAAACCATAAAACTACAAACATTTCCCCTAAATATTTGCTTGGATATTTGCGTCCCCGTTTTCTTATTTCTTTCAAAACCACATAAATACCAAGAGCTCCTAAATAAGGATTTTGCAGACCGTTAAGAAAAAGTAACAATTTCGACCAACTCTCCGCTGTCTGCGCAAAAAACACCACAGCCAAAAGCACTAAGTAGATATAAGTAGAAGCTCCCAACAAATAATAAATCCAGTCAACGGCCTCTCGCCGCAACAAAGCTTCGCACTCCTGCTCACTCAATTTTCCTTTAGTAACCGGACGTTCAAAAACCAGGCGGCATAAAAATTTTTCTGAAGACTTTTTAAAACTCATTTATTTTTTTAACCCTTTAGCAAGCTGATAAAGCTTATACCACCTTGGTCTATAAATTATATCAGTCGCGGACGGATATTCAATAACTTCCCCGCCAAAGCCCTTTTTAAATCTCGTAAGGCCGGGCCATTTTATTTCGTCAATCCCCCAAAAATCATAGAACTTGAGTTCTCTCTTTTTTGCTTCTTGTATAATTCGCCAATGAAGAAGGTGCGGCGCCATCACTTCTTTATATTCTCTGCTTGAAGCCCCATGAAGATAGGTCGCTATGCCGGAAGGTTTATAAAAATTAATCAGAGCTGCGGCTAAAATTTTTCCGTTGTATTCGGCAAAAAATAACTTGTTCGAAAAATTCTCGGAAGTAGTAGTAAATAAATTTTCATAGTAACTCCTTACGTGCGTTTGAAAACCGTCTCGCTGTGAAGTCTCTTCAAGTAAGCTCCAAAAAGTTGCAAAGTTATCCGCAGTTCTTGTTTGTACGCCGCGCCTTTCTGCCAACCCAATATTATAACGAGTCTTCTCGTGCATCCGGGCAAGTAGTTCTTCCTCTTTTGGTTGCAGGTCTAAAATAATTGTTTTCCGGGGCTGTAGAGAGTCAGACCTTCGGTACTTATAATTTCCGGGGGGGTTTAATTCGTGAACCGGCTCTATTTTTAAAAAAACACTTTTTCCTTGGACGGCGATCTTTCCAATTTTCTCCAAAAAATTATCACCTATTGCCTGCGATTTGGGGCAATATAAATAATTCAAACCAAACGGCAACCGGTGTTGAATTAGCAAAATATTATCAATACGCCAGGTTTTTCTGCCGACTGAATTTTGTAATTTTCCCCACTCGACAGACTGTAAAAAAGAAGGTTTTTGTAAAAAACTCTCCCTCATTTTTTTCTGCCCATTTTTCTTAAAACCTCTTTCACCCTTTTCTCAACACTCACGATTTCAGGCGGAATTTGAGCTAACGCTTCACGAACTTCCCTTGGCGAATAGCCTAAAGATACTAGGGCTTCCAGTACATCTGCCTCTTCTTTAAGTTCCGGAGCTTCAACCGTAACTCCGCGGCCCGACATTTTTTCTTTAAGTTCCAGTACTATTTTTTCTGCGGTTTTTCTGCCGATTCCCGAGACTCGCGTTAAGTAAGAAATGTCGCCCGAAGCAATGGCTTTTTTTAAAGTATCTACCGGCGCGATGTTTAAAACCCCAAGCCCGCCCTTGGGGCCGATGCCGGGAACGTTTAATAAGGTTTCAAATAATTCAAGCTCGGCAAAGTGCAAAAATCCATAAAGATCTATAGCATTTTCTCGCACATGCTGATAGGTCCAAAGTTTGACACTACCCCCTTTTTCTGGTATTTTTTGCAAAGTTTCCAAACCCGCAAAAACCTTATAGCCAACCCCCGCAACATTTACTACTGCAAACTTTTCTCCTTTAAGTTCTATTTGGCCGTCAAGTAAAGTTATCATCATTTTAAATATAACACCAAAACGTTGAATTTTAAACTCGTCTCTAAGTTTTCTCCGACCGGAGATCAGCCAGACGCCATTTCCAAATTAACGGCTAATTTGAACGCTGGTATAAATCATCAAACTCTGCTTGGCGTAACCGGCTCCGGAAAAACTTTTACAGTGGCTAACGTAATTGAAAAAGTACAAAAGCCAACTCTGGTTATCTCCCACAATAAAACTTTAGCCGCGCAACTTTATCAGGAATTCAGAGATTTTTTTCCGGAGAGTGCCGTGCATTATTTTGTTTCCTACTACGACTACTACCAGCCCGAGGCCTATATCCCCCAAAGCGACATCTATATTGAAAAAGACGCCAAGATCAACGAAATTATTGACGCTCTGCGCCACGCTTCTACCGCTTCCCTACTTACCAGAAAAGACGTAATTATAGTCGCCTCGGTATCCTGTATTTACGGCATCGGCAATCCGGAAGAATATGAAAAAGTTTCCGTCGAAGTTCGACTCGGAGAAAAAATTTCTCTCAAGAATCTTGCCCGACATTTAATTTTACTCCAATACGTTCGCAACCCCATTGACCCCAAGCAGGGCCATTTCCGATTACGCGATAACACCGTTGAAATTCACTTGCCTTCCGGAGAAGAAATTATATCCATTGAAATAAGCAAAGGGGTGGTGCGATCCATACAAAAGAAAAAACTTGGTTTTGATTCTAAATCCGAACCACTAAATTTATTTAAATTATTCCCAGCCAAACACTTTGTTACCCCTCAAGAAAAATTGGGCCTTGCTTTAGAGAATATTAAAAAGGAGTTAAAAGAACAACTGGCTGAATTGAAAAAACAAAATAAAATTCTGGAAGCGGCTCGGCTTAAACAACGCACCGAGTTTGATTTGGAAATGCTTCACTCCACCGGCTATACCAATGGAATCGAAAACTACTCCCGCCATCTTGACTTTCGACCTGCAGGAAGCCCGCCCCACACGCTTATTGATTATTTCCACCATGCTTACGGAGAAAACTTTCTTACTATTATTGACGAATCCCACGTTACTATTTCCCAACTGCGAGGAATGTATAATGGCGACTATGCCCGTAAAAAAGTCCTGGTGGACTATGGTTTTCGCCTGCCCTCGGCCATAGACAACCGTCCCTTAACTTTTACTGAATTTAATAAAAAAATTGACCGGGTGATTTATGTTTCGGCAACTCCGGCCCTATACGAAATACAAAAATCTACCACTTCTATTGTGCAACAGTTAATACGCCCAACCGGAATTCTTGATCCGGAAATCGAGATTCGACCAACTAAAAATCAAATGCAGGACGTAGTCAAAGAAATTAAAAAACGAGTGGCTAAAAACGAGCGCTCGCTGGTAATGGCGTTAACCAAACGGCTGGCTGAAGATATTGCCGAGTATTTGGTTGAGGCAGGAATAAAAGCAGAATACTTGCATTCGGAAATAAAAACCCTGGATCGTCCTGAAGTTTTAAAAAAACTTAGAACAGGAGAACACGACGTGATTGTGGGCATCAATCTTTTACGAGAGGGACTAGATTTGCCGGAAGTTTCTTTTATCGCGATATTAGATGCAGACAAAGAAGGATTTTTAAGAAACGAGACGACTCTTTTGCAAATAATGGGCCGAGCCGCTAGACACACTGACGGCAAAGTTATTCTTTATGCCGATACCCTGACCGGTTCCATCCGCGCGGCCTTGAAAGAAACCGAGCATCGACGCAAAATCCAAGAAATCTACAACCGTGAACACAGTATTACTCCCCGACAGATTAAAAAAGAAATCCGCAAATCAATTTTAGAAGAAGCTAAAAGAGAAGAATTTTTTGTCCCCGAGGGACCTAATAAAGAAATTATAAAATCCTTTGAAAAAGAAATAAAAAAGGCCGTTAAAGAACTAAATTTTGAATTGGCGGCCAAAATACGGGATCGGATCAAAACATTGACAACCCGCTAAATTTAAAATATCATTGTCTCATGCCAATCACCTCTTCGGCCAAAAAAGCTCTGCGCCAATCTATAAAAAGGCGCGCCAAAAACCTCAAGCAAAAAGAGGCTTACAAACGTCTGGTAAAAGAAGTTAGAAAATTTGCTACGGAGGGTAAAACCGCCGAAGCAGAAAAATTATTGCCTGAGCTTTATAAAACCCTGGATAAAGCCGCCAAAACAAACATCATTAAAAAAAATAAGACGAGTCGCCTAAAATCTCGTCTCTCAAAATTAATCCTCAAGAAGATTTAAAATTCATCGTTAACAATCTCTCACGATCGTAAGTAATTGTTAACGACAAAATCAGCCGAGTAAAATTCTTAACAAAGATTCTTTTGGATTAGACAAACCAACTTTAATTTTAAAGTCCTCCTCAAAAAACTTTTGAAGCAAAATCCTAAGCTCTTCTTGAGAAAGCCCGCGCGCTAACGCCGAGGCTTTTTTTACTACAAAAGGATGTAGTTGGTGATAGGACGGAACTGTTACTCCCCTGTCTAAATAAATTTTTACGGTTAGCAAAGTTCGGCCGTGATTAACAAGATAAGAAAAAATACTAAAATCGTCATGACCTTGATGTAAAAGATTTAAGAACACTCCCAGAGCAATTTTTGCGGAGCTAAAAAAAGTATCACCAAGCTGAAAAATATTATACTGCTGATTATCCTGTTTTCTAAAATCAGCGATCTCGGTAAGCGCCATTTTAGCAAGCTCGTTGGAAAGCCCCCAAAGATTACTGCCAAAATAAGCAAGATGGGCAAATTGCGCAGGATATAATTTAAGGCCCCGTTTTTGGGCTTCTACTTCAATCCAGTTTTGTAAATTAAGGCCCGTTAAAAATTTAAATTCCTGAACCTTATCGGCTAAAGCCCTCACTTCCTCAAGTCGCTTCAAACCTTCAGTTGATAAACTCCTATCCCATAAAATCAAAAAGATGTCTTTGACATCCTTAATACTCCGCACCGCCTCTGCTAAATAGCTAAAACTCTGGTCTGAAAAAAAAGCGCCTTCCACTACAATTAATTTTTTTGCCGAAAAAAGAGACCCTCCTTGGATCATATTTTTAAGCGGGGCTAAATCATTTTCTTCAGCGTCTAATTTTTCCAGGTTAAAGACCGGGCCGGCTTTTTTGCGGTACTCCTCAACAATTTCTTTTAATTTTTGCCGGCTTCGATAAGTATCTTCGCCAAAGAGTATATAAATCATTTATTTTTGGTGAAGGGGGCAAAAATGGCTTGATCGCCCGCCTATTTTAATTCGTTTGATAATCGCGCCGTCCCGCGCGCATTTTTCTCTCTGGCGCTGATAGGCCCTGCGTACTTCGTAATACTCGCCCTTACTTCCGTCCGGTTTCAGGTAATCACGGGAACTAGTGCCGCCTTTTTTTATGGCGAGGACCAGAACTTTTTTAATCGCCCCGTGGAGTTTTGATAACTCCGCATCGGTCAGAGTAGAACCGCTGCGAGTCGGCCTAACCCCAGCATACCATAAAATTTCATCAGCATAGATGTTGCCAATGCCGGCCAGAATCTTTTGATTTAAAAGTAAATTTTTAAGGGCGCCCCGATGCCCGCTTAGTAAATTTTTAAATTCTCTAAATTTTATAGCGAGGGGGTCTTGACCAAGCAACAGTTTTTCTGGAGAAATAATTCTACATCTACCGAATTGACGGACATCGTTAAATACCAATTTATTATTTTCAGATAATTTTAAAACCAATCTGTCGTGTTTTCTTTCTCCAGTCGGATTCCAAAGAAGTTTTCCAGTCATCATAAGATGTAGCAAGAAATAGTTACCATCACTCAGTTTAAAAACAATATTTTTACCGACTCGTTCCAGGTCGGTAATTTTTCTGCCAAGAACTGCTTTGCGAACTTCGTCCGGATTTTTGTGATCCCGAAAAAGTCGCGCTGTTTTTGTCTCAAATCCTAAAATCCGCTTTCCGCGCAGACGCGGCCGCAGATATCTGACTATAGTTTCTACTTCTGGCAGTTCAGGCATATCACTTAAAGTTCCCTTCGGTCAATTGAGACTGCCGAAGCATGGAACGAAAAGTACCTATAGGAATTTCCTTCTTATCTGCCGGCACGATAACTGTAAGTGTTTTACCAACCCTAGACTTACGATACTTCAAATGACTTCCTCGTCGTGAAATAAAAACAAAGCCCTGGCGTTCCAGGACTCTTATAATCTCCCGCGAAGAACGAAGTTTAGGCATACTGCAGTTCCTGAACACCCAACGACGGAGATTTAACTTTTACAAATTCGGTCTGGGCGTCTTCCAAATAAAGCTCTACGGCCTCCTTAAGACTATCTACCGCCTCTTGTCTAGTCTTTCCGAAACTAGAAACATCAATATTAAGACATTGGGCAACGTAATATTTTCCCTCTTTCCAAACTATATAGGTAAAATTTATTGCCTTTTTCACAACATTTTAATTTTAGGGCATGGGGCGCTGTTTGTCAACAAAATTACAAAGCCCCGCGACAAATCGCGAGGCTTGTTCTCCTCCTTTTCTATCTTCCCCGGCCGCGGAAAATCATCCGCAGGCCACCGACGACTATCAGAACCGCGAGAACCGGCCCGAGAAGCGGGCTTAGCTCCGCGACCAGTCGTCCGACAGCGGCGGCGAGAAGCCCTGGGAAGATGAGCACGGTTAATAGGCCAATTACCGCGAAGGTCCAACAAAACCGCCGCGGCGTGCCGAAAAAGAACTGGATCCACTCGTTCATCCCTTCCTCCTTCCTTTGCTAGGTTTCAGACTTTAATCTAACTATACCAGATTTCTATTAAAAATCAAGTTTTTAAACTTCTTTTTGCTCACCCCAATTCGGGCCAGCCTTAACCTCGACCACAATCGGAACTTTGAGTTGCGTAACCCCCTCCATTATAGCCTTAATTTCAGGAATTATTTTTTTAACTAATTCTTTTTTAACTTCAAACAAAAGCTCGTCATGAACCTGCAAAAGCATTTTAACTTCGTTTTCCAATTTTTCTTTTGTAACCCATTCATCAATTTTAATCATTGCCATTTTAATTATATCCCCCGTAGCTGTTCCCTGAATCGGCATATTAATAGCCATCCGCTCGGCTTCCCTTTTTAACTGCCAATTGGAAGAGTGAATTTCCGGAATATAACGTCTGCGGCCAAAAAGAGTTTCCACATAACCATTTTCTTCCACAAATTTTTTGGTGCGTTCAAGGTACTCTCGGATACCCGAGAAGTCATGAAAATATTCTTCAATAAATTTTTTAGCTTCGTCCCGCGACATACCGGCGGACTCACTCAAGGCAGACGAGCCCATGCCGTAAAGAATGCCGAAATTTAAAGTTTTGGCTGTTCGCCTCAACTCCGGCGTAACTTTTTCCAAAGGAAGATTATAAATTTCCGCGGCGGTCATTTTATGAATATCCAATCCCTTATTAAACGCCTCAATCATTTTTTGATCATTGGCCAAATGCGCCGCCACCCTTAATTCAATTTGTGAATAATCAAAAGAAACGAGTTCAAAACCTTTCTCGGCTATAAAGGCCTTACGAATCTC
>OBEQ010643429.1_pt1 | contig 14330 bp, 14 predicted proteins | sample 1670901 | NCBI WGS metagenome assembly OBEQ01 (sample SAMEA104232315, study PRJEB22302) | groundwater metagenome | biome: forest; feature: aquifer; material: groundwater | place: USA | collected 2011-08-07 | depth 5.4 m
AGTGATGCGGCGACTTTTATTGTCAAGGGTAACATTACTATTAATACAAGCGTTAAGAGGGTGGACGGAATTTATGTTAGCGGCGCTACGTTTAACGATGTTGACGCCAGCGGGATACTGGGTGTCCAGCTGGTTGCCAACGGAGGCGTGTATGCCCAGAATGTCAATCTAGGCCGAAAGTTAGGCGGTAGTGCCTGCCCGGGCGGCGCAGCTTGTGACAACACTTTGACACCGGCTGACCAGTTTGTCTTTGACCCCAAGTATTTGGCCGGCTTAAACAGTATTTTAGGTAATCCTTCTATTTCCTGGAGAGAAACAGCCCCGTAAAAACTTGCTTTTTGCCTTATTGAGTTTGACTATTGTCGGTTTAAAAGAGTATACTGGCTCATAGTATGGACGAGAGAAAGCTAAATCCTGATCCTCCGGAAGAGGGAACGAGCAAGAGAGATTTTAGATGGAGATTGAAACACTTTTGGCCGGTGTGGGTAACAACTATAACTCTTGGCAGTGTCGCAGTCGCTATCGCTTTGTCTGTGCACGGTGGCGGATCTGATGAGCCGGGAGCGGTAGCAACCAGTACTCCCCAAGTTCCTCCCATAGCCGGGGCAACTTTGCGACCAACCCCCGAACGTCCACTGACCGCCCTCGAAAATGCAATAAAAACAGGAAAAATCGAACTAAAAGGAGAAAGTGACTGGCAGAATTACTTCACGCCTGTGACCGAGGAAGAAGCGGCGAATTTGTCAGCGAAAGCTAAAGAGGACGGGAAATTCCGCTACATTTTTCCTTTTGACCCGACGAGGTCACCAAACTTAAAATTAGAGACGTCCAAAAGCAGTCGGCGCAACGATGAGGAAGGGATAACTTATACGTATGTAAAGGTGAGAGTGACCAATTTAGCGGCCGGTACGGTTGTTGTAAGTGCGATTGGCGGAATGGGCGGTGTAGGGAACGACGCCATAATTAGAAAAGATAATAACAAACAAGTACTGGTTGATATGAGGCCTTCGGTGATGAGAGACGATAACTGGGACTTTGCGGTTTATCTGCCCCTAGATGCAACTACGGCTGAAGGAATAAGCGTGAGAACTCCTTTTAGGAAAAGGCAATTTAAGGCGGGGGAAATGCTTGCAGCCACGAGCGAAAGTCTTCTTGACGGGGGATCGAGTTTAATTTATGAAATCAGTAATGGCGGTACTGCCGGGAAGCGTTTTAGTGCGAGTTTCGCGGGAGCCGATTTGGCAAACGTAATTATCAAAGATGGTAAAATAGCGTTTGTCGCCCAAAATTAATCTTAAAAGTTCTTGTTTTTCCCCTTTGGTATAATTCTCTCAGGGAATTAATGAGAAGAATTGTATTCTTCGAATATAATTAATTAGAATGTCTACAGACAGAGTACATGAGCAAACTATCAGAAAAGACTCGCTTCCGAGCGTAAGCGCGCCGACTATTTCCAGACGGAAAGCTTTGGGTATTCTCGGGAAATTTGCGTTTGCCAGTGCCGCTGTGGGTGTCGGTGTGAGGCCAGGTGATGGCAATGTCGATAGGTCCTCAAAAGATTATGTGTACAGTGTTGCACCGGACGTTTTAAGAGAGAAGGATTTAAAAGCAGCCAATATAAGGGTGTTGCGCACGACAGATACAGATCTTCATTTGGGGAAAGGCCTTTTAAATTGGGAGCTTCATAGAGACAGCGCCGAGGGAAATATAAGAGAGGCGGTTTGGGTGCTGGTGGATAGCCCTTACGTTTCCTGGGATTCTAGCGGGAGTATGCCTGAGGAAGCGAGGCTAGTATGGCAGGCTCAGATCATAGCCCCCCGTGAGCGCCCGCGAAGTTACTGGTTGGGACAGGAAAGGTTTCTGAGACAACAAAATGAAGATTTAGCCCAAGACCTCCAGTCTGCTTCAGGCAATCTTCAGAAAATTCTTTCGGGTGAAGCTGAAAGAGAGATTGCGGCTAAAATCGCCTGGACTAGCGATACAATTTTGCAGATTAAAGATACTCAGACCGCGCGCCAATTGGGAAGCGAGCTCAAGCTGTGGAATCAGGGGCTTGGCGAGGTGAAATCTGGTGAAAGGCTAGGTGAGTATAGAAAACAGGTAGAGCTTGCAAGTTCCAGAATAGTGCGAAATGAGGATACGCTTGCCAGGATGGAAAATTTACCGGCATACGTTGATTATCTTTCTAGAACAGGTGATATGTCACATGGGGGTATTATGCAAACGGTGAGCCTCGACAGTTTGACGCCTGAAACCTGCCGAGACTTGCCGGCATATGCCAACCGGTATGACGACCTTTTAAAAAACCACCCGGAACTTTTGGGTAAGGTTTTTATATTTGTTCCTGTGGGAGGAGATATGAAGCCAAGCGCCATAAAATCAGCCTCTAAGCTACAATTTTTGACTCAAGATAGTATTTGTTCTGATTGTTCTGGCGAGCCTGGCGAAGACGGTGCAAGAATATTGAATCTAGATGACCCGGGTGATGTGGTGGTGCATGAAGCCGCGCATTGGGCCGGAGTCGGAAAGCCTTTTAAAAGTGAAGCAGACGCAGACCGCGCTGTTATTGAACACAGGCGGGAAGCAGCTGGGAGGAAAAGAGGAGACGACAGCCAGGCGGTGATTCTTGCTAATCGGACCGGCGGCCTGGAGGGACGTTAAATTTTGATTGACAGACATGATCCTATAGTGGTAAATTGAGGCGATGAGAAAAGAAGCAGGAGCTATTGATTGGGTTCGGGGACACGCTGCGGATTTTGCCGTGGTGGGTTCTATGCTTCCGGCTATACTCACAGGTTGGGCTTGCAGATCATCTAAACCGGAGGCTTTACCCCCGACAGCTTCAGCACCAAGAGATTTAACCCCCACTGCTACAGAAACCCCACTTGCTTTGAAAGTGGCGCCGAAACTGGTAACTGTCCCTGACGAGGCCAGAACTTTTCAGGATCCTCAGGGTAATGTAAATAAACTAGATGCAACATGGGGAAGTCTGGACTATAGCTCGATGAAGGAGTTTATGGAAGATTATCTTAAAGAAGAATTTCAGCTAAAAGATCCTGCCATAAATCATTCTCAGCGCTCGGGGGACTTAAATTATGTGGTTTATCAGAGTAACCCATGGAAGACCGCTTCTGGGAATGAGATTAATATGCAGACTACTCAAACTGTTAAAGGAAGATTATTCACTGAAAATTCACAAGAAGAAGAAGAGATAGTTATTACTGAAAAGGCAGCAGCCGGTTTCGGGGACAAGGCGAAAGAGGTGGACCGTGCAAAAGAAGCGATTAGGAAATATTTCAATCTGCCTGGGGGTTTTGAACTAGCGAGAATGAATATAGTTGACGTTACTGCTGGCGGAAAGGCAATTGAATTTGTCTGGAATGACCGGGGCCAGGGCCATTTTATATCTTTAGCTCTTTGGGTGAATGAACAGGGTGTCCTTGTGGTTGGACGCAGGGTATTTCCAGAATCAGATCTTTACCCAAAACGGACTGGTTTTTACGGAGTCGTGAGGACGAAATAAAATACCCCTGACGTGAGATTCCTGAAGGAGAATACTACGAGGACTTGACTTTCGATTTGATTTGACCAATATTAAGATATCATGGACGATCCTGCCAAAGGGGTTACAACGGCTAACCCGATTACTAATTCCATACCTGCGCAATCGACGGTATTACCCAACAAGCCAAGAAAATTGATAAAAATTTTTTCAATTGTGATTGTTCTGGCTTTGATAACAGCTTTGGTTGTCGGAGTGTATGTAACGGGAGGACGGAAATTGGAAAATTCGGCTAAAGGCAATATTCCGGCCGGTTACATTCGAGCGCGAGATTTAGTTGCAGGGGCCGGGAATTTAGTTTCCAGAAATTCGGTTCAAATTGTATATAACGGGATATTAACGGCTGTAGATCCGGGCAAACGCTGGGATTTGAAGAAGAATGGGAAAACTGTGAGCATAAGTCAAGAAGGAGACGATCCAATAAGCTATTATTTACTTCCAGACCAAAAAGTTATTAGTGCAAATGATCTTAAAATAGGTAACGATGTCACTATCCAAGCTTTTGTAGATTCAGAAACAGGAAACTTTTCTGTGGTCACAGTTAGTGTTAATCAGAGACAGGTCATTAATCCTCCCGGAGGAGCAGCAAGCCAAAGCGCGGCACCGGTTAAGACGCCTTAGTAGATATTCTAGCGGCACCACAAATTTTCACCAGAGTTACTGATATTACTGGACATGAATTTCCCCGGTAAGGGCCGGGTTGAGATGGTCATGGAATTTCCAGGTGCCGACCTTATCGAAAGTGAACGACCACGATTTTCCGGTCGGGATCGGGTCTTGCGGGTCAAACTCGGGATAGATATCGTGAGTCGGGTGAGGGCTGGAGGCCGGCCACATCGAGGTATTGCTTTTGTTCTCAAAAGTTATAGTTTGACCTTTTTTGATATTGATTATATTTGGTTTATAAGCTATTCCCGTAAATTCCACGGTTGCATCAGTTTTTGCCGGGGGTTTTTGGGCGGAGGTGGTGCAGCCGGTAACGAATAAAGATGAAACCAAGAGGAAAGCGGATAAGGCTACTAGATTTTTACCGATCATGGTTGTGTTAGATATTATAGGCAAATCAGGCTGGTGTTGTAAGAGGTATTTTTGATGACAGGGGTGATATATACTGTAATTAGAAAGCGCGATGAGATCAAAACTGCCCAAAACCAAAAAAGCGCAAATTTTTGTGCCATTGTTGCTACTGGCGATAATTTCGCTGGTTCTCTTTTTGCTGAATTTACAGCCGAAGCAGACATTTGCAGATACCGTTACTAACTGCAATTCTAACGCAGTCAATTTGCGGTTTTCTTGCTACAGAAATGCTATCGAGAAATATTTCGGCCGGGATGCTGCCAAATTCTCACAAATTATTAAAAATGATAAACAATTATCTTTTGAGACGAGATTTGCCAAAGACGGCAAAATCACTTACGCGATTTTTGGTACCAACTGCCATACTTTTTATCACGCGGCTGGTGATTATATGGCCACCTATGCCCAAAGCCAGGATTTAAAAGCACTGCTTGCGATGGGTTCGGGTAGTTGTACTGCCGGTTATACCATGGGAGTATACAAAAGATTCGCCTTAAAAAATCATTATTCAGATGACGTTTTAAAAAAATTAATAGAGGTGTGCCCGGACGGTCAGCAAAATCAATGCGCTCACGAGCTAGGCCATGCCCTGCATGATAAATATACCTACGCTCTTCTTAAGGTCCTGGACGGTGTTAGCAAAGATAAATACAATCTGGCTGCGCCGGAACCGTACCAATATGTCACTTATCCGGACAAGAAGGCCGATTTGAATGCCCCCTTTGCACAATGTGAGGCGATAATTCCCAAAGACAAGCCGAATTTAGTCTCGCAATGTTTTACCGGTATCGGCCACAATATGTTTATTTTTAGTGAGTTTTCTCCTAATGGCTATTCTTCACAGTTCAAGGATTGTGAGAATGTAGTAGCTAATCGTGATAATTGCTACGCGTTTTTGATCTACAGAATCGGTATTAACGAGGGAGCGACGAGATTTTTGTCAAATGATTCTTTAGGCGGCAATAGGGTTTGCGACGAAGCGATTAATCTTATAAAGCGTGAGGATTTGAAATACCATTGTTATTTGGGTGTAGGAGGCGGCATCGGTCTTTGGATAGATTCAGAATATTCGCCAGCGACTATTGGTTCTGATAATCTGGTTCGAGTTAAGGAACAACTGAATAACTACGCGCACTTGTGCGAAAAAGTGCCGGATCAATTTCAGGACAGGTGTTTTGCGGGCCTTATGGGTACAAAATTTGCCAAATACTATAAAGATCTTGGTATTTACTACGATAGGATAGAAAAAATCATTCCACAGCTTGATACGGGTTTTCAAGTAGTGGGTTAAACGTTATGCGCAAAAATTTCCTGTTTGTCATCGTCCTTGCCGTTTCTGCTTTGCTGTTTTTAATTTATGATTTTTATCAGCCATCGTTGCTGCTTGATCAATTTAAAACACTTTTTTTGCCAAAAGCGGCTTTTTTGGATGTTTACAAAACATCAGGAATTCATGTAGAAACACCGGTAGCCGGTGCGGCCTGGGCAGACTATGACAACGACGGATATTTGGATCTTCTGCTTGTTGGGCCGAGACAAACATATCTATATAAAAATAAGGGTGACGGTACATTTATCGATGTTACTTCTAAAGCGTTTGGGGGTGATTTGCCGGGCGGTTTCGTTTCAGGGTTTTTTGGTGACTACGACAACGATGGCTGTAGTGATCTTTTTTTGGTAGGTTACGGTCCTTATGTAGATAACCGTCTTTATCACAATAACTGCAATGGAACTTTTACGGATGTTACTAAATCCTCGGGTATAAAAAAAGTATCTTCTAACGGATTTGGTGCGGCCTGGGCAGACTATGACAACGACGGATATTTGGATTTATATGTGGCAAATTACGGAGGACTGGGACCGAATGACAGTAAACAAGTCTATTCTTATGAGCCCAACCAGCTATATCACAACAATGGAAACGGGACTTTTACGGAGGTTGCCCAAAAAGCTGGTGTTTCCGGACTAACAAACTGCCGGGTTTATAACAAAACAATTACTGAAAATGCCCCCCCCAAATCATGGTTGTATAAAGAGTCTCTACAGCCGATATGGTTTGACTTTAACAACGACGGAAAGATTGACCTTTTTATCGCTACCGACGCGGGGATAAGCCCACTTTATAAGAATAACGGAGATGGTACATTTACCGAAGTGACAAAGGATACCGGTTTGTGTAAAGAAGGGACGGGAATGGGTGTAGCCGTTGGAGACTGGAACAATAGCGGCAATCGGGATATATACGTCACAAACGTAGGGGTAAATTATCTATGGCATAACAAGGGTGATGGTACTTTCTTGGAATTTGGTGCCGAGGCAAAAGTCGCGGACCAACGTACGATTGGATGGGGTGCTAACTTTTTTGATTTTAACAACGACGGGAACCTTGATTTATACACCACAAACGGGACGGTTCTGGTTCGTGATGAGAATGGAGATCCGGGGGTCGGCAAAATAATGCTTGACAAGCTCTACAAAAATAATGGGAAGGGTACGTTTGTGGATGTAGCGGCTGATAATGGGATTGCCGGTGATTATTCCAAGGGCGCAGCAGCCTTTGGGGATTTTAATAATGATGGATTTGTTGATTTTGTTGTTCTGCCTAACTATGCGTCGCAAGATCGTAGGATCAAACTCTATAAGAACCAAAGCAGCGGCCACGATTGGTTGACGATTAAGCTTATTGGGACCAAAAGCAACAGGGATGCTGTTGGTGCCAGAATTACTCTTAAATCTTCGGGTAAAATTCAGACCCGAGAAGTTATAAGCGGTTCTTCATTTCTTTCCCAAAACAGCTTATGGCAGACATTCGGGCTGGGGAAATCGTCTAAAGCGGACGAAGTAGAAATTAAATGGCCAAGCGGCAGAATTACCAAACTCCAAAGCGTTAAATCCAATCAGATACTAACAATTACGGAACCCAAAAATTAATTCTTTGTTTTAAGATAATTTATGTGTTTTGATTAAACATATATGAAAGTCTTCCGATTCTCAAAATATTTTAGGTTAAAAAAAGTTGGACTACTACACACAGCCATATTTGGCCTTCTGGTTTTGAATATCGGCCTATTTATCTTCTGGTTTTTGAATCAAAACCATGTTTTGCCAAAATCCGGGCCGGTGGGAGGGAATTTTTCTGAAAGTGCACAGATTAGAAATCTAAAAACTTTCCCGGAAATTTCCACTTTTTTTAAAACCATTGCCCAAAAAAAAGGGGCAGAATATGCTTTTGCTCTTTTGAAGATTGCGCCGATTGCTCCAAACACGGATATGCATTTATTAGGGCATGTTGTGGGGGATGAGTTATATAAGCAGGAAGGGGTGAATGGGATAAAGATTTGTACCGAGGACTTTCGTAATGCCTGTTCCCATGCGATTGTCATAGGTTTATTCAGTGACAGGGGAGATGCCGCATTGCCGGAAATTGCCAATGCCTGCAGACAAGCGCCTGGCGGAAAAGGTGCCTACACAATGTGTTTCCATGGTTTGGGGCACGGAATTTTGGGTGCGACAGGCTATGATTTGCAAAAAGCGGTGGACATTTGTCAGAAAACAGCAAGCGGAGCATACAACGACCGGGAAGCGGTTGAATGTGTTGGCGGGACGATTATGGAAATACTCGGTGGAGGAGGTCATGACCACGATATTTGGGCAAAGCAGAGAACAAAATATGTATCGGTCCAGGATCCACTGGCTCCATGTTCAACTGACATTATTCCGGAAACGGATAAAGCCCAATGCTACAATTATTTGACGCCTCATTTGTTTGAACTTGCGGGTGCTAACTTGAACATGCCTACACCTCAAAACTTTAAGGATGCTTTTCCATATTGCGGCAGGTTGCCCAAATCAGATGTTGTTAATAGAGAATCCTGCTATGGGGGATTTGGGAAAGAGTTCTTGGTTTTGGCTCAGCAAAGAGATATTAGAAAAATTAACCAAATGAGTGATGAGGAACTTTCTAAAGTTAATCAGTGGTGCATGCTGGCTGGGGATGCGGGTGGGGTGAAATCATGTATTTTAACCGCTTTAAATTCCGTTTATTGGGGAGGCGAAAACGACAAGGCAATTTCTATGAGATTTTGCAATTCGGTTTTGGATCCTGCGAATAAAAAATCCTGTTTTGGCCAGTTAATCGGCAACGTTTCATTTTATATTGATGATCATTCGTACCGAAAGGATTTTTGTAACAGTTTGGCAAATGATTATAAACAGGAGTGTACCCAAAGGCTTGCGGTGCAAAATTAATGAAACTGGCCAAGAAGCAACGATTAACAATTTTGTCATTTGTGGCAGTGCTACTTTCGATTGTGGTTCTTTTGGAGCTGGCTTTTCTTTTTAAGGGAATTGTTAAAATTAACAGTAAAGTTACGTCTAAAGCCGTTAATCCTACCGCGGGTTTACAATTTTCAAACCATACTGCCGATTATAAATATTGGGTAAAGCGCATTGGTGAGGTAGGAGGCGACATGGCTTACGGAGAATTTAAGGATAAGTATAAGAATGAAAATTTTGGTATGCAGCACACGATGTCCCATGTGTTTGGCGTGGTTCTTTTTGACACGCTTGGGTTAGACGGCGTGGCCGTTTGCGACAGTACGTTTGCCTTTGGCTGTTACCATAGCTTTTTTGGCAAAGCGATAAGTGTAAATGGTGTTTCTGTAATAACGTCTCTTGATCAGGCTTGTCTAAAAAAATGGGGCCTTGAGGGATTGGGTTGTCCTCATGGAATCGGCCATGGCGTTATTTCATATTTGGGCTATGATCGCCTGCTTGATTCCCTAAACGAATGTTCGAAATTGAGCTGGAAGCAGCCGATTGGCGGTTGTACCAGCGGTGCTTTTATGGAGTACAACTACCACACAATGGAAGATCCGAGTTCGGTGAAGTCCAGAGCTTTGGATGCTAAAGACCCCTATGCGCCGTGTTCGTCTTTGCCTGATAAATTTTTGCAGGCTTGTTATTTTGAGCAGGCTTCCTGGTGGGAAAAAGTGTATTCGCGCGATTACCAAAAAATCGGTGTGTTGTGCCAAGCGATAAACGGTGACATGGAAAAAGACGCTTGTTTTAGGGGAATAGGAAATGTAGCGGCTCCAAGTTCAAATTATGATGTCCCAAAAACGATTGAAGCGTGTTCTTATATGCCTTCGAAAAGCACGATGGTTTTGTGTAGGGATGGAGCGTCTTGGGGTTTTACGGCGGATCCTAGCTATACACGATTTGCGGCCGGGATTTGCCAGGGTCTTGAGATAGCGGATCAAAAGGAGTGTATGCGCAGATCGGATAAATTAAATATTTAAGATTTTTATGAAAAGAAAAAAACGCAGCCATGTTTTAATTTTAATTGGGGCAATTTTAGTGCTCTTGACAATTGTGGCGGCGGAACTTGTTTTTTTGTTTTTTCTGAGTGGCCAACCTTTCAAGAACAAACTTTCATTTGCCCAATATGCCGATAGAATTATCGCCAAATGTGCTTCGGACAGTTATCATCCGGCCTGCTATGACAGGGAAATACCGAAGCTAATGGATTCGATTTCGATGGAAGACGCTTTTTCTGTTACCCGGCTTATTCAGGAGAAAGATAAGTCCTATTTTTACTGCCATGTACTCGGACATGGGCTGGCTGCTAGAGAAGTGGCTAAGGATCCTTCAAAGTGGAAAGAGGTAATCGTGAGGGCTCCTACAGGAATGTGTTCAAACGGGGCGATTCACGGAGCTTTCCAGGAGCGTTTCAGGTCCGAATCCTTCAGCGATGATCAAATTCAAAAGCTAAAAGGCGATCTTGTCGATATTTGTGAGGCAAAGCCCAATTGGAACCCAACCGGAATGGTGCAGGCAAGCTGTTATCACGCGCTTGGCCATTTGATGATGTATATTACCCGCGGCGATGTCAATAAATCGATCAATCTTTGCGGGCAAACTATCAGAAAAGATCTGATTGCGACATATTCACAGCTTTGTTTTGATGGCACTTTTATGCAAATATTTCAGCCTTTGGAACCCGAAGATTTTGCCATAGTTGCCGGTAAGGCCCCAACTATCGAAAATTTAACAGCTTACTGCGGGCAGTTTGCCCCTATCCAAAAAGATTCTTGCTGGACTGAGGCTTGGCCCCTTTCCCGTGACCAGATTAAAAATCCCGCCTGGCTTGAGACTTATTGCGCGCATGCGGTCGATTCTGTGCAGAGAGACAGATGTTTTAGCGCGATGTTTTATGTTTTGACGCCGATGATGGATTACAATCCTGACCAGGTTAAGAATTTTTGCGGGAGTCTTTCTGGTTTAAGGCAGCCCCAATGTTTTGCGGATGCGGCTTCCAGAACTATTGAGACCGACAGCAGTTTGATTGCTAAAGCCGTTTCTATATGTTCTGCCGCGAAAGTTTTGGCTATGGACGAGCGTTGTTGGCAGGAGCTTGTAAAGTTTTCCACATTTAATTTCCACGCGGGTTCCCAAGAATTTTACAATTTGTGCAATAGCCTTCCTGACAAGTGGCGCGTAAGCTGTCTTAGAGCCAGCGGCCCGCAGCCGGCACCAGCCCAAAACACCGCGGACGAGGTGTTTGCCAGATAAATTGTATCAGCAGTTCAAGTTGATATTGACATTGATTTGCAAATGTCTTTAGATGGTGTTGAGACCTAAAAATGAAGCCAACGGGTATTAAAGCACCACTTATTTTAATAGTATTGGTTCTTGCAGTGACGGCACTCGGGCTGGCCTTTTTAATTTTTAGGCAATATGCTCCGAAGTCTTCTTCAACAAAAGCCGATCAAAACGCAGTCGGGACACCGAGCGCAGCGCCTTCCACGGACGAACAAAAGGTTTTAAATCCGCCCGTAAAAGGATCTGAGGCAGACCAAAAACAATTTGCTGATTTGATCACGAAACTGGCAAAAGATTCGACCACTTTGAATATAAGTGGATGCCGCCCTCAGCCTCTGGTTATGAGAATAAAGAAAGGGGCAACTTTTAAACTAAATAATACGGATAGCCAAGCACACGTTTTGACTGTGGATAAAGACCATACATATACGGTTTCTCCCTCCGCTTCAGTTGATGTGGTTGCTGATTTTGGTAGAGGCCCTGGAATATACGGTTTTGGTTGTGATAAGAGCGGCGGCCCTGTCGGTATGCTTTTGGTCACAGAATAATATTCCCCTTAGTCCTCCCCGAATGTTCTTTGCAATAATAGTGCTATCGAGGCAAATTTGAAAAATAATAGTCGGAAAATCTTACGTTTTTATCTTAAGATAATTCTTATAGCTACTATAATTCTGGTATCGGTTATTGCTCTAATCTCAGCTTTGGCGTTTAAAAATTTTTCAGGGAGCGAGTTTTTGCCGGAGAAGGCCGCCCGGGAGATGAAAACTGTATGTTTAGGGCAATCGCCGGCGGGGACGAACGGGTGTTATCAGGGTAAGTTTAAAAAATTGGCGAGCGAAACCTCTTTTAGCCAAGCGCAGGATACTCTTTTGGCTTTACAAAAAATAGATTTGGAAACAGCAGGTGATTGCCATATGATTGCGCATGTCATTTCCCAAATTGAGGCCACTAAAGACTCTTCAAAATGGAAAGAACTAATCAAGGGCCAAGATCCGCAAATTTGTTTAGGCGGATTTATCCACGGAGTAGTAGAGGAGCATATATTCAGAGACAACAAAGAAAAAATTGACACTAATTTGATCGATGAGGTGTGTCGGGTGGTTAAAGAAGGCCGGGGTCAATGGAATTGTATGCACATAATGGGTCATTTAATATTAATTCAGGAGAATGATAATATGCCTGCCGCTGTTTCAATTTGCGACAGAATCCCGCTTGAGAAAGAGCCCCATTATTGCTACATAGGAGTTTTTATGGAACACACCACGAAATTAAATCTGATAAGCCATGGGATTATCAAGAATTTTAAGTTAACGGAGAAGGATAGTCTTGATATGGAGAGCTTGTGTCGTTCACTTAAGCGGGAAGACGCATCTGTGGCCTGTTGGATGGAGATGAGCAGGATGTACATGAGCATTTATAACAATGACTTTCCCAAAGTTCTTGCGGCCTGCAGTCGGGCTGAAAATATTACTTATGTCCAGTATTGTCGGAATTTCGGTTCAACTTTGTGGATTTATACAGCGGGAACCGATAGAGTCGCGAATATAAAAGTGGCTTGTTCTTACTTTGAAGAATTAAGTACAGGCTGGAAGGATTGCATTTTTTCTGGCACCTCGGGCCTTTTGGATAGTACCCTTGAGTATGTGCCGGGACTGATAGGGTTTTGCAGTACCATTAATTACTATTTCCGAGAGACATGTTTTATGACAATCGGGTTTAATCTTTCACAAAAAATGGATTTAGCCAAAAGAAGAGGATTTTGCAGTGCGGCACCGGAAGAGTTCAAAGCCGCGTGTACACTGTACTACCAGTTATAAACGTCCGAGGGCTAAAAGCCCTCGGCAACTGTATTTTAAGTTTACATGAGCTTTGCAGAATACTTTAGCATTTTATGCTTTTATCCCTCGAAAGTATGTATTCGCTTTCGCGCATTCATACGTGGACTAATAGTCCATGGTGTTCCACAAGCGAATATAAAGTTTGACTTTTGATACCTGATTGATAATAAATTAAATATGCGGCTTTTTCCTAAAAAAATTCTTCCTCTTTTTCTTTTGAGTTTATTTATGGTGCTAGTTTTGGGTGCCGGGGTGTTATCTCTATATCGAAATAACCGGGTTCCTTTTTTAGCCAACAAAACGGCTGGGGAAGTTAAAAAAAGTCCATCACCGGGTTACGATATCGATGTTAGACCCCACATTGACTATGCTAAAGAAGTTTTGAAGAGTACATATTTGCCGCCTTCGCCGCCAATAGTGAGATTGTTCGCGATTTACGACAACATCAGTACCAGTTGGTATAAAACAAATACGTGGACTCGAGACGGCAAGAGTGTTTCACTTGAGGGATGGCAAACAATTAAAGGAGATAAATATGACAAAAGCTTTTTGCCCCTGGAGTATGATGTTTTCGTGAAGGATGACATACCTCCTAATCTTTCAGCAAGTGAAAAGTTTAATCTTTTAGATAAGTACTTTTTAAACCAAGTTCAGTTGAGCTCAATAAGCACAAAAGAGATTCCAGTCAGTCAGCAAAAAATTCAGGATATCTTTTCGGATAAAAATTCCGGTGATGCGCCTATTCGCGAGACGGTTGTTGGAGATAGTAAAATTCTTGAAGGTACCTGGAAAAACAGTACCGGGCAATTGGAGTCTAGAGCAGTATGGACTATAGCGTCAACTAAAGATTCAGAGACAGTTTATTTTATAGCTTGTCGAGTATTCCCATTATCAAAACTCTATAAAAATAGTTCTTGTGTTGGGAACTATTAGTTTGCCACTTTTTGGAGCCCGAGCGCTATTCTATTTTCCTTGACAGTGCGGCTGTTACTCTGATTATCTTAAGGTGTAGCATTATGAAAATGCTCTTTTTCCTATGAGATTTTTTGTTCCTTTTTTGCTTTTATGTTTATTTTTTGTAACTTTGGTCACTAGAGTTCATGCGGGTACATATGGCGGGAACTTATATCTGGGACCGGTCGGCGGCGTCTACGGTTATTACCAAGGTTATTACCAAGGTTATTACCAAGGTTATTACCAAGGTTACTATCAGGGCTATTACCAAGGTTATTACCAAGGTTACTATCAGG
>OBEQ012012153.1_pt1 | contig 14329 bp, 13 predicted proteins | sample 1670901 | NCBI WGS metagenome assembly OBEQ01 (sample SAMEA104232315, study PRJEB22302) | groundwater metagenome | biome: forest; feature: aquifer; material: groundwater | place: USA | collected 2011-08-07 | depth 5.4 m
CGACCAAAGCCGCCCAGCCAGTCGGCATACGCGACCCGCCCACGGGACACGGCGCGCACCGTCGCGCCCTCCTCGGCGCCGACAAAAAGTCCGCGCCATTTGAGATTCCCGACCGCTTTCGGGTCGCCGTAGCGTGCGAGCAGCCGGCCTTTGGCGGGCAGCGGCAGCTTTCCGCGCAGCGTGCCGAAAGCGCCCTTGATGTCAGTCGGAAACGGCACCTCGGCATACGCCACTTTTATTTCATCCACCAGACGCGTCAGACGCGCCTGGTCTTCGCGCAGGTGGTCGAGTTCCTGCGACTGTGCGTTGACGCGTCGATCGAGGCTCGCCAGCAGTTCGCCACGACGCGCACGGCTTGCTTCGAGTTCGGTCTTGCGACTCAGTTGGGTTTCGCGCAGGGCGAGGAGTTCCTGTTGTTTTGTCTCTACCCGCTTTTCGACCGCGCTCAAGTCGGTGAGTGCCGTCCGGGTGGAAGAGATGCGTTCGAGTCGGGCGCGATGGAGGTAATGGTAATAGGTGAGCATGCGCGCCGCCGCGGCTGGGTCCTGCTGATTGAGCAGCAGTTTGAGATGTTCCTGGCGCCCGGCGACATATTGTGCGCGCACCTGGCGCGCCAGGCCGTCACGATTTGCCTCCAGCCGCCGGCGCGCGCTCGACGCCTGTTCGCGCAGCGTCTTCATGCGCTGTTCTTCAGTCTGGAGACGTCTTTCCGTGCCACGCTGCTCATTCAGCAGCGTGCCGATCTTGCGTTCGAGTCCGTTGATCTCTTCGCGCACGGCGTCGCGTTTACCTTTGGTGGCGTTGAGCTCGGTCTGCAGCGATTGCAGCCGCGCACGCACGCGTGCGAGTTGGGCCTCGTGCTCGTCGGCGACGCTGGCAGTAACATAAAGGAGAAGGCAGAGCGCCGCCGGGGCAAGCAGCCGTCCGGTGACGGTGCGCGGGTGAGTCATCGCAATGGCTGGAAGATTGTCACCACATGGGCGTTGGCGCACTTACTCCCCCTCCCTCCGGGAGAGGGTTGCGGTGAGGGGATAGTTATTCGTCCGCAAAATATCCCCTTACCCTCGCCCTCTCCCGGAGGGGGAGGGAACGACAAACTTGAAAAGTTCATGCTGACCTCAAGCATGCGCTCCGGCTGCGCTGTCGGTACCGCGCCGAAGTTCGACCAGCGTGTGGCCGGTCATCTCGGCTGGAATCGGTAGCCCCATGAGTTTCAGCATGGTCGGCGCAAGGTCCTCGAGCGCGCCGTTGGGCGCCATCACGGCCGGGCGACCGACGTAGATCAGCGGCACCGGATTGGTCGTGTGCGCGGTGTACGCCTGGCCCGTCGCGGGGTCGAACATTTCTTCGGCATTGCCGTGATCCGCGGTGATCAACATCTCGCCGCCAGCGGCAAGCACGGCCTCGAGAATGCGCCCGAGCGCGGCGTCGATGGCCTCGATCGCTTTTACCGTCGCCTCGACGTTGCCGGTGTGTCCGACCATGTCGGCGTTGGCGAAGTTGCAGATGATGACGTTGTACGTGCCGCCCTTGATGGCCTGCACGATTTTTTCCGCGACGGTCGGCGCGCTCATTTCCGGTTTGAGATCGTACGTCGCGACGTCTTTGGGCGAGGGCACGAGGATGCGGTCTTCGCCTGCGAACGGCGTCTCGACGCCGCCGTTGAAGAAAAACGTCACGTGCGCGTACTTCTCGGTTTCGGCAATGCGCAGCTGATGCATGCCGCGCTCAGCGATGTAGGCGCCGAACATGTTGGTCAGCCGATCGGGCAGATAGGCCACGCGTACGTGCTTGAACAGTTCGTTGTACTGGGTCAGCGTGACGAACGCCGCCAGCTTCGGCACCGCGGCGCGTGCAAAGCCGTCGAAGCCCGGTTCCGTGAACGCCGCTGTCAGCTGACGCGCGCGATCGGAACGGAAGTTCATGAAGATCACCGCATCGCCATCGTCGATGCGCACCGGCGCACCGACGACCGTCGGCTTTACGAACTCGTCGTTCTCATTGCGATCGTAAGCGGCCTGCAGCGCGGCCGCGGCCGTGGCGGCGGTAAATTCGCCTTTGGCTTGCGTGAGCAGATCGTAAGCGCGCACCACGCGATCCCAACGTTGGTCGCGATCCATGGCGTAGTAGCGGCCGCAGAGCGAGGCAATGCGCCCCTGTCCAAGCGCAGCGAATTTTTGTTCCGCAGCGACGATCGAGGCGGCCGCACTTTGCGGCGGCGTGTCGCGGCCGTCGAGGAACGCATGCAGGTAGAGTTTTTTGGCGCCGCGTCTGGCAGCCAGTTCGGCCATCGCGAAGATATGATCTTCGTGGCTGTGCACGCCACCGGGCGAGAGTAGCCCGAGGATGTGTACCGCGTGCCCGCTTTTGACGGCCGCGTCGATGGATTCGGTGAACGCTTTATTACTAAAGAATGAACCCTGTGCGATCTCGCGATTCACGCGCGTGTATTCCTGGTACACGACGCGCCCGGCACCGAGGTTTAAATGACCTACTTCGGAGTTACCCATCTGCTTCGAGGGCAGCCCGACGGCGTCTTCAGACGCCTGGATCAAGGTGTGCGGATAGGTCCATAGCCGGTCCCAGGCCGGTTTGTGCGCGGCGGCAATGGCGTTGTACTGCGGGTTTTCGCGGTAACCCCAGCCATCGAGGACGATCAGAACCAACGGTTTGGGCATGGGGTTACTCCGTGTGCGATCGGCGTTTCGGTGAGTGCCGGGAATTGTATAATGTTTGCCATATCGCCGACACTGGCGCTGCCCGATTCAAGAGCCCGTCGCATCAAGGGGCCGATGAAACGAACGCAGACGAATCGAACGAATGGGACGGATGCCCGGTTGCAGTAACGAGGTCAGCGCATGAGCGTCACTGCCGAAAAGATTGAATCGTTACTCTTGACGAACGATGCGGATATTTATCTCGCCTCGTCTTCGCTCAAGGCCATGGCGCATCCGCTGCGCCTGAAGATCCTGTGCCTGCTCGGCCAGGTGCACGAGGCGAGCGTGCAGGACATCGTCGATCAGATGGGCACGTCGCAGAGCAACATCTCGCAGCATCTGTCGATCCTGCGCGAGAACGACATCGTCACCACGCGCAAGGACTCCAATAAGGTGTATTATCGTATCGGTGACCCCAACATCCTGAACCTCATCGGCTCGTTGCGTCAGGCCTTTTGCGAGCGCTAGTAGGAAAACCTCATAATCCAGAGCAACCCGCCGGCGCCGCCGGCCGGTCTGCAAGCACAACGGTACTTCATGGAAATCACTCAATTCGTCATTCATAACTGGTATCTGTTCGTTGCCTTGGTCGTGGTGTTGGCGCTGCTCGCCGCCGGACCGATCATGCGGCTGATTCATCGTGTGCGCGCCGTCGGCCCGTCCGAGGTGGTGATGTTGATCAACCGTCAGGATGGCGTGGTGGTAGATGTGCGCGATTCGAAGGAATTTCACAGCGGACACATCGCGCATGCGGTCAACCTGCCGTTTGCCGAACTCAAAGCTCGCGCGCGCGAGCTCGAAAAATACAAACACCGGCCGCTGATCGTGAGCTGCCGTGCCGGCGAAACCGCCGCCAAGACCGCGATCATCCTGCGCCGGCTTGGATTCGAAAACGTTTCGGTACTGGCCGGCGGCATGGCTGCCTGGGAGCGCAGCCAGTTGCCGGTGACCAAGTAGTGGCGGCCGTGGTGCTGATGTACAGCACCCGCGTGTGCCCGTATTGCCGCCTGGCCGAAGCGTTGCTGACGCGCAAAGGTGTGGCGTTTGAAAAGATCCTGGTAGACGAAGACCCGCTGCGGCGTACAGAAATGGTTCAACGCACGGGCCGGCGCACGGTGCCGCAGATATTTATCGGCACGACTCACGTCGGCGGTTACCTGGAGATGGCCCAACTGGATCGCAACGGCGAGCTCGATGAGCTGCTGACGCAATCTTGAAGATTGATGTCCCTGAAACGTTGAAGAGAAACTGGAAGACCCGATGAGCGCGACCCCTGAGAACCAAGCACCGCAACCGTTTTTTGGCCTGGAGAAAGTTTACGTCAAGGACGTCTCCTATGAGGCCCCGGGGGCACCGGCGGTGTTTCTCGAAGGCGAGTCGCCCGAGATCGGCGTGCAGCTGACGCTCGCGCATCGCGTGCTGGACGCCCAGCCGGGCTATTACGAAGTCGTCCTGACCGTACAGGTCAACGCCAAGCGCGAAGACAAGGTGATGTTTCTGGTCGAGGTCCAGCAGTGCGGCGTCTTCCGCGTGCACGGTGTTTCCGGCGAGGCGCTTGAGCGCACGCTCGAGATTGCCTGCCCCTATATGCTGCTGCCATTCGCGCGCGAAGCGATCAGCGATCTCATCGGTAAGGGCGGCTTTCCGCAGCTGCTGATCAACCCGATCAATTTCGATGCGCTCTACGAACAGAAACGTGCCGCCATGCGCGAGCCGGCGACCGGCACGGCGTAACGTGGAGGTGGGCCGAGACGGTCCGCGCCGCAGTTATATTCAAGATAAGAAATAAATGAGCTCGGACGCTAAACCCGCAGTCGCGATTCTCGGTGCCGGTTCCTGGGGAACGGCGCTCGGCATGCTGATCGCGCGTAACAATTTTTCCGCCTGCCTGTGGGAGCCTGACGCCGCGCGCCTGGCGCGCGTCGAGCATGAGCGCGAGAACACGATATTCCTTCCCGGCATAAAATTTCCGCCGACGTTAACCACGTGCGAGGATTTGCGCGCGCTGGTTCGGCGCACGCCGCATCTGCTGATCGCGGTGCCGACCCATGCGTTTCGTGCCACCATCGCCGCCATTGCGCCGCAGTTGTCGCGCGAGTCGGTGGTAGCGTGGGCCACCAAGGGCCTTGAGCCGGGAACCGGCCGGGCGTTGAACGACGTGGCGCGCGAGCTTCTCGGCAGTGAGGCATCGCTTGCCGTTGTCTCCGGGCCGACCTTCGCCAAAGAAGTCGCGATGGGGCTGCCGACCGCATTCACCGTTGCCTCCGAAAATGCCGGTGTCGCCGAGACCGTGGCCGCGTGGCTGCGCGGCGAGCGCACGCGCGTGTATATCAATTCCGACATGGCCGGCGTGCAATTGGGCGGCGCCATCAAGAATGTCATTGCCATCGCCGCCGGCATCAGCGACGGCCTCGGTTTCGGCGCCAACGCGCGTGCCGCCCTCATCACGCGCGGGCTCGCGGAACTGACGCGCCTCGGCATGGCCATGGGCGGCAAGAAAGAAACGTTCATGGGCCTCACCGGCGCCGGCGATCTTATTCTGACCTGCACCGACAACCTGTCACGCAACCGCCGCCTCGGCCTCGGCCTCGGACAGGGCCGCAAGCTCGGCGATGTGATGTCGGAGATCGGCCAGGAAGTCGAAGGCGTCGCCACCGCGCGCGAATTGCATCAGCTTGCTGCGCGCATGAAAATCGAGATGCCGATCACCGAACAGGTTTATCGCGTGCTCTTCGAACACCTCCCGCCACTGGCCGCCGTTGAAGCTCTGCTCAAGCGCGAACCGCGCGCGGAGTAGGCAACGCGCCCGGGGGTTAACGTGAAAAACAAACGTCCCACACGCACAAAAGGTTCCGGCGTTCGCGATGCAAGCGGGTGGGCGCGCGCAACCAGACCACCGCGCTATTCACAAGTGCTCAGTCATTTATACGCCAATGTGTGGGGCGGTATGCGGGCCGCGGTGTTCCGGCGCACCGACGCCAAATCGTTCGCGGTGTCGCCGCAACAACTTATCCTCATTGCCGTTCTCGTCTTTGGTTTTGGCGTGGTATTGAATCGCAGCTTTTTCGATGGGCCGATGGAATTCAATTGGCAGGAACTGCGCGCGCACTGGTTTGATGTGCCGGTGTTGATGCTGGCCGGTTGGTTGGCCGCTCACGTTTCCGGCAGGCGTGTGAATCCGCTTTTGATTCCGGTGGTGTTGTTCGCGGCGGCGCTGACGGTGGACGCGGTGCTGGCACTGGCGTGGCATGTGGTCATGAGTATGCCGCGGCACATGGTGCCGTGGGCGTGGGCCGGCCTTTACTACGCCGAGTTTGTCTGGTTGCTCCTGATCGCCGCGGTGCTCATGCGCCGTCTGGTCAGGCTCGACGCGAAGCGCAGTGTGCTTGCCATGCTGCCGCTGTTCGCATTGACTGCGCTTGATATCGTTTATCCGCCGGCGCAGATGTGGGTTGAACCGTCGCCGGAACAGGCCGACGTTGCCTCGACGGAGAAGCGCGATTCGCCCGTGGCCGAGGAGATGTTGTATTTGCAGCCGCGCATTACTGAGCAAGCCATCAAAGCCTTGTTGCCGCAGCGGCGCGGGATCGCGGATTTGTATTTCGTCGGGTTTGCGCCGTATGCGTCGGAAGACGTGTTCTTGAAGGAAAGCGAAGCGATTCGAACCTTGATGGATGAACGCTTCGATACGCGCGGCCGCTCGCTGTTGTTGGTGAATAACAGCAAGGTGCTTCGAAAGTATCCGCTCGCCACGGCAACGAATCTTCGCGCCGCGCTGGCGCGCGTCGGCAAGCTGATCAACAAGGAAGAAGACGCCGTGGTGGTCTACATGACCTCGCACGGATCGAAGCAACATCGGTTGTCGAGCGATTACTGGCCGCTCGAACTCACGGAGCTCGACCCCGCGTCACTCAAGCAGGCCTTCGACGACGCCGGAATAAAATGGCGTGTCGTGATCGTCTCCGCCTGTTATTCGGGTGGTTTCATCGAGCCGTTGCGCACGCCGACGACGCTGATCATGACCGCCGCCGACGCGACCCACACCTCGTTCGGTTGCGGTTCTCAGTCGGACTTTACCTACTTCGGCAAGGCGCTGTTCGATGAGCAGCTGCGCCAGACGCATTCGTTCGAGGAGGCGTTCACGCGCGCCGCGCCGCTTATTAAGGAGCGCGAGAAAGGTAAACAGGACGGATTTTCCAATCCGCAGATCGCCGTGGGCGATGCCATGCGCATAAAGCTTGCCGAAATCGAACGTCGGTTGGACGCCCTCTCGAAGCGTCGATAGGGCGAATTCTCGTTGGAACGTCGTCATCACCACTTTTCCCGCCGCTGTGTTGTAATTCGCCCATGAACGAACGTCAGGGCAGCGCGGCGCGCCAGCGCGCGCACCAACAGCTCAACGAAGTATTCGGGTACCCTGAGTTTCGCGGCGATCAGGCCGAAATCATCGAGCATGTGGTCGAGGGCGGCGATTGCCTGGTGCTGATGCCGACTGGCGGCGGCAAGTCGCTGTGTTATCAGATTCCGGCGTTGTTGCGCGAGGGCGTGGCGATCGTGGTGTCGCCGCTGATTGCGTTGATGCAGGACCAGGTCGCGGCGCTGCGCGAACTCGGTGTGCGCGCGGCGTTTCTGAACTCCACGCTCGATTGGCAGGAAGCGGGGCGCATTGAACGCGCCGCCGTCAATGGCGATCTGGATTTGTTGTATGTGGCGCCGGAACGCCTGTTGACCGAGCGCTGCCTGAATTTCCTCGAGCGTTCGCAGATTGCGCTGTTCGCCATCGACGAGGCGCACTGCGTCTCGCAATGGGGTCATGACTTTCGTCCGGAGTACATGCAGCTGTCGGTACTGCATGAGCGCTGGCCGGAGGTGCCGCGCATTGCGCTCACCGCCACCGCCGACACGGCCACCCGTGCCGAGATCGTGAGTCGTCTGGCGCTCTCTGAGGCGCGCGTGTTTGTGGCCAGTTTCGATCGGCCGAACATCCGCTATCGCATCGTCGAAAAGGAAACCGGACGCAAGCAGCTGCTCGAATTCATCCGCACCGAGCACGCGCGCGACGCCGGTATTGTGTATTGCTTGTCGCGTGCCAAAGTCGAACAGACGGCGGAATTCCTGATTTCCGAGGGCATCGCCGCGCTGCCGTATCACGCCGGCATGGACGCGGCGACGCGTCAAAAGAACCAGCTGCGTTTCCAGCGCGAAGACGGCGTGGTGATGGTCGCCACCATCGCGTTTGGTATGGGCATCGACAAGCCGGACGTGCGCTTTGTCGCACATCTCGACATGCCCAAGAGCATTGAGGGCTATTACCAGGAAACTGGGCGTGCGGGGCGCGACGGCACGCCGGCCGACGCCTGGCTCACGTACGGTTTGCAGGACGTAGTGCAGCAGCGGCGCATGATCGATTCGTCGGACGGGAGCGAGACGTACAAGCGCTCGTCCGCCTCCAAGCTCGATGCCATGCTCGGCATGTGCGAGACCGTCGAGTGTCGGCGCGTGCGGCTGCTGGTGTATTTTGGCGAGACCTCCGCGGCCTGCGGCAATTGCGATAACTGCCTTAACCCGCCGCAGGTGTGGGACGGAACCGTCGCCGCGCAGAAGGTGTTGTCCTGCATCGTGCGTTTGTGGAAGGAGCGCAATCAGCGCTTCGGCGCCGGCCATATTATTTCCATCCTGCGCGGGCAGGTGACGGAAAAGGTAAAGCAGTGGAGCCACGAAGCGTTGTCGGTGTTCGGCGTCGGCGTCGATCTTTCGGACCAGGAGTGGCGCAGCGTGTTGCGGCAACTGGTGGCGCTCGACGTGCTGGCCGTCGATCACGAGGCGTATGGGACGTTGGTGCTGACCGACGCGAGTCGCGCGGTATTGAAAGGCGAGCGCCAGGTGATGTTGCGCAAGCAAACGGCGCAGCGCCCCGGCCGACGCGAGAAGACCGAGCGCGCCACACGGCTAACCATTACGCCCGCGGATTTCTCACCGACGGCACAGGGCTTGTTCGAACGGTTGCGCACCTGGCGTGCGGAGATGGCCAAAGAGCACGGCGTGCCGGCGTACGTGATCTTCCACGACGCCACCTTGCGTACGATCGCCGAGTCGCGCCCGCAGACACTGGATCAATTGCGCGGCATCTCGGGTGTCGGCGCAAAGAAGCTGGAAGCCTACGGTGAAAAGATTCTGGGCGAAGTAGCGCTCAACGAGGCCGGTGGCTGACGTCCGTGCTCTTAACAGGCTGCTGAAAAAGTAGTTGTAGGGCGCGTTCCACGCACCAAAGAGGGTGCGCGCCGCGCACCCTGCATAATTTAAGAATCTAGGAGTTTTTCAGCAACTTATTAGGGAAGCGCTGATTAATTCTCTCCTCCTCCGGGAGAGCGGTGATAAATCAGGGCTTTCCTAAAAAATAAAAAATCCATGGCGCATCGTTGACAGCGGAACAGGGCGCCGCAAAAAACACACCGGGGTGGCACATGCCACCCCGTCTTGTTTGCGCTGGCCTGAATTTATATTGCCGCTATTGGGCCGGTTTGCTGCTACCGCCCGCACCGCTTGGGGCGCCAGTATCGCTATTCGGCATTTGTTGCTGCTGCTTTTCCGGCTTGGCCTTGCGCTTGACCTTGGCTTTCTTGTCTTTGGCCGGTTTGTCCTGATCCATGCTGCCGCCGTTTTGTTTGGTGCTGTCGGCACCATTGCCGTCGCGCGGCAATTGGCCGGGCGTGCCGGTCTGTTCGCTCTTTTTCCGAGGCTGCGGTTCGCCCATGGTCCCCTGACTTCCGCGGTCGGTGTCGGCCGCGAGTTGCAGCGGCGTAGCGCCGGCACGATCGCTGTCAGCTGCCCAACCCATGGTTCCAATTGTGAGTAGGCACACGGTCCCTGCGGTTACGAGGTACGGTTTGCTGTTCATCTAACGTCTCCTTAATAAATTGATTTCAAGCACCCGGTGAGAGTCGCGCCTTCTCGGCGGCCGGCGCTGTTCAAGGTTCGATGAGGCGGCTTCGGTAAAAGTTCCTTTCTGCGTTGGACAAGACGCGGCGTCGACCAACGCACTGCGCGGGAACTCCTCAGGTGATCACTTGATGCGGCACAGTTATCCCTTCAGGCGCCGCCGTCGAACCCGAGCTGGCGCCAGGCTTCGAACACGGCGACGGCCACGGCGTTGGACAGGTTCAAACTGCGATTGCCCGGACGCAGCGGTAAGCGCAGACGTTGTGTCTCCGGGACGTTGGCGAGTAACGCCGGCGGTAGCCCGCGGGTTTCAGGGCCGAAGAGCAGGGCATCGTTGTGCGTGAAGTTTGCTGCAGTGAACAGGCAACGGTTGCGCGTCGAGAACGGAAACACGCGTCCGGGTTTCACACTGTCGAGGAAGGACTGCATGTCCTTATATGTCTTCACCTCGGCCCATTCGTGATAGTCGAGGCCGGCGCGTTTCAATTCGCGGTCTTCCATGTTGAAGCCAAGCGGCTCGATGAGATGCAGCTTGGCGCCGGTGTTGGCACACAAACGAATGATGTTGCCGGTGTTGGGGGGAATTTCCGGCTGGTACAGCACGACGTGCAGGAGCAGGGACATGACAGTGGTCCAATTATTGCTTTAATTAAGGGGGGTTCACCGTTCCCGGCTTGTCCGTGAACGGTTAAAACCTTTTAACCACATAACGTTAACCCAATATCCTATAGTTCAGGGTAGGTTTCATATACCCGCGGAGCGGACATGGCAGTGACAGTGGCTGAACGCCCCAAAAAGATCCGTATCGGCGATCTCCTCATCGCCCATAAAGTGATCTCGGAAGAACAATTGACCACCGCCCTCGCCGATCAGAAGAAGAGCGGGCGCAAGCTCGGGCGCGTGCTGATTGAAAATGGTTTCCTCTCAGAAGACCAGTTGCTGCAGTTTCTGTCGCAGCAGCTGAACATTCCTTATATAGATCTCAAGCGCTATCACTATAAGCCCGAAACCGTGCGCCTGATTCCCGAGACGCACGCGCGACGTTTCCGCGCGATTGCGCTGGAAGATACGCGCGAGACGCTGCTCATCGGCATGGCCGATCCGACTGACATCTTCGGTTACGACGAACTCTCGCGCGTATTGCGCCGGCCGTTGCGCCTGGCGGTGGTGAAAGAGGCCGAACTGTTAAAAACGATCGACCGCGTTTACCGCAAGACGCAGGAAATTACCGGCCTGGCGCAGGAGCTGGAACAGGAAATCGCAGCCCAGACCATCAATCTGGACGAACTCGCCGCGGCCGAGGGCCTTACCGACGCGCCGGTGGTAAAGCTGTTGCAAAGCGTTTTCGAAGATGCCATCCAGGTGAACGCCTCGGACATCCATATCGAGCCGGATGAGAAAGAAGTGCGTATCCGGTTTCGTATCGACGGCGTGCTGCGCGTCCAGACCACGGCCGACCGGCGTATCGCCAATGCACTCGTCTCGCGCCTGAAGCTCATGGCCAACCTCGATATCTCCGAGAAGCGCATGCCACAGGATGGGCGCACGAACGTACTTGTACGCGATCGCGGCATCGACGTGCGTATGTCGACCATGCCGGTGCAATATGGCGAGTCGGTGGTGATGCGCTTGTTGAACCCGTTTGCCGGTGTCGTGTCGCTTGATCAAATGGGCATGCCCAAGGTCATGCTCGAACGCTTTCGCAAGCTCATACGCCAACCCAACGGCATGGTGCTGGTCACGGGCCCCACGGGTAGCGGCAAGACCACTACGCTCTATGCGGCGTTGCGCGAGCTGAACCGTCCGGAGTTCAAGATCCTGACCGTCGAAGACCCGGTTGAATACCGTGTCGCCGGAATAAACCAGACGCAGGTCAACGCCAAGATCGAGCTGACGTTCGGGCGCGTGTTGCGCTCGATGTTGCGTCAGGATCCAGACATTATTCTGGTCGGCGAAATGCGTGACCAGGAGACCGCCGAAATCGGCATGCGTGCCGCCATGACCGGCCACCTTGTGCTTTCCACCTTGCATACTAACGATGCCATTTCCACGGCCCTGCGACTGGTCGATATGGGCGTGGCGCCGTTCATGGTGGCGGCCTCGTTGCGCGGCGTGGTCTCGCAGCGGCTGGTGCGACGGGTTTGTGAGTCGTGCGCGGAGCCGGTGGAATTGTCGGCGGCGCACAAGGCGGTAGTGCGGGCTGAGGTCGGCGACAAGGCCGATCAACTGCAGTTCAAGCGCGGGCGCGGTTGCTCGCATTGCAACGCGACCGGTTATCTGGGGCGCGTGGGCATCTTTGAATATCTTGAAATGGACGAGCCGCTGATCGAGGCCTTGCACACCGGCGACCCGATGAAATTCGGCGCCGCCGCCCGCGCACAGCCGGGCTTCCAGACGCTGCGTCGCAGCGCGCTGGCGCTCGCTGCGCACGGCATCACCACGGTCGACCAGGTCATTCGCGCGACCTACGGCGTTGAGGAGTAGATCGGGTGCCGGCATTTGAATATCGTGGCCGCAATCAGCGCGGCGAAGTCGTAAAGGGCCGCATCGAAGGCGCCTCGGCCGAAGCGGTGGCGACCCAGCTTTTTAACAGCGGCGTCACGCCGATAGACATCGCGGCCGCACGCGCCGACGATGTCATGAGTTTTTTCAAAGGTCGCAGGGGTGGCGGTAAAATCGGGCTCATTGATCTGGCGCTGTTCTCGCGCCAGATGTACACGCTGCTCAAGGCCGGTGTGCCGATCATGCAAGCGCTGCGCGGGTTGCGCGAGTCCACGCACAACCCGGCACTCAGTGTGATTATCGCTGCGATTGGAGAAAGCCTGGATCAGGGCCTCGATTTCGCCACCTCGCTACGCCGCTACCCGCAGGTATTTTCACCGCTGTTCGTGGCTATGGTGCAGGTTGGCGAAACCACCGGCAATCTGGCCGAGGCGTTCCTGCAGCTGGCGGAAAACCTCGAGCGCGAAAAAGACACCCGCGATCGGCTCAAATCGGCGACGCGGTATCCGATGTTCGTCATCATCGCCATGGCGATTGCGATGTTCATTATCAACATGTTTGTGATACCCGCGTTCGCCAAGACCTACGCCGGCTTTCACATTGAGTTGCCGTGGGCGACGCAGATTCTTATCGCCACCTCAAATTTCACAACCGACTATTGGTACATCATGCTCGGCGTATTGATCGCCGCCACCATCTCGATCCGCATGTACGTGCAGACTCCAGAAGGCCGCTACGCGTGGCACAAGCACCAGCTGCGTCTGCCGGTCACGGGCAAGATCATTTTTCAGGCAACGCTGGCACGCTTCGCACGCACGCTGGCTATCATGATGCGCGCCGGTGTGCCGCTGGTGCAGGGCATGACGGTAGTCTCGCGCGCGGTGGACAACGACTACATCGGCGAGCGCATCGTGCAAATGCGCGATGGCATCGAACGCGGCGAATCGATTGCCCGCACGGCCGCCGCCACGGCCCTGTTCCCGCCGCTGGTGGTGCAGATGATCGGCGTCGGTGAAGAAACCGGCGCGGTCGATGAGCTCATGCTGACCGTGGCCGACTACTACGACCGCGAGGTCGATTACTCGATCAAGAACATCAGTGACGCGATCCAGCCGCTGTTGATCGTCGTGCTCGGCGCATTGGTACTTATTCTGGCGCTCGGCGTATTCCTGCCGATGTGGGACCTGGTCAAGGCCGTGCGTCATTGATGGACGCCCGGATGGAACGGAAAAAGGCAGTACACGGCGGGTTCTCCCTGCTCGAACTGACGGTCGTCATCGTCATCGTTGCGTTCCTGCTGGTAATGGCCATTTCGCGCCTGTTGGCGCTGCAGGTCGACGCCGAACGGGTGGCCATGGAGACCGTCGGCGGCACGCTTCGCAGCGCTATTGGCATAAAGGTTGCAGAATTTATTGTCAGGCAGGACATGCGTGGTTTGGTGGCGTTGGAAGGATCGAACCCCATGGACCGTCTGGCCGAGCTACCCTCGAATTATCTTGGGGCGCTCGATGGGCCGGATCCGAAGACGCTCGAAGATGGTAACTGGTACTTCGATACACGCAGTCGGGCGTTGGTGTACCTGGTGCGAAACAAAGCGTTCTTCGAGGGCGGGGTGTCCGATCCGCCACGGGCCAGATACGCAATACGGCTCGTCTATACTGACCGTAATGGTAATGGCAGGTACGACGCACAGATAGATTCGATTGAAGGGGTGAGGCTCGCGGGGCTGGAGTCTTACAGGTGGGTAAAGTGAACTGGGTTAACAACGAATTACTTAATAGTTAGGAGATAAATATGTCTAAGCAGCAAAGCGGTTTCACCCTTATCGAGCTGGTGCTCGTGATCGTCATCCTCGGCATCCTTGCGGCTACCGCGCTGCCGCGGTTCTCCGACCTGTCCACGCAGGCGCGTGCGGCATCGCTGAACGGATTGGCCGGCAGTATCCGCAGCGCCGCCGCCATCGCCAAGGCCACGCAGCTTGCAAACGGTGTCAGCTCCAGCACATCGGTTACCTATGACGGAAAGACGATCACGATGGTGGGCGGATATCCGTCCGCTGCTGTATCGACCGGTATTGACGATTCGCTGTCCGATACCACTGGTTTCACCGTGGCTGGCGCCGGACCGAGAACCTTTCAGTTGAACGGCAGTGCCACCTGCCAGGTCTCGTA
>OBEQ012078854.1_pt1 | contig 14329 bp, 10 predicted proteins | sample 1670901 | NCBI WGS metagenome assembly OBEQ01 (sample SAMEA104232315, study PRJEB22302) | groundwater metagenome | biome: forest; feature: aquifer; material: groundwater | place: USA | collected 2011-08-07 | depth 5.4 m
AAGAAAAAAAAGTAAAAGTAGAAGCCGTAACTAATCCAGAAACCAGGAAAAAGAATGCTCTTGCCGCAGCACAAGAAGTAGAACAAGCAGTAATTTCAGCAGGAGGAAAAGATGATATCCGCTTCACAAACCTCGTTTACTGGCATAGTAAATTAGTAACTGGGGAAGGTGACACCGAAACTTTAGTCTCTCTAGTAACAAGTGGAACCCGAGGCCTGGCTACACATCATAAAATCGAATTAACAGATAACAACGCAACTCAGCTGGAAGGAAATGAGACATTTTATAAAGATAATGATCCTGTTAGGCGCTTTACAAAAGAACAAATGAAAGGGCTTGGTATTTCAGACAGATTAATTGATCAATTAATGGATAATACAGAAGTAGGAAAAGTCGCCTTACTTATACAAGAACTCGGCCCTGCTATTACAAGAGACAGAGAGAAACTTTCAAATCCACAAACACAACAGGAAGCAACAAATGTATCAAACCTAATTACTAGACTGACAGGAACAGCAATTACCGGTGAGGAGGCTCATTTAATAAGAAGTATTAAAGAAACAGGACAACTAGAATCCTTCCGAAGAGCCTTTGCCAAACAACTAGGATTAAATGCCGATAAGCCACTCAATTTAAGAGAACATTTGAAAGGAAAAGCAAGCACAATTGCAATAAACGCTCATGGCGGTGAAACTGGCTACTCTCCTGACGCAGAAACCGTTCAGAAAATTGAGGCTCTTGTCAATCTCAGTGATGCAGAAATTGCTAAACTTGCCAACGAAAAAGGATTTTCATTAAGCTGGATTATGTATTTAGCAATCGGACTACAATTAATTCAAGGAACACTAGATATTGGAACTCCAAAACAACAAGAATAAGAAACAACAAGGTGTCTGCTGTCCCAACTTATATTTTTATTTATTTCCCTTCTTTTTCTCTCAATTTTTTTCCTCTCCCCCCAAATCAACACCGCCTTCTACCAACTTGCTCTCAATCATAATCCATTATCGAACTCATTTATGTTAAAATAATACTATGTATAATTGGAATATAGACAAACATTGGCTAAAAAAACAACACCCAATTTGGCATCTTAATCAACTGATCAATTTTGGCCTCAACAAAGAAAAGATAGATTTTGCCGCTCTTAAAAAGCACTGGAAAAATTTAATCATTGATCCCAAGCGAAAGAAGTTTTTACGCTATCTCTTATGGGGCAAACTATCTTAACCTCTACCCAAAAAAAGGTGCTGTCTACTCTTACTCATAATGGTTCCTTTACTTAAAACATAAAAAGTGGCAGGATTTCTTTTTACAAAAAGCAAAATGGCTCAAAAACGAAGTGATAAAATAATCGTCTAAAATGTTTATCCAAACTCTACTCTGTTTTCTTATTGTTTCTTCCATCTTTTTCCTTTCTTCTCACCTCAATAGCGCTATCTACCAGATTGCCATACTTCTTACCAGAAATAAGAAATTCTCATTCGGCGTTTTAATCCTCCTCCTCCTACCAGGTACGATCATCCACGAACTCAGTCATTTTATAATCGCCACATTACTTTTTGTCCCATCAGGAAATTTAACCATTTTCCCTAAAATAGAGGAGGGGAGAGTAAAAGCTGGGAGTCTCCACCATGCCAACACCGACCCCATCCGACGAACTCTAATAGGTCTAGCCCCAATGATAGTTGGTTTGCTGCTAATATATATCGCCGGACAATTATTATTTCAAAATTTGAGTAATTCTCTTCTTTTGTTATTTGCTATTTATTATTTGTTGTTTGTGACTTCCATCTCCATGTTCTCTTCCCAAAAAGATCTCGAGGTAGCCAAATTTGTAGTCCCAATTATTTTCATTCTCTTAATAGCTCTTTATATTAACGGGGTAACAGTCTCATTTTCCACAAATCTAATTCAAAAGATTGGTAAATTTCTTACTCAACTAAACATCTATCTTCTTATAACTCTCGGATTAGATTTAGGAATTTTTTTAATACTAAAGGGGATCTTATCAGTCCTTCAAAAATTATTGAAAATAAAAGTGACCCCGATTAAATCTTAAGGAGTAACTACTTGAGAAGGTAGGGGCGAATCAACCCTTTGTCCGTCAGTTAAAGGCTCTTTAGGAAGACTTTCCGCTTGTGAAACTGTTGGCACTGGCCCGGAAGTAGAAATTTCACCTGGATTAGGGTTCATAGGACTTACCACCGGTTCTGGATTTGACTTAACAGGAAATTGGGCATTTTCTGGCTTAACGTCTCTATTAATTACTTCCAATTTACTTACTTGTCCATCTTTTTTCTCATTATCTTGAGCTTGCCGAAGGACTTTCTTCTTCACATCAAAACTAAACTCATTACCATCAAAGTCCACATTAATTCTATCGCCTTGGCCAAGTACTCCTTGTATTAAAAGTGAAGAAATGGGATTTTCTATCAATCGTTGAATGGTCCGCCGTAGCGGCCTTGCCCCATAAATTGGGTCATATCCTTCATTAGCCAGTTGCTTATCTGCTGCCTCCGAGACGACAATAGCTACTCCCTGATCCTCAAGAAGCTTAGATAACGCTTCCATTTGCAGTCTTACAATCGCCGTCATATGTTTCCGCGTTAATGGTCTAAACACCACTACCTCATCAAAACGGTTCAAAAGTTCTGGTCTAAAGAATTTTTTAAGTTCCTCAATTAATTTCTCTGATAAAGACTTAAATTTATCACCTACATCAACATTTTTCTTAGCCACTTGAGGGCTGATACCAACCGGTAGGGGATTCTCCGAAGGGCCTTCCTTCATAGGAAAAAGATCAGCTACTATTCCCGATGTCCACTCATTTTTAGTCGGATCTGCCCTCTTCCAAAATTTGCCCTCGGAAATGATTATCTCCTCCCCGTCAGGACTAAACAAATGCCCATCCCATCTCTTCGTCGGAAATTCCTCCTCACTATTCTTAACATTTTTGGTTTGTACAAAATTGCCTTGTATTTTATTATCTTCTTTTTTATTAGTTGATTGGGTTATTGGGTTATTGGTTAATTGGGTTATTAATTTTGCGCCGGTAAAGTATTCCTCCAGTTTTCCCGTCACCCAATCTTTCGTTTGCGCATTTTCTTTTTTCCAAAACCGATCCTTATAGCTCATCACTTCTATCCCGGCAGGCGAAATCGCATGAGTTGATATTTTTGCCGTCGGTAATTGTTCGTCTGGTCGATCAGGAAGAGCATTAACCACCACCTGATCTTTAAAAATGTCGATAAAATTCTTCGCCACCCATTCTTTAGACGTCGTTGACGTTCGAAACCATACCAGGTTCTCTTTGGTAATCATCTCTGATCCATCAGGCGCAATCAGATGACTATCCAGATCATCATAAGGAAATTCACCGTTATCACCGGCAACTAAAGAACCCGCAAAATAATCAGTCAAAAGGCCACTTTTCCATTTCCGCTCATCTTTACCTTTCTCCCAATACCTCTCTTTATAAGTGACAATTTCTCTTCCGGTCGGCGATATTGTATAAGTCTTCAAAAACCTACCCTCATCCTCATCGCTTTCCCCATAACCCTCACCTAATGTTCCCTGTTGGATAAGCCCCGTGCCAATATTTGATGTACATATCACAATCGTATTTTTAAATGATATCGTATGCCCTTTGTTATCGGTCAACCTTCCATCATCCAATAGCTGTATCAATATATTAAAAACGTCTGGATGGGCTTTTTCTATTTCATCAAGAAGAACCACCGAATAAGGTCTTCTCCTTACTGCCTCAGTCAACTGTCCCCCCTCCTCATAACCCACATAACCCGGAGGCGCACCGATAAGTTTGGCCACCTCATGCTTTTCCATATACTCTGTCATATCAAGCCGCACTATCATATCAGCACTTCCAAATAATATTTCTGCTAACACTTTTGCCAACTCTGTTTTACCTACTCCCGTTGGCCCCATAAATATAAAAGATCCAATCGGCCTTTTTGTCGATTTAAGCCCCGCACGTCCGCGCCTGACAGCCTCAGCAATGGCCGAAACCGCCTCATCCTGATCAATCAACTTTTTATGTATCAACCCCTCTAAATCTAAAAGCTTTTCTGACTCTTTGGCCGTCAATCGCGAAACAGGAATATTAGTCCATCTAGCTACCACCTCCGCAATCACCTCAGGCGTTACCACATTGGTTGTCGTTGATTTTTTCACTTGGTATGATTGATTAAGCTCCAGTAGCTTTTGCTTTATCTCCTCTGTCTCTTTATCAATCGAATCCCTCTTGACACTATCTGATACTTTCTCCGCCTCCTTTCTCTCGTTATCTAAAACAGAAAGCTTTTCCTCCATTGACTTTATTTCCTCCGGCAAAGATATCGCCGGCAGTCTCACCGAAGCTGCTGCCTCATCAATAAGATCTACCGCCTTATCCGGAAGGAAACGATCGGATATATACCGCTGTGATAAATAAACAGCTGCATCTATTGCCTCATCAGCAATTTTTACCCGGTGAAAGGCTTCATATTTATCCCGAAGCGCCCTAAGCATCTCGATGGCTACCTCGGCTGTCGGTTCATTAACCAATATCGGTTGGAAACGCCTCTCCAATGCCGGGTCTTTCTCTATATACTTTCTATACTCCGTCACCGTTGTCGTTCCAATTGCTTGAAGCTCACCTCTGGCCAAAGACGGCTTGAGTATATTTGAAGCATCCATCGTTCCTTCTCCCCCGGAACCCGCTCCCACCATATTGTGTATCTCATCAATAAAAAGAATGATCCCCCCCGAGGAAGCTTTTACCTCTTTTAGTAAATTTTTAAGCCGCTCCTCAAATTCACCTCTATGCTTTGCTCCGGCAATAAGTGACATGAGGTCTAAAGACAATATTCTTTTATGAAGTAGCGTCTCCGGCACATCACCCCTGGCTATTTTCAGGGCCAATCCCTCAACTATCGCCGTTTTACCTACCCCGGCATCTCCTATTAAAACCGGATTATTTTTTGTCCTTCTAGAAAGTATATGAATCATCCTTTCAATCTCCCAAGATCGTCCGACTACCGGATCCAATAGTCCTTGTTTGGCCTTCACGGTCAAATCCTCGGCAAATTGCTCCAGAGCCGATTCTTTTTTCTTTTCCTCTTCTTTTAAAGCTTCCTTTTTTCCGGTTATTTTTTGATTTAATTCCTCATTTTTAACATTAAACTTCTTAAGAGTCTGGGCCGCTACCCCTTCACCTTCTTGCGATAAAGCCAGAAAAATATGCTCAGGAGATATAAACTCATAACCCAAAGAACGCGCCGCAGCCAAAGACAACTCCAGAACTCTTTTAACTCTAGGGGAAAATTGCGGCTGCTGCTGGATCCCGCTTGCCGGCGGATTACCTTTTTTGAAATTTTTTTCCAAATCTAATTGTATCTCTGAAGGAGCAACCTTAAGCTCAGAGACAAGCTGATAAATAGCGCTATCATGCAAAAGCCCCCACAATACATGTTCAGTATCGACAAATGACAAACCTAGTTCTTTTGCTTTGCCCACAGCGCTTTGAATCGACTGATTAGCCCTTTGCGTCAGCCTCGTCATCACATCCATGCCCACTCGTTTATCCATATTTGCTTTAGCAGGAGGGAAGGCCGTTGTAGTCTGTTGACTAGATACCGTTTGAGTTGCTGTGGGGATCTTTGGTGGGGATCCGATACCTGAATAAGATACCGCGGGAGCCGAAGAGGGTGGGCTTGTTTGACTCACCTGTGTCACCACTCTTTCATCACCCACATTCCCTGAAGGTAAAGGTGAAGTTGCATCGTCCTTTTTGAAATATCTGGATAGGTTAAACAAGCTGCCGGGCATTGTTTTCAGTAAACCATAAAAAATATCCTCTGTCAAGGCAAATACCTATTTTTCACGCATGATTAATCTCTTTAAGTTGATATTTGATAGTCTTTGAACCAGTTGCATGGGTATGTTTCACATTTTACTCTATTGTTAGCGATATATATGGAACAACATCCTGTACCGAGAAATATTAGTGGTTTTCAATTTCACCTGGTCGGAGATATGACCCTGAAACAATTTGGTTATTTAGCCGGTGGAGTAATACTAGCTTATATTATTTATAAATTTCCCTTACCTTCAATACTCACTTTACCCCTTGCCTCTATCGTTGCTCTTTCCGGCTTTGCCTTCGCTTTTGTACCCATCCAAGAAAGACCCTTGGATCGCTGGCTCCTAGCCTTTATAAAAAGCGTTTATTCCCCAACTCAATTTATTTGGAAAAAGAATAATCCCACCATGAGTATACTATTAAAACCATTGGCCATGGCTACCAAATCTATGCCTCAACAACACCTCATAAATCATCAAATAGCCAATCAAAAATTAAATGCTTATCTTGCCTCACTACCTCAAACTCTGGATAAAACAGTCAATCTCCGAGAAAAAAACTATATCGACAAAACCCTGGCTCTTTTTAATACAAGTAGCCAACCGACAGTTCCCCTTATCCCTCATCGGGAGCCCACCAACGCTCCCTCATCCTTTAAAATTCGAGAAACACCCCATATCACCGATGATATCTCTCCCGATAGTGATCAAACACCACAACCAAAACAACCCTACAGAACAGTTACACCCATAAACACATCTCCCGTAACTATCACCGCTGAAAAAGAACAGGAAAGCCGTAAAAAGGAAGAACTCTTAAGAGAAGAAGAATCTAAATTAAAAGAGGAACTCAGACAACATGTTATTTCCAAAGAAAGATTTTTGGAGCTCGAACAAAAATTAAACGAACTTCTTTCCGAAAAAGAAAAATTAACAGAGGAGCTGACAAAATTAAGACAAGAAACAAATCAAAAAACCACCGATGTGGTAAAGCCTGTCACGGCTGTTGAAAAAACGATCAATCCCACAGTCAAAAGCGCCACTCCCCAGTCAGCAAAAGACTTAACCGGCATGCCCAGTATACCCTCCGTGCCCAATATCATTCTCGGGATCACCCGCGACAATTTACACCGCTTATTGCCTGGAATTATCGTCACCGTCAAAGATCTCTCTGGTATGCCCATGAGGGCTTTCAAAACCAACAAGTTAGGCCAATTTGCCGCAGCAACCCCGCTTACCAACGGTACCTACAGAATCGAAGTGGAAGACCCTCAAAAACGTTACCAGTTTGATCTTATTGAAGTAATACTTGACGGGAAGGTATTTATGCCCATTGAGATTATCGCCAAAGGCACCAGAGAAATCCTCCGCGACAAATTAACCAAAGAAATTTTTGGCTCAGCAAATATTATATAATTTTATATGGCCCAACCGACAACTGCCCCAATTAGGGCAACCACACAGGAATTTTTAGAAATAGAGGATATCGAAAACGACCTCGTTATACTAAAAAATGGCGGTGCTGCCATGCTAATAGAAACATCAGCGGTTAATTTTGGACTTCTTTCTGAAGAAGAACAAGATGCGCTTATCTACGCCTACGCGGCTTTTTTAAACTCCCTATCCTTTGAACTACAAATTGTAATCATCTCCAAAAAGATGGACATCTCCTCTTACATCGCCGAAATTACCTCCGAAGAAAATCGCCAAACCAATCCCGCAGTCAAAGATCAACTAAATAAATATCGCCAATTTATCGTCTCCATCGTAAAAGAAAATAAAGTCTTAGAAAAAAGATTCTACTTTGTCATCCCTTTCTCTTCCTTAGAACTAGGAGCCAAAAGCGCTCTCCCATCGCTCGGCAAAAAAGCAAAATTTAACTATGCCAAAGACTATATCATTTCCCGCGCCAGAGCTTCGCTTATACCTAGAAAAGATCATGTCCTGCGTCAAATGGCGCGTATCGGCCTGCGGGGTAGACAACTTAACACCCAAGAACTAGTCGAACTATTCTACGGCATATTTAATCCAACAACCGGTAAAGCTCAATTGGGTGATGCCCAGGGCTACACCAAACCCTTAGTCGAGGGTCTCGGAGGAAACCCATGAGCATCCCTTTTTTGGGCAAAACCAAATCCCAAAATATAAATCCTGCCACCATAATCCCACCGACGGTTCCACTCAACCTCGCTGCCCGAAAATTAGCCCATGGCTCTCTCGCGATCAAAGATATCATCGCCCCATCTCTGATAGAGGTAGACTTTGATTTCTTAAAAATAGGTTCCAGTTACTATAAAACTCTTTTTGTCGCTGGCTACCCCAGATTCGTCTCTGCCAATTGGCTCTATCCCCTCATATCCTACGACCACTCTCTTTTTATATCCATGTTTATCTATCCCGCAGAAAGCAAAATTATTCTTGAAGATCTGAAAAGAAAAATTGCCGAGATGGAAGCCACCATACAAACCGATATCAAACGGGGCCGGGTCATCGATCCCGGAGTACAAGTCGCCCTAGACGATGCCCTCTCGCTTCAAGCTCAACTTGCCAAAGGTGCCGAAAGATTTTATCAATTTGGCCTCTACATCAGCATCCCCGCCGAAACAATTGATGAACTCAACCAAACAGCCAAAGAGGTCGAATCTACTCTAGGATCGCTTCTGATTATCTCCAAACACGCTACTCTCCAGATGGAAGAAGGCTTCAAATCCACTATCCCTGTGGGGCAAGACAAGCTCGACGTCACTAGAAATATGGATACCACCTCACTAGCAACAACCTTTCCTTTTACCACGGCCGCCCTTACCGCCAACAAAGGCATACTTTATGGCATCAATGAACATGATGGATCTTTGGTCATCTTTGATCGTTTCAGTCTAGAGAACGCCAACTCAGTTGTTTTTGGAAAATCAGGATCTGGAAAATCCTTTGTTATTAAACTCGAAGCTCTACGATCATTGATGTTTGGCACCGAAGTTTTTGTTATCGATCCCGAAGGAGAATATAGTACGCTTACCAAAGCTCTTCACGGAGAAGAAGTAGCCTTTTCCTTTAACACTCCCGTCAAAATGAATCCCTTTGATTTATCCGGTATTGTCGAGGAGGGCGAAAATGAATTAGGTCTAAAAATTCTTTCTCTTCACGCCCTCATGAGAGTCATCATGGGAGAACTTTCCCCACCGGAAGATGCCATTCTAGATCGCGCCCTAGTCTTAACCTATAAACAAAAAGGTATCTCCCCCGACCCAGCTAGTCAAAAAAATGAACCACCGCTCATGGAGGATCTTTATAAAGTCCTCTTGGGAATGGAGGAAGAAGAAGCTAAAAGACTCGCCGAAAGACTGGAAAAGTTTGTTAAGGGTTCACTCGCTGGCATATTTAACCAGAAATCCAACTTTGATATCAAAAACCCCTTGACAGTTTTCAATATCAAAGAATTAGAGGCAGAGCTTCGTCCCATAGCCATGTTTATCATCCTCGATTTTATCTGGAATAAAATTAAAAAAGTTACCAAAAAAAGACTCCTGGTGGTCGATGAAGCCTGGTATTTGATGAAAAATCCCGATTCTGCCAATTTCATGTACGGCATAGCCAAAAGGGCCAGAAAATACTACTTGGGACTCACCACCATTACTCAAGATGTGGAAGACTTCCTTGACACTGACCACGGCAAAGCAATTATCACTAACTCCAGTATCCAAATACTTCTCAAACAATCGACAGCCGCCATAGATAAATTAACAGAAGTATTTTATCTCTCCGGTGGCGAAAAACACCTTCTTCTCTCAACCGAAGTAGGGGAGGGACTCTTTTTTGCCGGGTCCTCTCATGTGGCTCTCCGCATTATCGCCTCACCAGAAGAATACCAGTTGGTAACCTCAAAACCCCAGGAGATCTTAAATCAAAAATCATTCCTGGAAAATCTCCCCACGCCACCTCCTTCTGTTGCCCCCTCCGCTGCTCCTTCTCCCACCCCTACGCCACCTATTACAAGTGGGGTATAATAGACTTATATGGCCACAGATTACCAGACGGACCAAACACTGGAAACAGAAGAAACAGATTTATTAAACGACCCCAATCAACAACAAAATCAAGTACAAGATTTAAGCCCTAGCGATGAATCGTTATTAAATACCTGGGTAAGCTTGGGTCTTGTAGGGGGAATGTTTTACGCCAAAGATAGACAAGAAGTATGGTTTTCACATGACACGCTTGAAAAAATCGATACCCAAAAACTTCTGGACTTCAACGACACATCTTATTACGGCAACATTAGAGAAGCTCATCGTTTTTCCCATAAACTCTTAAAAGAAAAAGTCGGTAGTAAATACTTCATGGGTCAAAATGATATAAAGCGCCGGACGCATTCTCTTGTTATCGCTAGACGTCTTCATACAAAAATTAATAACCAAGAAATAAGCATAAGAACCGAAAATACCATTAGTAGGTTTGGTTTAGAACTAAATGACGAAGGTAGGAACGCCTTTAACAAAAGCATAAAAGCGTGGACGAAAGAACACCCAGGAGAAGACATTAATAACGGATTGATAACTGAGGGAAGAAAGTTGTTTCTTAAACAAAACGCTCTCGAAGAAAAAAAATTAGATGGAGTCACAAAAGATAAATTACAAAAAACTGCCCAACAAATAAAGGAAGATAATAAATTCGCCCGAAAACAGGCAATCGAAGCAAACCAAAAACTAACAGAAAATGGGAAAAAAGTAATTGACGATTTGTTAGATCCGAGCAAACCAACACTAACAACGAAAGAACTCCAAAACAAATTAGTCGAAGCAGGACTTGAAAAATCAACACCTATTCTAAAACGATCAGAGCCACAAATTATTACCCCTATTCAACCAACAACCGCTCCTATTATCCCATCCTTACCTTCCTCAGTAGCGCCTCCTGTTTCAGCGCCACCACCAACCCTAGTACCCCCGGGTGGTTTTGGCGGTTTATTTAAGAATATAAAATCCTTCTTTGGAGATTTCCGTAAATCAATCGGAGGTATATTAGGAGCGGCAAAAACAGCCATAACCACCATCGGTACCGCTTTAGCCACCGGCGGTTTATCTGCAGCCTTAAGTCTTTTAAAAACATTTGGTCTTGGACTTCTAAAACGAATTGGCAAGGCCCTCTTGGGTGATCTTGGCGAAAGAATTAGTCAGTTCTTCGAAAGTATTTTCAGTCCTTCAAATATTCTTAAAATCGCTCTCGGTGTCGCTTTAGCTATTGTCCTAGTAATGATTTTATCGCTTACTGGATCAAGTCCCGGCTGTACAACCCCGGGGACTTGCGGGACACTACAACAAGCTTCTCAATAATTATCCCTGAAGCCTTACCGGCATGATTATATGAAGAAATGAGGAATCCGAAGATGCTGGTTTAAAAACTCCAGGATTTAAAGGACCCGAACTTTCAAAAACAATTTGCTTGTCCGAAAAATTATTTAGAAGGTCAAGTAAAAACCTATAATTAAATGCTATGTCGGAATCTTCGCCTTCAACTTTAGCATCCACAAAATCCTGATCCTCACCAACTTGTGGAGTGTTTGCCGAAAGCCAAACCCCATCTTTTTTAATCTGCAGTTTAATTATATTTGATGCTCCTCGAGCAAACAGGGAAGCTATCTTAACACTTTGTAGTAATTTCTCCGTATCAAAGGTTACTTTGGTCTTAAACATAGAAGGTATAATCTTTTCTATATTCGGAAATTCTCCATCTATCAGTCTAGTCATCACATAAGTACGCTCTGTACTAAATATTGCTTGATTTTTCTCCTTAACGAGGCTTAAACCCACTTCCTCCTGATTTTCTTCACTGGCTATCCTTACCACTTCAACTAATGTCTTTGCCGGAAAAACAAGCTCCATTTCCTCTTTAAAACTACTACTTATCTTTTCCTGACTCATCGATAATCGGTATCCGTCAGTAGCATAAAAATATAACTTTCCCCCAGCTATCTTTACCTTAACTCCCGTAAGTATCGGCCGGCCTTCATCCAAAGATGCTGCAAAGGCCGTTTTCCCCACACTACTACCGAGCTGTTTCAGTCCAAAATTAAGATCTGCTTTTTCTTTTACCGACGGAAGGGGAGGATACTCTTTGGCTGGCAATGTATTAAATGAAGCCGTCGTTTTCTGAGTTTTTATATGAAGAATTTCTTTATCCAATATTACTTCTATCTTCTCAGCCGGCAGAGATGAAACAAATTCTGTGACTAATTTTCCCGGTACGCTTACTTCTCCCTGTTTCTCTATTTTTGCCCCCATTGAAACTATGATACCCGTCTCCAAATTTGTAGCTATAATTTTTAACTCATTATTTTCTGCCTTCAGTAAAATATTATTTAAAATAGGAAGAGGAGGTCTTATCGGAATTGTTCTACTTACGGTGGATAATGCTTTATTAAAATTTTCTTTTAAAATAGAAAACTTCATATTAATTTAAAAAGCAGTAATAATAGAAATCGGTGTTCATAAGTGTAGAGGTTTTCCCTTATTTCGTCAATAAGCGCTATCTGTTCTTAAAAGACTGTTTATAACAATCAAAAATCCTGTGGATATCCTTGTTGATAACAACGCTCTCTTTGTGGATACGTTGATAACTTCACTCCTCACTCCACAAAGCGTTCTTTTATACCCAAAATATCCCCATGAATTTTTTCATCATTTGTTAATAAGTTAGCTATCTTTTTCACACCATACATTACCGTTGTATGGTCTCTTCCGCCCAAAAAAGCGCCAATATCCATAAGCGACATGCCCAACTCAACACGAAGTATGTAATAAAGTATCTGCCTAGGAAGAGCAATGGGTTTGTCCCTTTTATCGCTTTTCAGTTGGGTTATCTTTAAATTAAAGTATGAAGCTACGGTACTCAAGGCATTTTCTGGTGTGGTTTTTCTGACCCTGGAAGAAGTTTTAGTTTTCCCCAGGACGCTTCGGGCCAGACTCTCATCAATCGGGCATTTTTTTGTAACCGCCTCGGAAATTAGACGTATCAATGTCCCCTCAAGCCTGCGGGTATCTTCAATATTCGTGGCAATGAGCTTAGCTACCTCCATAGGTAGGTCCACTCCTCTTTGTTTGGCCTTAATAAGAAGAATCGCCGTCCTTAGTTCAAAATCAGGGGGGGAAATGTCAATAATTAGCCCCCCCTCAAAACGGGATCTTAAACGCTCCTCAAGTCTGGATATCTCCCCGGGTGGTCTATCCGAAGTCATCACAATCTGGCCACCGCTTTGATAAATAGCGTTAAATGTATAAAAGAACTCTTCCTGAACGGTATTTTTTCCTGCAATAAACTGAATGTCGTCTAATAAAAGAAGGTTGGCGCTTCGATACTTTCTTTTAAAGACATCGGTGGTTTTATTGCGAATTGCCTCAATAATTTCATTGGTAAATTCCTCTCCCATACTAAATATAACTTTATTTTTCGAATTTCTTTCCAGCAAAGCATAACCTATAGACTGCATTAAATGGGTTTTTCCGACCCCAACACCGCCATAGAGAAAAAGAGGATTATAAGACGTCCCCGGGGACCCAGCTACCGCCGTGGCAGCAGCATAAGCTAGTTGATTGGATGAAGATACTGCAAAATTTTCAAATGTTAAAATGGGATTAAGCCGCGCCCTTTTTTTGGCCTCATCGATACTTATTCCCTCGGTTATTATGGTTTCGCTAAACAATGGACCGGGAGGAAGTGGTTTTTTTAGCGAATTTGTCATTGCTAAAAATACCAAATTATAATTCTGTTTAGTCTGCGTATCAAGCACGCTTTTTATAAGAGAGTAGTAACGTTTTTCGATAAGATTTATCATCATCGGGTTGCCACAGCCGATTTTGGCGGCATTACCGCTTAGTTCTACCAGAGATGTTTGGGCAAAAACAGTTTTAAATACAGGCCGAGAAACCTGGAGCTCTATCTCGCTCAAAACTCGCTGCCATAATTTGTGGATATCCATAAGTTTTAGAAGATATCCACATCCTAAGTAAGTTATCCACACTTGTCAAGTGTGCGAAAGTGATACTTTCTATAAAAAATTTGACCAATTTGACTAATTAGACTAAAATAAACTATCTATGCCCAAACGAACATATCAACCCAAAAAAGGACGACGTATTAAAACACACGGCTTTCGAGAAAGAATGAAAAGTATGGGGGGCAGAGTTGTGTTGAAAAAAAGAAGGCTGAAAGGAAGAAAGCGGCTTACTATCTAGAAAGCTCGATATATGCATGTTGCCTCCAAAGTACCGTTTAAACATCGCCTCATTTTTTCGGGAAAAAACCGCTTCTCAGAGATGTGACAAACCCTATTTTTTGTATCGTATTAAAACAAATAATCCAAATAGTCCTTCAAAACTCGCCTTTGTCGTTCCCAAAAAGTTAACTAAGTTTTCCTCCCAGAGGAATAGAACAAAAAGACTTTTATCTGAAGCCCTTATGCCTCTTTTGCCCA
>OBEQ010204472.1_pt1 | contig 14325 bp, 15 predicted proteins | sample 1670901 | NCBI WGS metagenome assembly OBEQ01 (sample SAMEA104232315, study PRJEB22302) | groundwater metagenome | biome: forest; feature: aquifer; material: groundwater | place: USA | collected 2011-08-07 | depth 5.4 m
CAGCCGCTGCCTGTGCCAAGGTCCAGCAGCCGCAAAGGCCGTCCGGCCGGTGCGGTGAGCCGGCGAAGCGCCGGCAGCACCGCCTCCAGCACCGCCTCGGTTTCCGGCCTGGGGATAAAGACACCGGGAGCCACCCTCAACCGCTCCCCGAGAAACTCCGCTTCTTCCGCCAGATACTGCACCGGCATTCCCGCGGCGCGCTGATCCACCTGCAAGAAGAACCGCCGGGCGAGTGGCTCGGGCACATCGCGCTCTTCGACGTATAAGTCGAGCGCGGCAACGCCGAGCAGGCGGCTCAACAGCCATTCGGCGTCCTGCCGGGCGCTCTCCAAGCCGCGGGCCTGCAGCCGCGCGCGGCCCGCCTGCAGGATGTCTCGCGCGCTGGGCATCATGCGGAGGAAGCCTCGAGCCCTTTCGCGCGCTCCTCGGCCATCAGCGCATCAACCAGTTCCTGCAGATCTCCGCCCATGACCTGGTCGAATTTGTGCAGCGTCAGGCCAATGCGATGGTCGGTGATGCGCCGGTCGGGAAAATTATAGGTGCGGATCTTCTCGCTGCGCTCGCCGCTGCCGACCTGCTTGCGGCGGTTAGAGGCTAGCTGCTGTTGCTGCTGCTCCTGCATCTGCGCCAGCAGGCGGGCCCGCAGCACGCGCATGGCCTTTTCCTTGTTGCGCAGCTGGCTGCGCTCATCCTGGCAGGTGACCATCAGCCCGGTGGGCAGATGCCGGATGCGCACCGCCGAATCGGTCGTGTTAACGCTCTGCCCGCCCGGCCCGGAGGAGCGGTAGACGTCGATCTGCAAATCCTTGGCCGGAATCGCGGGCAGCTCCACCTCTTCGGGCTCGGGCAGCACGGCGACCGTCACCGTCGAGGTATGGATGCGGCCCTGCGCCTCGGTGGCCGGCACGCGCTGGACGCGGTGCACGCCGCTTTCGAATTGAAACCGCGGCCATGCCCCGGCCCCTTTCACCGAGAAGGCGATTTCTTTCGTCCCGCCGGTCTCGGTCGTCTGGCTGTGCATGACCTCGACCGTCAGCTGGCATCGCGCGGCAAAACGGGTATACATGCGGTAGAGATCGCCGACGAACAGGCTGGCCTCCTGGCCGCCGGTGCCAGCGCGGATTTCGACGATAAGGGGCCGCTCGGGTGTTGCGTGCCGCTCGAGCCAGAGCTGCTGCAGTTGTGCGAGCAGATCGACCTGCTGCTGGCGCAGCAGGATCGCTTCTTCCTTGGCCATTTCGCGCATTTCCAAATCCCCTTGCGCGCGAAACAGCGCCTCCGCTTCATCGGCCTCGCGCCCCAGCCGCTGGTGGGTGCGATAGAGCGTGGCCATCTCCCGCAAGTCGGCCAGCTCCTTGGTGGTGTCTTGGTAGGCCTTGCCCGATCCGGCCTGATCAGCCGCCTGCTGCTCAAGCTGGGTATAGCGCTGCTCGAGCTGGGCCAGCTGCTGCAGCAACTGCGGCGCGGGAATCTGCATCAGATCAAGGCTGGTGGGACTTATCCGAGGGTTACTTGGCGGGCGCCTTTTTGGTGTACTTCCGCTTGAACTTTTCCACGCGGCCGGCGGTGTCAATGAGCTTCTGCTGCCCGGTGAAGAACGGGTGGCAGCTCGAGCAGATCTCGACATGGATCGACGGCTTCACGGACCGGGTGTGATACACCGCTCCGCATGTGCACGTGATCGTGCACTCCACGTATTCCGGGTGAATCCCGTCTTTCATTTCGCGTTGGCTCCTTCGTTGCCCGTTAGGACTTCTTGGCCATGGTGGCCAGGAAATCCTGGTTGCTTTTCGCCTTCGAGAGCCGGTCGATCAACAGCTCCATCGACTGCACCGGGTCCATCTCGTGGAGCACCTTGCGCAGCACCCAGATCTTCTGCAGCTCATCGTTGGGGATGAGCAGCTCCTCGCGCCGGGTGTTCGAGCGGCGGATGTCGATCGCCGGGTAGATGCGGCGCTGGAACAGATTCCGGTCCATGGTCAGTTCCATGTTGCCGGTGCCCTTGAACTCTTCGAAGATCACCTCGTCCATCCGGGAGCCGGTGTCGATCAGACAGGTTCCGATGATGGTGAGGCTGCCGCCCTCTTCCACGCCGCGCGCCGAGCCGAAGAACCGCTTGGGCTTGTGCAGCGCGTTGGCATCCAGACCGCCGGTCAGCACGCGGCCGCTGTGCGGCTCCACGGTATTATACGCCCGCGCGAGCCGGGTGATGCTGTCGAGCAGGATGACGACATCCTTCTTGTGCTCGACCTGCCGCTTGGCCTTCTCCAGCACGATTTCGGCCACCTGGATGTGCCGATCGGCCGGCTCATCGAAGGTCGAGGAGATGACCTCGCCTTTCACCGAGCGCTGCATGTCGGTGACCTCTTCCGGCCGCTCGTCGATCAGCAGCACGATCAGCACGGTGTCCGGATTATTCGTGGTGATGGAATTGGCGATCTTCTGCAGCAGGACCGTCTTGCCGCTGTACGGCGGGGCCACGATCAGACCGCGCTGGCCCTTGCCGATCGGCGTCAGCAAATCCATGATCCTCGTCGACATTTCCTTCGGGTTGGTCTCGAGGACGTAGCGCTGGTTCGGGTAGATCGGTGTGAGGTTGTCGAAGTTCTGCTTGACCTTCGACTCCTCGGGATTTTCGCCGTTGACCGCCTCCACCTTCAGCAGGGCGAAGTAGCGCTCCCCTTCTTTCGGCGGGCGGACCTGGCCGTTGACGATGTCGCCGGTGCGCAGGTCGAAGCGCCTAATCTGCGAGGGCGAGACGTAGATGTCATCCGGGCACGGCAGGTAATTGTAGTTCGGCGAGCGCAGGAAGCCGAAGCCATCGCTGAGGATTTCCAGCACGCCGGAGGAGAAGATCAGCCCCTCCTTCTCCGTCTGCGCCGACAGGACCCGGAAAATCAGATCCTGTTTCTTGAGCCCGGAGATCCCGTTGACCCCGAGATCCCGGGCGACCTTATTGAGCTCCGAGATCTTTAATTCTTTGAGCGCTGCGATGTCGAGCTTCTGCTGCGACTGCTGCGCGGTACCAGTTGGTTCCATAGCTGCTCCACTTGTGTTCGCGTGGCGTCCACGCCGGTTGAATTATCGATCACATGGTCGGCCAATGCCGCTTTGGCCGACAGCTCCCATTGCGCCCCGATGCGGGCGTTGACTTCAGTCTCCGACCAGCCGTATTTGCGCTTCAGCCGCTGGCGCTGCACTTCCGGGCGGGTGGTCACCACGACCACCGCATCGACCAGCTGCTGCGCCCCGACTTCCAGCAGCAGCGGCACCTCCAGCACCACCGCCGGAATCTTCCGCGACCGGCGCAGCCGGTGCACGTGCTGCTTCATCGCCTTGAGCACCTGGGGATGGATCATCCCCTCGAGCTCCTGCCGCCGCTGCGCGTCCGCGAAGACCACCGAGGCCAGCCGGCGCCGGTTGATCGTCTGGTCGTCATTCAGGATGTCGCGGCCGAAGGCTTGCACGATCCGCCGCCAGGCCAGCCGCTTGGGCTCCATCGCCTCGTGCGCCATGGCATCGGCGTCGAAGACCACCGCCCCCAGCTCCTTGAACATCTTCGCGACGGTGCTCTTGCCCGTCCCGAACCCGCCGGTGAGCCCGATCACCACCATGACGCGCGGCCGGTCACAGCGGCTTCAGCTCCAGCCAGTTCGGGCCCGCTTTCAGCGTCACGTCCAGCGGCACCGCCAGCGACATGGCGCCTTCCATGACCTCGCGCACCAGCGGGGCCACGCGCGCCAACTCAGCCCGAGGACATTCGATCACCAGCTCATCATGCACCTGCAGCACCATCCGGCTCGCCAGCCGCTCCTGCGAGAGCCGCTCGGCCAGCCGGACCATCGCGCGCTTGATCAGATCGGCCGCCGTGCCCTGGATCGGCGCGTTGATCGCCATCCGCTCGCCGAACTGGCGGATCATCGGGTCGGGGTTCTGCGCTTCCGGGATGTAGCGGCGGCGTCCCAGCAGCGTTTGCACGAATCCCTCGCGCCGCGCCTGATCGATCTGCGCGTCGAGAAATCCGCGCACTTTCGGATACCGGTCGAAATAGGCCGCAATGAACGATTCGGCCTCCTCGTATCCAATGCCCAGCTCCTTGGAGAGGCCGTGGGCGCTCATGCCGTAAATGATGCCGAAGTTGACCGCCTTCATCGCGCTGCGCTGCTCGGGCTGAACCTCGGCTTCCGGCAGCCCGTAAATTAAAGAGGCGGTATAGCGGTGGATGTCATGCCCCTGACGGAACGCCGCGGTCAGCTGCTCATCGCCCGCCATGTGGGCCAGCAGGCGCAGCTCAACCTGCGAGTAATCGGCGGCCAGCAGCACGCCGTCCGGAATGCCGGGAATAAAGGCCTTGCGGATGGACCGGCCCAGCTCGGTCTTGATGGGAATGTTCTGAAGATTCGGGTCGCTCGATGACAGCCGGCCGGTGGCCGTGGCGGTCTGGTTGAAGGAGGTGTGGAGCCGTTTCGTCGACGGATCGACCAGCTTGGGCAGCGCGTCGACATAGGTGCCGACGAGTTTCGAGAGTTCGCGGAACCGGATCAGCTGCTGCGGCAGCGGATGCTTTAACGCCAATTGCTGCAGCACGCCGCTGTCGGTGGACGGACCGGTCTTGGTCCGTTTGATGACCGGCAGTTTGAGCCGTTCAAACAGCACTTCGCCCAGCTGCTTCGGCGAGTTGATGTTGAACTCCCCGCCGGCCAGCCGGTAGATCTCCTGCGTCAATTGCGTCAGGGTCACATCCATGGAAATTTTCAGCCCGCCGAGATAGTCCACATCCACGGCGATGCCGTCGGTTTCCATCCGCGCCAGCACGCGCATGAGCGGCAGCTCCAGCTCCCGGTAGAGCGATGCCATCCGGACCTCGTCGAGTTTAGACACTAGGAGAGCGTGCAGTTTGGGAATCGCACAGACGAACCGCCCGAATGCCTCGAGCACGCCGGGTGCGGCTTCCGCCAGGGAGCCGATGGTTTCAGCCGGCGGAATCGCCCCTAGGGGTTCGCCGAGATATTCATCCGACAAATCGCTGAGTGTTTGGCTGGTGCGCGACGGATTCAACAGATACGCGGCCAGCAGCGTGTCGCCTTCAATGCCTTGCGTCTCAACGCCAAGGGCCTGCAGCGCCCGGATCGCCGCCTTCGCGTCATGCGAGAGCTTGGGGGCGGCCGGATCGGCCAGCCACGCGGCCAGCCGCCGCCCGGGGCCGGCGAGCATCTCGCGGTCCACGCGTATCACGCATGCTGCGGTTTCATCCGTTGCCAGCGCCAGCACGGCTCCGGGCCGCTCTTCAGAAGGCATCGGCCAGCAGCCAAACGCCGCGGCCTGCCGGCGGGCCGTCAGCCGGTGCACGAGCGCATCGCATCCGTCCGGCCGGACCATCTCGGTGGCGACCGAAAAGGCCGTGGCCGGCGGCGCATCGGCATCGAGCTCCCGCAGCAGCTGCCGGAACTCCAGCTCGCGAAACAGCGCCCGCAGCGCCTTGGCATCGGGCGGTTGCGGCACCAGCGCGGATGGCTCAATCGTCAGCGGCACGTCGGTGTGAATCCGGGCCAGCTCGCGCGACTGCTCCACCTGCGCGCGCGAGGCCTCCAGCGAGGCCCGCTGCGCCGGGCTGTCCAGCTCTTCCAGGTGCTCGTAGAGTTCTGAGACGCTGCCAAAGCGCTGCAGCAGCTGGCTGGCGGTTTTTTCGCCCACGCCGCGGACGCTGGGGATATTGTCCGTCGCATCGCCCATGAGGGCGAGCAGATCCACCAGCTGCTCCGGGCCGATGCCGTAGCGGGCCTTCACCGAAGCCGCGTCCATCAAGAGGTCCTCTTTCTTATGCGGGTTATAGACTTTCACGCGGGCATCCACCAGTTGCAGCATGTCTTTGTCGCCGGTCACGAGCAGCACGTCGATGCCCTCCCGGACCAGCCGCAGGGCGATCGTGCCCAGGACGTCTTCGGCTTCGTAGCCTTCCCGCTCGAAGACCGGGATCCGGTAGGCTGCCAGCAGCCGCTTGATCACCGGAATCTGGGCGATCAGCGGATCCGGCATCGGCTTGCGGTGCGCCTTATACGCCTCGGACTGCTGATGGCGGAACGTGGGCTTGCCCACGTCAAAGGCCACGGCCAGATAGTCCGGATGCTCCTTGTCCCGGAGCGCCTGGAGCATGGCGGCGAAGCCGTAGACGGCGTTCGTGGGACGGCCGTCAGCGGTCGTCAGGGCGCGGATGGCGTAAAACGCGCGGTAGCAGAACGCTGTGCCGTCGATTAAAAAGGCGCGTGCCGTGGATGGTGCGGCCTGCGGCATGTCGGAATCTGTTGTGGTTTGGGCTGTGGGGCGTGCGATACGTCGGGGGGGTGGTTAGCGATCGAACGACTGGAACGGCTCGCGTTCATGCCGGTCCGTCACCGCGCGGAATTCCTCAAGGGTTTTGGTGTAGGCATTCAGCTCCTGGTCGATCAGGCGCCGGCTGGTATACAGTTTGCCTTTCATTCCGGGATATTTTTTGATGACGCCGAAAGCCGTCAGCCGCTCCTCGGCCCGCGCGGTCCACGGGTCGAGCGGGTCGCCCAGCTCGTAGCGTTTCATCCAGTGGTAGATCGCCTTTTCCGTCTCGCCCCGCCGCTCATACAGCAGCGCCAGGTTGGTGTGGGGTTCGAGGTACGTGGGATTCAGTTCCAGGGCGCGCTTATAGGCCTGCTCCGCATCGTCAAAACGCCCTTCCTCTTCCAGTAGGATTCCCGCATCGTTAAATGGGATCGGATACGACGGGTCCAGCTGCTGCGCCTTCTGATAAAACGTCAGCGCAGTCCCCTTGTCGCCGCGCCGCTGCGCCTCAAAGCCCTGAAGCCGGTAGTTGACGGCTTCCTCGCGCAGACTGGCGGATGCGATCGGATTGGGAAGGATCCACAGGAAGGCGAGCCAGAACACCGGCCCGAAGAGGCGCTTCAACATTCGACGGTAGCTTAGCATGAATGGGCTCCAGCGTCAAGCGGAGCGTGCGCCGGTGACATACACGTAGCGGGCCGGCGTGCGGGACCGGTTGACCACCCGGTGGCGCGTGCGAGCCGGCAGAAAGGCGCACTGGCCTGCGCGCAGCGCGCGCCGCCGTACGGTGCTCCGGGAGCGTATTTGCAGCTCCACCGCGCCGGCCATCGCCAGCAACAGCTCTTCGCGCGCCTCGGTCGAGTGCCAGTCCATCGCCCCTCGAGGCGGCAGCACGACGGCGGAAGCGCGCAATCCGGCGCTGCGTCGCGGAATCAGCCGCCCGGCCCGCCGAAAGGAGCTGACGCGGAGGCTACCGCGGCGGCTGGTTGATGACATGCGCGAGATAGCCGGCGCCGAAACCGTTGTCGATGTTGACGACCCCGATGCCCGGCACGCAGCTGTTCATCATGGTCAGCAGCGGCGCGATGCCCTGGAAACTGGCGCCATAGCCGATGCTGGTCGGCACGGCGATCACCGGGCAGCGCACCAGCCCGGCCACGACACTGGCCAGTGCCCCTTCCATCCCCGCGATCACGATGATGACGCGGGCCCGCTGCAGCAGCTTCCACTGATGCAGCACCCGGTGGATGCCCGCCACGCCCAGATCATAGAGCCGGCTCGTGCGGCTGCCGAGCAGCTCAAGCGTCAGCGCGGCTTCCTCCGCCACCGGCAGATCCGCGGTGCCGCCGGTGATGACGAGCGCCAGCCCGCGGGCGGTGCGCCCTTTCACCGGCACCCGGTAGGCCAGGCGCGCGACCGGATGATAGCGCAGCTGGGGCACGCGCGAATGGATGATCGTAAAGACCTCGGGAGCGATGCGGGTAATGAGCAGCGGATCGCCGGCGGCGATGAGACGGCGCGAGATGGCGATGAGCTGCTGCGGGGTTTTCCCTTCCGCGAAGACCACCTCGGGCAGCCCCCGGCGAAGCTGCCGGTGCGTATCGAGCCGGGCGAAGCCCAAATCTTCAAACGGAAGGCGGCGCAGCGACTGGATCAGCGCTTTCGGCGCCCGGCGGCCGCTGCGCACTTCGCGGAGCCAGCGATGGAGGGTCTGTTCGTTCATGGGGCGGCTTGAGCCATCAGCCGGCGACGACGAGGTAGAACAGCAGCACGGCCAGCAGGCCTCCGGAGAAGATATAGAAATCGTGGAAGTAGATGAAGTCCCTGGCGCGGTTTGTCGCGGCGTGGGCATCCGGCGCGGCCGCGGATGAGCCGACATGCCGGCGGAAATGCAGCGTGCCTTTCAGCGCCTCGACCTGGTTCGGGCGGAACCGCAGAAACTGCCCGCCCAGCTTATAGCCGGTGAGCTTTCCTTCCCGGACCAGCTGTTCGACATCGCCTTCGCCGATGCCCAGCATCTGCGCCACTTCCTTGATCGTCCACAGTTTTTCCATTTAACCCTATCTTATAGCACGAGTGACTCAGGGCGGCGGGTGGCGCCGAAGCCCGTGAGTGGGAGGATCCACACCGGGCGGAGGGGCCCACGAACGGGCGAAGGCGACAGGACCCGCCGCTACTTGATCTTCTCGTGCGCCAGCCAGTCCTCAATCTTCGACCGCTCAAAGCGCCATTCGCCGCCGTTGCGCTCGCCCGGCAAGCGGCCGCTCTGCGCCCATTGCGAGACGGTGCCGGCCTCAACCTCAAGGTAGCGCGCCAGCTCTTCGATCGTCATCCAGGGGCTGCCGTTGCCGCCGCCGCTCATTTCGATGCTGCCCTGCATGACGGCCCCGTCCTGGACAATGAGCCGCGGGGTGGTGATTTTGCCCGAGACGCGGGCCGTGGACTGCAGCTCCACCCGTCCGCTCGCGGTGATGTTGCCGGTCGAGATCCCGCTGATGGTGATCACTTCGCCGCGGATCGTCGCCTTCACGTTCGCCCGCTCTCCGATGGAGAGATTGCCCTTCGTGTCCAGCGTGCCGTCGAACTGGCCGCTGATGCGCAGGTTCACCGGATCCTTAAAAGCCAGCGTGCCGGTCATGCTGGCTGACACTTCAATCCACTTCTCCGCCCCGGCCTCTTCCTGCCGTCCTCCGCGCAGCGCCATCACTCCTCCTGTGGTCGACTACTGCCCCTTGCGAATGGCCTGCTCGACTCGCGAGAGCAGGAACAGTGCAATGATCACGATCGCCCCGGTCATCACAGCGCCCGACAAAAAACCGGCCCCGACCGCCATTCCGATGCCGCCCACGGCCCATAATCCGGCCGCAGTCGTCAGGCCCTTGATGGAACCCTGCGAATTGATGATCGTGCCCGCGCCCAAAAACCCGATGCCGCTGACGACTTGGGCGGCCATCCGCGTTGGATCAATCGCCACCTGCCCCGCCAGCGATTCCATCAGGTACAAGCCGGTCAGCATGATCAGGCAGGAGCCGGCACCGACCAGGATATGGGTGCGCAGGCCGGCCGCGCGTCCGTGCCGCTCGCGCTCGTAGCCCACGGCGCCCGAGATGATGGTGATGAGCAGCAGCCGTTCGATCACCATGTGGTCGGTCAGGATCATGCGAGGCAGAGGTTCGGATCGCTGTTGAGCGCCAGCGAAGCCACCCGTCCGCGCTGCAGCAGCGGATAGGCGATGCCGGCGATCATGGCGCCATTGTCGATGCACAGCGCCGGCGGCGGAAAGACCACGCGCAGCTTTTGCGCCTCCCCCACCTCGGCCAGCCGCGCGCGCAGCCGGCGGTTGGAGGCCACGCCGCCGCCGACGACCACCTGCTTGATGCCGGTGCGCTGGCAGGCGCGCAGGGTGCGGGTGATGAGAAACTCCACCGCCGTTTCCTGAAAGCTGGCGGCCACATCGGCGATCTCCTGCTCGGCCAGCGGCCTGGCCGCGGCGGCCGGGGCGGCGCCCGCCGGAGCGCGGGAAAGCTTCTCCACGTAGTGATAGACCGCCGTCTTCAGGCCGCTGAAACTGAAGTCCAGCGGCTGCTGCGTGTGAATCTTCGGCAGCGGAATCTTCGTGCTGCCTGAAACCGAAAGCCGGTCGATGATCGGGCCGCCTGGATAGCCCAGGCCGAGCAGCTTGGCCACCTTGTCGAAAGCCTCGCCCACCGCATCGTCTTTCGTTTCGCCGAGCCGTTCATACCGGCAGTCCGCATGGACGACGCAGAGCAGCGTGTGCCCGCCGGAGACGACCAGCCCGATATACGGCGGCTCCAGCTGCGGGTCGGTCATCTCGCCGGCATATAAGTGGGCGGCCAGATGGTCCACCGGAATCAGAGGACGGTCAAGCGAGAGGGCCAGGCCCTTGGCGAAAGCCAGGCCGGTGACCAGCGCTCCGGGCAGACCCGGGCCCTGGGTCACGGCGATGGCATCCACGTCGTCGGGTGAAAGGCGGGCCTCCTCCAGCGCGCGGCTGAACACCTCCCACAGCGTTTCCACGTGCGCGCGCGCGGCGATCTCCGGAATGACGCCCCCATACGGGGCGTGCTGCTGCAGGCTGGAGGCGACGGAATTGCTGAGGATCGTGCGGCCCTCCTGCACGATGCCGATGGCGGTCTCGTCGCAGGAGGTTTCAATGCCGACAATGCGCACCTTGTCAGACATCAATGCGATGCGGCGTGCAAATGCTCCTTGATCTGATACACTTTGATGCCCTTCAGCAGGTCGACCGCGCGGGAGAGCTGGTTGTCGAGCTTCTTCTTGCCTTCCAGCCCCTTGAGCTCCTTGGTCTCCGCGTCCATCCGGTCGAAGACATCCGGGCCGCTGACCCGCTCCTTCTCCTTCTTGAGCTCTTCCTCCGTCTTCAACGGAGGCGGCTCGAAGGGCACCTCGACATCGGGATGGATGCCTTCGCCGTGGATCGACTTGCCGCTCGGGGTGAAATATTTGCTCGTGGTCAGGCGCAGCGCGCTGCCGTCCTTCAGCGGAAAGATCGTCTGCACCGAAGCCTTGCCGTGCGACTTGGTGCCCAGCACGATGCCGCGGTGATGATCCTGCATCGCGCCGGCGACGATCTCAGAGGCCGAAGCCGATCCCTCGTTGATCATCACCACCAGCGGCAGATCATTGACCGGCCCGTCGATGCGCGCGCGGACCTCCTGGTTCTGGTTCCGCAGGCGCCCCTTGGTGGAGACGATCAGCTCCTGCCGGTCGAGGAACAGCTCGGAGACGGAGATGGACACGTCGAGCAGCCCGCCCGGATTGTTGCGCAGATCGAGGATGATGCTTTCCATGCCCTGATCTTTCAGACGCTTGATGGCCGCGCCCAGATCCTTGGCCGTGTTCTCGCGGAAATCGGAGAGGCGGATGTAGGCGATGTGGTCGTCGAGCAGCTTGGCTTCGCGCACGCTTTCGATCCGGATGATCGCGCGCTCCAGCACCACGTCCTTGAGCTCGGTTTCCTTTTCCCGCAGGATGGTCAGGGTCACGGGGGTCTTCGGCTTGCCGCGCAGCTTCTTCACCGCCTCGGTGAGCGTGATGCCGCGGGTCAGCGTCCCGTCGATCTTCACGATGCGGTCGCCCGGCTGCAGGCCGGCGTTGAAGGCCGGCGTGTCATCGATGGGCGAAATGATCGTCAGCAATTCATCTTTGATCGTGATTTCGATGCCGAGGCCGCCAAACTCCCCCTCGGTTTCGACTTTTAATTCATTGTAGCTATCCGGATCGAGGAACTGGCTGTAGGGATCAAGGGTGGCGAGCATGCCTTTGAGGGCGCCATAGATGAGCTGCTGGGCGCCGGGCTCTTCCACATAATCGGAGCGGACGATGGAGAGGGCGTGCTCGAAGAGCTCCAGCTCTTTATACAGCTCTTCGTTTTCGGTCGCGGGCGATCGCTTCGCCGGCAGGGCCACGCCCTGGATCAGCAGGACCGAGGCCACCAGCGCCACGCCCAGCCACCCGAATCGCTTCATGCCGCCTTCCTTTCCGATGTTGCTTTCTGCAGCGCCCGTTTGAGGATCTCGCCCATTTGCTGCGGATTCGCCTTGCCCTGGGAGCGCTTCATCGCCTGCCCCATCAGGAAGGTAAACGCGGTCGGCTTGCCGCCCAGATAATCGTCCACCGACTTGCGGTTCGCCTGGACCACTTCCTCGGCGATCCGCTCCAACGCCCCCGGATCCACGATTTGCTGCAGGTTGCCTTCGCGCACCAGCTCGGATGGGTCTTTGCCCTGCTCGAGCATCGTGGCGAAGACTTCTTTGGCCATCTTCCCCGAGAGCGTGCCACGTGCTATCAATTCTATCAGATGCGCGAGCCATTCGGGGCGAAGTTTCATTGCCGAAGGCTCGAGCCCTTTGGCGTTGGCGTAGGCCAGCAGATCGCCCATGATCCAGTTGGCCGCCGGTTTGGCCGCCGCCCCGGCCTTCAGCGCGCCTTCAAACAGCCCGCCGAGCGCCTGGTCCTGGGTCAGCACCCCGGCATCATAGGCCGAGAGCTGATAGCTGTCCTGATACCGGCGGCGGCGCTGGGCCGGCAGCTCGGGCAGCGTCGTCTTCAGCCGCTCGACGGTGGAGCGCTCGATCACAAACGGCACCAGATCCGGCTCGGGAAAATAGCGGTAGTCGGCCGCCTCTTCCTTGCTGCGCATCGATTCAGTCCGCTGGGCCTTCGCGTCCCACAGCCGCGTTTCCTGCGGAATGCGCTCCCCCGCATCCAGCGCCTTCGCCTGCCGCACGGCCTCATGCTCCAGCGCCTGCTTCACGGCGCGAAACGAGTTGAGATTTTTCACCTCGACCTTCGAACCGAGCGGAGCCCCCGGCTGGCGCAGCGAAATGTTCGTGTCGCACCGCAGGCTACCTTCCTCCATATTGCAGGTGGAGACCTCAAGATACTGCAGCAGCGCCTTCAGCTCGGCCAGATACTGATACGCCTCGTCGGAGGAGCGCAGATCCGGCTCGGTGACGATCTCCAGCAGCGGCACGCCGGTGCGGTTGAAGTCCACGAGGCTGTCGGTCGGGCTGCCCTCATGCAGCAGCTTGCCCGCATCCTCCTCCAGATGAATCCGGTGGATGCCGACCCGCTTGGGCTGCTCGCCGACCAGCACATCGAGATGGCCCTGCCGGGCCAGCGGCTGGTCATACTGGGAGATCTGATAGTTTTTCGGCAGGTCGGGATAAAAGTACTGCTTGCGGTCGAATTTCATCGTCTCGGCGATGCGGCAGTCGAGCGCCAGGGCCACGCGGATGCCCCACTCCAGCGCGCGCGCGTTGAGCACCGGCAGCGCGCCGGGCAATCCCAGGCACACCGGACAGGTCTGGCTGTTCGGCGAGGCCCCGAACTTTGTGAGACAGCCGCAGAAGAGTTTGGTCGTGGTGCTCAATTGCAGGTGCACTTCCAGGCCGATGACGATTTCGTAGGCCATCAGGCGGCTCCAGGTGGCGTCTTGAGATGCCATGAGGTCGCCTGCTCGTACGCGTGGGCGGCGCGCAGCAGCCGCTCTTCTTGAAATGGCGGGGCCAGCAGCTGCAGCCCGATCGGCAGCCCCTCGCCGGAGACGCCGCACGGAATCGAAATTGCCGGGATGCCGGCCAGGTTGGCTGAGATGGTGTAGATGTCCGACAGGTACATTTGCAGCGGGTCGCTGGACTTTTCGCCGATCCGGAAGGCCGGGCTCGGAGCCGTCGGCATGGCGATGAGGTCGCATTGTGTGAAGGCCTCATCGAAGTCCCGCCTGATCAGCGTGCGGATTTTCATGCCTTTCAAGTAGTATGCGTCATAGTAGCCCTGCGAGAGCACGTAGGTGCCCAGCAGGATGCGCCGCTTCGCCTCGGCGCCGAACCCTTCGGTCCGCGTGCGCAGATACATCTCTTTCAGCGCGCCTTCGCCGCCGCCGCCCGCCGCGCGCAAGCCGTACTGCACCCCGTCATAGCGCGCCAAGTTCGAGCTGGCTTCCGCCGTCGCCACGATATAGTAGGTGGCGACCGCCTTGTCGATGTTGGGCAGCTGCACGCGGGAGGTCGTCATGCCCACACCGGCACAGACATTGACCGCCTCCTCCACCGCGCGTTTGACCTCAGGGTCCAACCCTTCTTCCGAGAGCGCCGGCAATCCGATGCGCAGCCCCTTCACCGGCTGCTCAAGACCTTGAACGTAGTCGGGCACCTCCACCGGCGCGGAGGTGGAGTCGCGCGGATCGTGCCCGGCGATGACGGACAGCAGCAGGGCGGCGTCCCGCACATCTTTGGCCAGCGGCCCGATCTGATCCAGGGATGAGGCGAAGGCGATCAGGCCATACCGGGAGACGCGGCCGTAGGTCGGCTTTGGGCCCGCTGCGCGGCGCCGGGTACCATACCGCGGCGTTTGTCTCCTCGTTCGTGCTGAGGGGGGCGACGGGGCTGGCGCACGGGTTCGAGGTGTACGACGATCGATTCGAAGGGATGGGCCGCGCGACGCTGACGGCATCGCAGCTGGAACGGC
>OBEQ010081445.1_pt1 | contig 14322 bp, 12 predicted proteins | sample 1670901 | NCBI WGS metagenome assembly OBEQ01 (sample SAMEA104232315, study PRJEB22302) | groundwater metagenome | biome: forest; feature: aquifer; material: groundwater | place: USA | collected 2011-08-07 | depth 5.4 m
GATTGAAAAATCAGAAGATCAGATTTTCCGATATTCCGATTTTTAGCTATCTAGTGTGACTTCTCCCTTCCTAGCCTGCATCCCAAAAAGTGGCAGGCTAAACCAAAATGTTGTCCCTTTACCTTCAGTTGACTCAAACCATATTCTACCATTTGATGATTCAATTATCGCCTTGACTAAGTATAACCCAAGTCCATTGCCATCTGTCTCGATTTTAATCACATTTTCTGCCCGGAAGAATTTTTGGAAAACTTTTTCCTTTTGGCTCTCAGGTATCCCAAAACCGTTATCACTGATTTGGGAAATAATCTCATTACCTTTTTTAGAAATAAAGACCTCGACTTGTCCGCCTTTAGGGGTATATTTTATCGCATTAGTGAGAAGATTTAAATAAACCTGACGGATTAATTTGGGGTCGACATTAATTTTTGGTAAGGCTTCATGAACACTAACGACCAAATGCTGTTGCCTTTCATTAATTTTGACTTGCAGCTCCGTCAAAATCCCCTTCACCAATTCGGCCAAATCAGTCGGCTCTGGATCAACGATAATCCGGCCGGATTCAATCCGGGAGATATTTAGTAGAGAATTAACCAGTTCAATCATCCTTAAAGTTGAGATGCTGATATTTTGGGCCAACTCCTTTTGGTCGTTATTTAAATCCCCGCCTGTTCCTTCTAAAAGCAGTTCCGTAAACCAACGGATCGCCGAGAGCGGGGTCCGGAGTTGGTGTGAAGCCAGGGAGATAAACTCGGTTTTCATCCGGTCAATCTGTTTTTCAATTGTAATATCCCGAAAAACTAAAATTGCTCCGTTGATATTGTTGTTAATTAAAATTGGCGACAAATTAACATCAGCTGGAAAGCCGCTTTGGTCCTTGCGCAAAAAATAACAATCAAGTTTTTGCCGCAACCCCGAGGATAGAGCCCTGGCAACTGGCTGCTCCTCTAAATTCTCCTTCTCCCCATCAATATGTTTATATGCATGCAAATAAGCTTCCCAGGGTTGACCCACCATCTCCTCTATCTTCCAACCCATAATTAGTTGAGTTGATTTATTGGCAAAAATTATTTTGCCCAAAGGAGAGATCGCCACTACCCCGTCTCCAATACTTGTTAAAAGCGCCTCATCCTGGGCTTTGGCAGCTTTCAGCTGTTCCAAATTAGTAGCCAACAAGTCCCGTTTCTCTTTGACCTCCAAAAGAGAGTTGGCCATATTTTGATAAGCAGTCACCAAATTTTTGATAATCTGGTTGACATGGCCTGATAGTAACCCCACTTCATCACTGGTTTTAATATCGACAGTTTTGCCCAAATTCCCCTGGGCTATAATTTTAGTCACCGCTTCCAGGGTAATGACCGGTTTAATTACAATCCGCATCAAAAGCGCCCATAAAAAAATTGTGGCCGGAATGATCGAGAGTAAAAAGATTGCTGCCACTCTTAAAATAGTCCAAAAAGTCGGATTAAAATGACCTTTAGTAGCAAAATCCACCCCCAAAGAATCAACTAATGGCAAAACAAAAAGTCCGGTCCATAAAACCACCAAAAATAAGCCAAAATATAATATTAAAGCAACTTTGTAAGACAGTTTCATGGCAGTTAAACCCTCAAAAAGGGTCTACATTTAGTATAACTTAAAAAATAACTTCACAGGAAGTAAGTTATCTAAATATTTAATTTGGAAGCATTGTGTTGAGGAGTATTAATCAGACCGCATTTTTTGAAATGCTATTCATATCGGGGACCACACAGATTTACTGGTCGAGCATACTTTCTATGATCACGACTGCTTGGGGAACAGGAAATTTATTAGGAATATGCAAAAAAGTATACTGCGATTTTAAAGCTTTTTGATTAATCAAATTAGCAATTTTCCAGCTAACAAGGTTACACCACGAATTGCCTATACCCAAAGCATATTTAGACCCGTCTATTGGATTTAAGAAAGGATTTAATAAAATCGCTTCATCATTTGTAACTTTTTGATCAATTGACTCATTTTTGAACTTGTTCAGTGCTTGAGTTTCAATTCTGATTTGATCTTGGTCTATTCCTGAATATGCACCTAAACCTAAAATGAATTCCGGCTGATCATGCATTAAAAGGTCCAAATAATGCTCAATATTATTCCCCCATAAAATATAACAATGATCAACTGAATTAAGTTGATACAAAGTTTTAGTACTAATGTTATTATTGGTGAATGCAAAACCGTAGACCATACTAACTTCGCTTTTTAAGTTGATTATAATATTTTTGCAGAAATTCTTTAGCTCCTTCTGTCTCTTCCCAAAACTTGCCTTGGTCCCGCCAATAGTAATAAGCTTCATCTTCTCCACCGACAGCAACTCTATCCGGCATTAAATTTTTTGGTTTTGGATGTTTTTCCTTTAATAACTCATTAATAATATTAATTCTGTACTTACCCATCTTTTTTAACTGCTTTTCTGCTTCTTTTAATTTGCCAAGTTTTAATAATGCTAAAATACCTCCAAAATAAATAGCTGGTAGTGTATCATCTGGATACTGCGCATTTAATTTAAGTACCTTGTCTAATCTATTCATTTTAAAATAAGCAGTAGATAGCAATTCACGAATGCCTTGGTTATCGTTAGGATTAAATATTAAAAGTTCTTCATACAATAGAATTGCCTGCTCCAGTCCTTCTATTTGCTCAACCAAATCAGCATAACAAGTAAGTAAGCGTAAAAATGGTCGGTTATCAAGATATCCCCAAATGATAAGATGCTTGCCTGGTATAAAAGTTTTAGGAATATAAGACCTTGCTATCTTAATTGTTTTTTCTAGGATTTCTTGCGCTAATATTAACTCGTCATTTAAAATATAAAATTCCGCTAATTCTTTAGCTGCATCAAATGCTTCTGGGCAAATTCTTAGAATAGCTCTCAGTTCCTCTTCATATTCTTCAGCTGAAAGATTTAATTCCTCTAATTGGAAGAGCCTTTCAACTAAATTGTAATAGTAACCAGGAAATTCAAAGCCCCACTCAATATCACCAATTTTAGTAAACCTCACTTTTTCAGGGTATCTACCGGGAAATAAATCATGGACTTTTTTGGCTATCTTAGGGGCAGTAATATTTTTAGGTGGAGTCTTATGCTGAATTTTTTCTTCAGGGGATAAACCTTTCAATGTTTTATGGGGAAGATTATTCCAGGCCTCTTGTAATATTTCCATTACTTCTTCAATTTTTTTGGGGTCAGTTTCTTCTTCTGTAAGAAATTGAAATAACCGCGCCAAATCCATATGATCAGTTTCATTCCAGATCATATTTTTTATATCATCCACTGATATAGGCTCCTCTAGTTTAAGCCCTTTCAAAATTTTATCTAATCGCAGTTCAAGACTATTATTTTTATCCATAGAAAAACTTTGCTTATTACCTCTTGCCATTATTTTTTCCTGTAGCGAGTACTCCGAGCAAGTCCTATTCTTTCGATTTTTTTCAGATCAACCAACTTGGAAAGAGTTTGACGCACAGTTGCATAAGCGACTTTAGTTTTTTTGGCAATTTCTTTAGGAGTAGCTTCATCAACTTGTTGTAAGTATTGCCAAACTGCAATTTGCTTATTAGACAGGATGTCCTCTATATTTTCTCCATTCATCAAACTAATAGCTTCCTTGGATTGAGTTAGAATTATGTTCAAAAAGAACTCTAGCCAAGGACCAATATTTCCAACACCCCTTTTAAATGTTCTTTGGCTTTGTCGAAGTGCCATATAATACTGTGGTTTCTGATCTTCAATTAGTTTCTCATGAGATACATAAGGCATATAAAGATAACCTGCTTGTAAAAGAAGTAAGTTAGTTAGAATCCTAGATAAACGACCATTACCATCTTTAAAAGGATGGATATTCAAATATTCCACTAAAAAATTACCTATAATAATCAAAGGGTGAGATAATTTAGCCTCTAAGGCATATTTGGTCCACTCAACCAATTCCAACATTTGTTTGGGAGTCAAATAGGCTGGAGTGGTATCAAAGATTATCCCAACTCTTCTACCTTGTTCATCAACCATCTCTACTTTATTATCTTGGCTTTTATATTTACCCCGATGATCTTGATCTTTTTCGACATACTTTAAAAGCTCTTGGTGTAAATGCTGAATAGTATTTTCACCGAATCTGATATGCTCCCAAGTATCAAAAATGATTTGGAGTAGTTCAAAATAACCCTGAACCTCTTGCTTATCACGATCCGCAAATTTTTGCATCGCAATCCCTCTGATTAAATCATCAACATCTTTATCGCTAAGCCTAGCTCCTTCAATACGGGTTGAAGCACCTGTAGAAGTAATTAAAACTGATCTTTTAAGCCTACCTAGAAGTTGGGGACTCAAATTTGCTCCAGCGGTCCATTGGCCTTTTAACTCATCAATCTGAGCAATCTTTAAAAATATTTCAGAAGGAATCTGAGTAATCCTCTTATCAAATTTACGATTTTTAACCATAGGTTTATTGCGAAGCAAAAGCTTTGCTTAATTTGCGTAGCAAAGAAGCTATGCTTATATAATATTTTAACTATAACGAATTATAACGGATAGTAGCGGATTTTGCAAGTAATATCAAACTGTGCGGTACCCGGTCGTTACTTTTGGTAGCTTATAGCGTTGAAAATGCTAAATTTTTGTGAGATGTTTTGATCGAAATTTATATAGCAAAAAGAGATTTCTGTGCGGTGTTGAAAAGTAAAGATTAGACTGTTATATCAAGCTAAAGGCCTATTCAGGTGGCAACGTTTGAATTTTAAGCCTGAGCCGCAAGGACAAGGATCATTCCTGCCAACTTTGGCATAACTGTTTTGCAAACCGCCATCTCCACCATAAGTATCCTGTCTAATCACCTGCCCGTCTCGTTCCACTTTAACTTTGGTTACACCAGTACCATCACTGCTTGAAGTAATAGCTGAAGTTATAGGCATAAGTTGCCCCACATCCTCCAACAATTGAGTCTCATCTAAAGCTTCATCATGCCTTTGGGTTGCAGCCTTTAAATCTACTACCGGCCCGACCACAATCGGTATCTGGCCTCCATCAGAATTAATGTTTTGCTTATAAATCCGGTGGACAACCTCGGCATCAATAGTGGTGATTAATTTCTCAAACAGGTCGAACCCTTCCCTTTTATATTCAATCAGCGGATCACGTTGGGCATAACCCCTTAGTCCAATTCCCGCCCGCAGATCATCCATGGTTGATAAATGCTCCACCCATAAAGTATCAAGAGTTGTTAAACTGACAAAAACCTCCATCTGGCGCATCACGTCCGGAGTCAGCTGGGTTTCTTTGGCCTCATAAACATCCTTAGATAACTTGACTAAAGTATCAGAAATTTCATCGACCGATCCTTTGTCTTTTAATTGTTTAACCAAATCATTTTTACTATTGTCATCAAAAGGGATTATAGTCGTAAATTCACTCACGATTTTGTCATAATCAATTTCGCTTTCCCCGTAAACCGCCACAATATTACTAATTTCGGCTGCCACTTTTTGGAGAATATCCTCTTTTAATTTTGATTTTGCGCCTTCGAGATCGGCTGCCGCTTCCAGGATCTGGTCACGCACTCCATAAATAATCTGCCGTTGCTGGTTCATCACATCGTCATACTCCACGGGGTGTTTACGGATATCAAAGTTGTGGCCCTCAACTTTTTTCTGGGCTGATTCAATGGCTTTGGAAACAAGTCCATGCTCAATTGGTACATCCTCCGGCATCTTTAAAGCCGTCATTACTTTGGCTACCTGGTCACCACCAAAAATCCGCATCAAATCATCCTCCAAAGAGACAAAGAATTTAGTTCCGCCCGGATCGCCCTGGCGGCCTGACCTACCTCTAAGCTGGTTATCAATCCGCCTTGATTCATGCCTTTCTGTCCCCATTACATACAACCCACCCAGTTTATCCACCCCTTTGCCTAGTTTAATATCAACGCCCCGCCCAGCCAGGTTAGTGGCCACAGTCACCGCCCCTTTTTGTCCGGCATCAGCGATTATCTCTGCTTCCCGTTCATGGTTTTTAGCATTTAACAAGGCATGGGAGATCCTTTTTTTCTTTAATAGATCTGATAAAAATTCATTTTTCTCAATTGAGGTTGTTCCCACCAAAATGGGCTGACCCTTAGCATGTAGCTCCTCAATTTCATTGGCCACGGCGGTATATTTGGCACCGACAGTTTTATAAATGGCATCAGAAAAGTCTTTTCTAACCATCGGCTGGTTAGTGGGCACAATTACAACCTCTAATTTGTAAATTTTATGAAACTCTTCAGCCTCAGTCGCGGCAGTTCCGGTCATACCAGCCAGTTTTGAATACATCCTAAAATAATTTTGAAAAGAGATCGTGGCCCAGGTTTTAGATTCCTGCTGGATTTGAACCCCTTCTTTGGCTTCAATTGCCTGATGCAACCCTTCTGAATATCTGCGGCCTGGCATTAACCTCCCGGTAAATTCATCAACAATAATTACCTCGCCGTCTTTGACAATATAATGCTCATCTTTTCTAAATAAAGTTTTGGCTTGGAGCGCCTCCTCAATATGATGCAAAGTAGCAAAATCTTTTTCATAAAGATTATCAACTCCCAGTAATTTTTCAATTTTAATAATCCCATGTTCAGTTAAATTAGAGGTTCGAAGTTTCTCGTCAACTACAAAGTCTGTATCGGATTGGAGCTTATCAATAATTTGGGTAAAATGGATATATTTATCAGTTGCCTCCTCTGCTGGGGAAGAGATAATCAGTGGTGTTCTGGCCTCATCAATTAAAATCGAATCAACCTCATCTACAATCGCAAAATATTGGCCGCGCTGGGATTTATCAGCCAAGCTCACCACCATATTATCACGCAGATAATCAAATCCAAATTCATTATTGGTGCCATAAGTAATATCTGCCCCGTACGCTTCTTTTCTCGATATAGGTTTTAAGTGCTTAAGTCTAGGGTCATTTGTTTCTTTATTGCTAAATTTGGGGTCGAATAAAAACGCCTGTTCGTGGATAATCGCCGCCACAGTTATACCCAGAGTATGGAAAATAGGTCCATTCCACCCCGCATCCCTCCTGGCCAAATAATCATTAACAGTCACCAGATGGGTGCCTTTTCCCGCCAGCGCATTTAAATAAAGCGGGGCGGTCGCAGTTAAAGTTTTGCCTTCACCGGTTTTTTGCTCAGCGATCTTACCTTCATGCAGCGCTACTCCTGCCATCAGCTGGACGTCGAAATGGCGCATTTTAACACTTCTACTGGAGGCTTCTCTGACCAAAGCAAAGGCTTCGGGGAGATATTTATTTAGAACATTTTGACCATTATTTTTTTCATCTTCTAACTCTTTTTGGATCTTTTTTTTCAGCTCCATTGAGCGCTCTTTTAATTTGGCATCAGTGAGCTTGGAAATCGGTTTTTCCTGGGAGTTAATCTGGGTAACAATCTGGGATAATCTTTTGATCTCCCGCGCATTAGCATCAAGAAAATTATTAAAAATCTGGAGCATAACTGGGTAATTATAGCAGAGTTAGCCTCAGAATGCTAAATTAATCTTCTCTTTGCCAAGAGACTCTGGCAAAGACTTCAGCTTCATCAAATAACTCCAGTGCAAGTTGCAAATGGGCCTCAGGCAATCCTAACTTGACAATATTTTCCCTAAATATCCTGAATCTTGGAAGGGAGAAAGTAAAATCCTCAGGCGGAAGCATTGTATAAATTTTTTCTTGATATACTGACCATAAATATTGCACCCAGGTATGATGGTAGGTTTCGTTTTCAAAAACATCCAAAATTTTGGCTAAAATTGCATTGGGGGTAATTTTAGCAGTAGTAGGATCAACTTTTCCTTCCAATAAGGGTTTGGCTGTCTGATAACGTTGGAACCGCAAGTGATCATCTGGGGTTAAAATAGCTTTTGCTACTTCATCTTCTTGAGCTTCAACTATAGCAGCAAGCTGAGGATTTTTCTTTTTATCAGTCGCAGTCATATCTCTATTTTTCTTCTTCCTCAATTCAGGCAAATCGTGACCTATCATATATAAGCTTAAATCTTGCTTATCCTCATCACAGATATGCCACATCGTCAGAGCCAACCTGGTGACCCGACTGATATGGGCAGCCAATCTATCTTTGATTACTGGTTCATAACCGTTATAAACAAAACGTCAGTACCCTTGGCCTCATCGACCAAACCCAAAAGATGTCTGGGAACAACTAATTCAGGGATTTCCATTCCTGGAATAACTAATCCAGGAAACTCTAATTCTGGCCTTGGGTAATAAAAATATGGCTCATAAGAGATCTCCGGTGGTCTGACTGACATGAACTGAAAAATACCATAATTATCTGCTCAAAACAAGATCATTGATTTCTAACTACCCCCTATCCCTATACCCTATTTTTTGATTGACAACTCTGGACCTATTTCGTTAAACTAGAGCAAGACTTATCCATCCGATAAGTCTTGCAAACTAAGTCTTTTCTGCCCATGGATAACTCAAATAACAGCTCAAATTTCCCAGCCTCACCCACAACTAACGATATCAATGCTGCAAATCAGACCGCTCAAAATCCCTCACCTGTCCCAACTTGGCTGCCGCCGCAACCCGGAACAGCACCTGCTGCTGCTCCTAACCCTTTTAATGGAACCCCACCACCACCAACAACAACAACCCCAACTCCCGAACCTACTGCTTGGCCCAGCGCTCCCCAAGATCATGGCAGTTCTTCACCTAGTAATGGCTGGAACCCGCCTTCCGCTACCAGTACTTTCGACGCAGCTCAGCCTGCAGCAATGATTCCACAGCCACTAAGCCCAATGGACTCAGGAAATACTTTTGGTAATGGGGCATTAAGCTCTCAGCCTGCAACATCCAGTCCAGGTTGGACACCACCCCCCTCTGACCAAGGACTGCCCATACCCCCTGGTACTTCAACTGCCAGCCCGGTTAGCACCACCCCTTCCTGGTCACCCCCTACTTCCCCTACTCAAGCTGAAATACCAACAACTCCAGCCCCGATTCAATCGGAGCCAGCATGGACTCCACCTACTACTAGCACCTTTGGCGCCTCTCCATCTCCGGTAGCTCCTGTATCATCCTCTTTACCACCTTCTAATGTTCCAATTGAATCTTCAGTTTTTCCTCCTCAATTTCAAAATACTAGTACTCCAGCTAATCTGCCGTCAGACAACCATGCACCTTCATTTGACCCTTTAGCCTCAACTGTAACTCCCTCTGCTTCAGCTTGGCCCACACCTCAAGCTGACTTAACCGGGTCACCTTCAACTAGCGGATTTGCCACACCCCAACCTTCTTTTGGCCAAAACCCAAGTCCTGCCAGTACAGCACCGGCTTTTATCCCGTCTTTAGAAAATTCACCTGGCGTCGGTGGTTCAACTGCAACAGAAACATCAACACCCACTGTGCCTGATTTTATTAATAATTTAAACAACCAACCCCCGGCTACTAATATGACTCAAGGTGCTGGTTCTTCTTTTGGTTCAACTCCTGCTCCCGATACGAATCCCACTGACCTGTCTGAGATGGGTAATCCCTCAAATAACCCTGTTTATACCCCTACTGTTGGTGGTCAGGAATCATCAGCAGCAGCAGTTACACCATCCGGGATTCCCGAAACTGTCGCCAATGTTAACAAACCAAAACTTTCTAAGATGGTAATTATTATCGGGGTGGTGGCAATATTAATGGTTATCGCTTCAGCCAGTTATTTACTCTTTTTTAATACCAAACCAGGTACACCGGAAGATACAATTTCCCTTCCAGTCACAAACCAGGCGCCTTTAACCAAACCTAAAGTTGTGGCCACTCCTGTTGCTGCTTCCTCATCCGCACCAGTAGTAGCAACCTCCTCTGCCTCACCTACTGCTAGCGCCTCTGCTACTTCTGCATTTGATCTGCTAAAACAAGCTAAATCCAGCCCTTCACCCGCAGCCTCTCCCAAATAGCTTCTTTAAATTGATATTCTTGAGTTAGGAAGTTAGAATTATTGAAATGAAATCTTTGAAGTATTGAAATTTTGACTATCCAAAACTCAAGAAATCAAAAATTCAAGCTCCATCTTCATTCTTCCAACTTCAAAAATTCAGTTATTTGGGGTTTATTTGTGAGAATCCTGTATAGGGGACTAAAACTTCCGGAATTTTAATTGAGCCATCTGCTTGTTGGAAGTTTTCCAAAATTGCAATTAAAATTCTGGGGGATGCTATAACTGTATTATTTAAAGTATAAGCATAGGCAGTTTTTCCTTCTTTGTTTTTAACCTTTAAGTTTAACCTCCTGGCTTGCCAATCAGTTAAATTAGAATTGGAATGGGTTTCACCATATTTACTCCGATCAGGCATCCAGGCTTCAATATCATTCATCCTAAATTTGCCTGCACCCATATCACCAGTTGAGGTAGCCACTACATGATAGGGAATACCCAACTCCTGTAACAACTCTTCTGATAATTGCTGCATCTGTTTGAAATATTCTTCCGCCTCGTTTAAATCTGGTTTACAGATAATTACCTGTTCCACTTTGGTAAACTCATGAACTCTATAAAGCCCTCTGGTATCCCGCCCATAGTCTCCCACCTCTGAGCGATAACAGTGGGTCAGTGCTGCAACTTTTATAGGTAACTCCTCCTCAGAGATGGTTTTATCTAAATAATAGGCGAGTATTGAGGGTTCTGAAGTCCCAGTTAAATAAATTGGATTTGTTATCTCTTCACCTGATTCTAATTTTCCAGGATTGGAAATTTGATAGACGTTTTCTTTGCCAAAAGGGAAGTGACCACTGCCAATTAAAACCTGTTCATGGACTAAAGTTGGGGGGACTAGAAATTTAAAACCTGATTTTAAGATCTTATCTTTAGCAAAATTTAAGATTGCCCAATGGAGTAGTGCTGCTTCATTTTTTAGATAATACCCTCTAAAGCCGGAAACTTTAACACCTTGTTCAAAGTCAATAATATCCAAAGCTTTCCCCAGTTCTATATGACCTTTTGGCTCAAAATCAAATTTGGTTGGCTCACCCCATTTAGAAAGTTCAACATTAGAATCACTATCCGGACCAACAGGGGAGTCAGGGGAGGGGATATTGGGTACATACAACATTAACGCATAAAACTCCCCTTCCACTTCTCTTAATTGATCTTCCAAACCATCTAACTCACCTTTGATCTGCTTACCTTTTTCAATATCTCTTGCTCGTGAGGCTTCATTCCTTTGTCTTCTTAAATCTTCTACCCTTGTTACTAGATCACGTCTTGAACTATCAACTGTAATTAATTTATCCACATCAAGCTTCATCGCCTTATCAGCAACTGCTTTTTTTACAACCTCAATATTCTCTCGGATAAAATTAATATCTAACATCTTAGAGTCCTAACTCCTGATGAATTTGCTGCATGGATTTTAGAGCAATTCCTACAAATTCCTTAAGCGGAATTCCTAACTCCTCTTCACAGGCTTTAATCTGCTCCCTTTTGGCTCCAGCCGCAAATGAAGGTTGTTTAAACTTTTTCATCACTGATTCTACTATGACAGATTCCAAATTTTTTTCTGGTCTAACCAAAGCACAAGCAGTTATCAAACCAGATAACTCATCAGCGCAATAAACTGCTTTCTCCAAAAGGTTATCCCTACTCGGTTTTATCCCATCATGATGAGCCTTTATGCCATTAATTATTCTCTCATTTGTCTCCCCAATCTCCCTCAATTTTTCCTCTGTCACCAGGGTATGGCGAGCAAGATCTTTTTCAATCAGTTCATAATCAGCATCATGAAGTAACCCGACAATTGCCCACTCTTCTGTATCAAATTCTTCCGGCGGTAACTCTGAATGTTTCTCCCTTAAATAATCACATAAACCCCGCATAATCGCCTCTACTGCTAAACCATGTTTTTGCAGATTCTTATTTTGAATCATCTCTATCATTAACCTGTGCGCTTCATCTCGTTTCATTTTTCTATTGCCTCCTGTAACCTTTGGATAATTTTTTCCTTAGGATACTGTAACAGAAATTGTCCAGCTTTGGGTCCGTATTCTTTACCAATCATTGATAAATAAATGGCGGCAAAAGCATCCTTAGCTTTGACATTCATTTCTTGAGACAAAGTATAAAGTTCAGTTTGCAATTTTTCTGCATCTTCGGCTTGATCCAATATTCCCATCACTTTATTTAAATATTCTTTTTGCAGCTGAGATAAATTATTTGCTTGCTCAGGTAACTTGTCGGACATTCCCATCTTAAGTTCTTCCGGAGCATATTTTTCAATCCAAATCTTTCCATATTTTTCTCTTTCTTTTAGAATATCTTTTTCTAATTCATTAAGTTCTAAACCTTTAATTTCAGCAAACTTTTTTCCCAAATCTCCACCCTGTTGCATAAAATTTACTACATCCCTAAATCTGGGTAAAAAAGTCTTTTCCTTCGGTGGTAATTCATCTATTTGAGCCATCTCAAAAGCCCTGGAAAAATCTTCTTCAATTCCATTTATATAATTTAACCAACACCGATCATACTCATCAAATAAGTCCGGAATTGCCATGGTGCCGATCGGATCAAAATCAATCTCCTGTCTATAATCAGTTCTGCTAAATAAAAATCTCGCCACATTAGCTGGCAAAATATTAAAAATATCCCGCGCTTTTAATCCTAAACCTTTTGAAGATGACATTTTTTTACCCCCCAAAGTAAAAAATTCATAAGGAAGGTTAAAGGGCTCTCCAATATGAAAAACTCTTTGACAAATTTCCCTAGCCACATCTCTTGAGCTCCCAGCCACAGAATGATCTTTACCAGCACCTTCAATCGTTACTCCCAGAGCCTTCCAATGAGCTGGCCAGTCAACCTTCCAAGGTAATTTACCATTTCCACCAAAAGGAGAGATCCTCCCACTGTGTCCACAACCCTGAGCCCACTTAACTAAATTTGGTTCACAGGCATAAGCCACAGTTTCTCCATTCCAATCAGTCACATTAGTTGTTCCTAGCTTTCCACAGTTCTCACAAATAATTTGTAATGGCAACCAGCCTATCTGCTTTTTTTGATTAGGATTTATTTCCTGATAAATTTTTTGAATCTCATCAGCATTGTCTAGAGCTTCTTTAATTACCCCATCAAATTTACCCTCACGGTACATATCCCAAGAAGATACAACCTCTGGCTCGACCCCTAATTTTTTCATTACTATTAAATAATCATTAGCAAAGTAGTCAGCGAAACTTTTGAAATCCTTCTGTGGTGAACGAGCTTTTCTTAATGGTAAACCTAATTCTGAAGAAAAATCTGATTCTAACTCAGGCGGCAAACCATCAACTGGATCAAAATCATTAATTACAAAAGTAAATACCACTCCTTGACCCAAATCTTTAATCGACTTAAAAATTAAATCATGAACAAGCGGTCCCCTCAAAGAACCAATATGTGCATAACCTGAAGGAGTAAACATATCATCAACGTGATATGGCATATATTCCCCAGACTCAATAATTTGTTTAGCAACTTTGTCTGACCAATACATAGTAGGGAAAGTATATAGTTTTTGAAGCTGTTTTGGAAGTGTTTTTTATTGTAGACGGTAGACTGTAAACTATTTTATTTCTATAATCTTAGCTGAATACCTAGTCACAGGGGTTAAAACCTCTACCTTATCACCAATTCTATTCCCTAAAAGTGCTATCCCAATTGGGGATTCATTGGAGATTCTTTTTTTCATCGGATTGGCTTCCATTTTGCCGACAATCGTAAATTCATCCAGCTTTTCTTTAATTTGGATTGTAACAGTCGAACCTAAAACTACTGTCCCGTCAGAAACCGTGGTTTTAATAATTTTGGCGTCCCGTAAGATTCTCTCCAGTTCAGAGATGCGGTTTTCCACCAAATCTTGGTCAACCATTGCTGCATCATAGGCCGCATTTTCATCAGTATCATCAAGTTCTCTGGCTTCTTTGAGCCTGCCGGCAATCTCTGCTCTTTTCTCTTTTTTGAGGAAATTTAGTTCGGTCCGAAGCTCTTCCAACCCTTGAAGGGTTAAAAAGATTTTTTTAGATTTAGCACTTAAATTTATAGGTTCACCCATCTGCTAGCGGGCGTTTACACTATTTTTGGTAGAGTAAAATTGTCTTATTCTAAACTTTTTTCAATCCGGTGTCAATTACTTCAATCAGAGTTTGGTGCAAAACCAGTTGTAGATTGATTTGACAAGCAAAAAGCAGTTAGCTAGTCTGAAAATGTAGCTGAAAACAACATAATCAGACGGGAGCTCCTTAAAGGAGGTGCTAACTGCTTAATGTATGTTAATTAC
>OBEQ010555515.1_pt1 | contig 14318 bp, 13 predicted proteins | sample 1670901 | NCBI WGS metagenome assembly OBEQ01 (sample SAMEA104232315, study PRJEB22302) | groundwater metagenome | biome: forest; feature: aquifer; material: groundwater | place: USA | collected 2011-08-07 | depth 5.4 m
CTTCCGATGAGCAGTCCCATATCTTCTGGGGCTACTTTCACGGTAAGAAGGACGCCGAGTTCATCAACAGTCCTCTCTACCTTTACGGCATCGGGGTTGTTGACGATTTCTTTTATAATATATTCTACAAAATCCTTATCTTTATCTTGTGCCATTATGCGTGCTTACAAATTCGTCTTGCCGAGGTTCTTTACTGCCAGAACCTCCCGGCAATACTCTGACCGATTTCTGCGTTAAAAGGTTCCGGTTGTGCTCACCATAGTTTTACTATGGCTCGCAAAATCCTCACCTTTTGCCTTGAACTCGGCCAAATTTGTAAGCCCTTTAATTTCAATATTTCGACCAACCCTTCTTACGGGCTTAATTTCTTAATATATTACTCTAAACCACGATATTTGTCAAACGGTCTTTGATGTAGATAAATTTTTTGATTTCTTTGCCGGCAAGGTGTTTTTTAATCTTTTCATTGCTTAAAACGATACTTTTTACTTCTTCTTCGGTCAATCCTTTCATGACTTTCAATACATCGCGTTTTATTCCGTTGATCTGGATAACTAGTTCAATTAATTCGTCTGCCAATAACGCCTCATTATACTTTGGCCATGATTCAAGATGTATTGATTTCTTATTTTTCAGAACACTTTGCCAAAGCTCTTCCGTAATATGAGGCGCGAACGGGGCAAGTAATTTTAAGAAAGTTCCATATTGTTTTTTAGTGAACCATTTGTCCTCTACCGCATTAAGCAATTTCATCAGCCCACTAACCCCGGTGTTGAATTTCAAGTCCCTGATGTCGTCCCCTATTTCTTTGGTCGCTTTATTCAATATTTTATCAACTTCCTTATCGGCTGTTTTCGGTTCCTCGGGCTCACTTATAAAATTCCAAATCCTGTTCAAAAACCTGAACACACCATTTATTCCTTTTAAGTCCCAAGACCCTCCCTGTTCAAAAGGACCCATAAAAGCCAAGTACATCCTAACAGTATCGGTACCGAATTTTTTAACCTCAACGTCCGGGTCAACTACGTTCCCTTTGGACTTGGACATTTTCTGATTATTGGGACCCAAAACCCAACCCCTGTTTACGCGTCTTAAAAATGGTTCCGAAAACGGCAAATATCCCAGGTCATGCAAAACTTTTGTAAAAAATCTTGAGTAAAGAAGATGCATCGTGTTGTGGTCGGAACCACCGATATAAAGGGGCGCAGGCAACCATTCTTTTAGTTTAGCGGGGCTGGCAAACTCTTTTTTATTTTTAGGGTCGGCATAGCGCAAGAAGTACCAAGACGAATCAACGAAAGTATCCATTGTATCGGTTTCTCTTTCTGCTTCCTGACCGCACTTCGGACATTTGGTCTTGACCCAACCCTCCGCTTTTGCCAAAGGAGAGCGGCCATCATCGGTGGGTTTAAAATCTTCAAGCTTGGGAAGTTCAACCGGCAGATCTTTTTCCAGCACCGGCTGATAGCCACACCTATCGCAATGAATCATCGGAATCGGCACACCCCAATATCTCTGTCTAGATAAAACCCAGTCGTGCAATTTGTAATTTTTCTTAAAATCAGCGAGGCCTTTTTCTTTTAATTTTTCAACGATTTTCTTTCTGGCTTCTTCTGAAGTCATACCTGTAAATTTACCGGAGTCAACTAAATGCGCATCTTCGGTAAAAGCTTTGTCTAAAACTGGACATGTCGGAGCTGGATAATGGGGGCAGACAACCATTTTAACTGGTAAGTTATATTTTTTGGCAAACTCCCAATCCCGCTCATCGTGGGCCGGAACCGCCATCACCGCGCCGGTCCCATACCAGCCGATAATATAGTCGGCTACCCAAACAGGAATTTTTTCATTATTAATAGGATTGACAACATAGCCGCCAGTCGGAACACCTGTCTTTGACTTGTCTGCATGAAGACGCTCCATCTCTGTCTTCTTTTTTACCTCCTCCGAGTATTTATTCACAGTGTTCAAGTTCTCGTCCTTAGTTATCCTCATTACCATCGGATGTTCAGGAGCGAGAACAAGATAGGTAGCGCCGAACAAAGTATCGGCGCGTGTCGTAAATACTTCTATATATTCTTTGGAATTAGGAACTAGGAATTTTATAATTGCTCCTTCGGAACGACCTATCCAATTTTTCTGGGCAATTTTGATCGTTTCCGGATAGTCAACTTTTTCCAAGTCATCAATTAGCCGATCGGCGTAATCTGTAATTTTAAACATCCATTGGACAAGCTCTTTTTGTTCAACTTGGGTGCCACACCTTTCACAGCACCCATCTTTAACCTGTTCATTCGCCAAAACAGTTTTATCTTTAGGGCACCAGTTAACAAAGGTCTTGGCTCGATAGGCCAATCCTTTTTCATGCATTTTTAAAAATATCCATTGAGTCCATTTGTAATATTGGGGGTCATTTGTTTTTACCATTCTTGACCAATCGAAAACCGTCCCAATACTTTTCAACTGTTTGGTCATATTTTTTATGTTATCTTCGGTCCAATCATTCGGACTAATATTTCTTTGGATAGCGGCATTTTCGGCGGGCAAACCAAAAGCGTCAAATCCTATCGGATACAAAACATTCTTTTCGTTCATTCTCAAATACCGGGCCAAAATATCCGGCGGAGCATACGCGTACCAATGCCCCATGTGTAAATTACCGGAAGTATATGGAAATTCCGTAAGCAGCATATAATTATTTTTGCCATCTTTCGTATTATAAAACTTCTTGGCTTGCCAATAGCGTTGCCATTTCTTCTCTATTTTTTCAGGATTGTATTTCATTTCGTATGTCTTATCTTAGCGAAATTATCCCTAAAAATCAAAAAGGAGCCGAAGCTCCTAGAATTTACATGGTCTTAGTTCGTTCGTCTTTGCGGGATGGTGAATCAAAATTTTACCACCCGACTCCACGACTCTATTTAAATATACGAAGTTCGTAATTGATTGACGTATCACGTCACCTAGCGTACATCCTCTATTTCGAGCTGAGTCTTGGATAAATTCGATTTGATCTTCGGGTAAAAGAACCAGTGTCTTCACAATTTTCACTTCCTTCATTACTCCTCCATACTAAACTATAGTTACTCAATACATGTAACACCAATAAAAAGAATCAGTCAAGCTTAAATAATTTCTTACAATTGGTCATTGTCTGCTCAATAACTTTTTCCAATGATTCATTTTTTAGCTGAGCTAATTTTTTTGCAACTTCTATGACATGTGCCGGCTCGTTTCTCTTACCCCGGTAGGGTTCAGGGGTTAGATATGGAGCATCTGTTTCAAGAAGGACTCTATCCAATGGAACTTCCCTTATAATATTGTCATATTGCCTGGCAAAAGTGATAATCCCGTTAAAACCCAAATACAATCCCAAATCAAGAAACTGCCTTGCCTCCTGGGCTGTTCCGGTAAATGAGTGAACGACTCCCCCGTTGATTGCATATCCTCGGCTTAAAATTTCTATCATATCCCGATAAGCGGGTCCCGTGCTTCCTGACTTGCCATCACGGCAATGGAGAATCAACGGCTTTTTTAGTTCCTTTGCCAATTCTAATTGCTGGACGAACCTTTCTTTTTGGAATTTCTGGTCTTCCGGTTTTTCAGTCCGATAGTAATCTAAACCTATTTCCCCAAATGCAACTACTTTTTCTTCCTGCAATAACTTTCTATACTTCTCCGGTTCAAATTTTTCGTTTAGATTGTCGTTTGGGTGCAAACCAACCGAGGCCCACATTCCTTCCGTTCTCTGGGCAAGTTCTATCGCCTGCTTGGATGTCTCTAAATCCGTCCCCACGCAAATCATAAAAACACCCTTCTCAAGGGCCCGTTTTATCACTTCATCGCGGTCCTTGTCGTATTGGGCCATTTGCGGATGGCAATGGGAATCAAAAATCATATCCGCGGGAATAAAACCCCGCCTTTTTTTACGATAAATTTGTAATTTTCAATATGGCCAATTTTTTCTTCGGCGCCAAAAGAATCTCTGATCTTTTTGGCCGTTTCGGGCATAAATGGTTCCAGCAGAAAAGCCCAAATAGTGTAGGTGATAAAAACCAAGTTGGTCATTATCTCCAAAAATTCCTTCTCATCGTGTTTAATGGCCGCCCATGGTTTTCTGTCGTCCAGGTATTTATCGGCAAAGCTTATCAGCTCCCAGATATTTCCTAACGCTTCGTGAAGGTAAAAATTGTTGATGTTCTTTTTATATTTTTCTTTGGCCTCCATGACAAAATTCTTGACATCATCTTTAATGAATTCTGTTTTATATATCAGTTCATTGTCTAAATTATTTTCAATCAGGGTGAGGATTCTTTGAACTAAATTCCCTAATCCATTCGCCAGATCGCCATTATATCTTTCTTCAAGTTTTTTATATGAGAAATCGCCGTCATCTCCCGATGGAATTTCGCGTAGTAAGAAATATCTCACCACTTCGGAGCCGTATTTTTCGACCGCATCAAATGGGTCAACTACATTGCCGACTGTTTTGGACATTTTCTCGCCGTCTACATTTATAAATCCGTGAACGTAAATCGCTTTGGGCAATGGCAAGTCGGCCGAAAGAAGCATAGCCGGCCAGATCATAGCGTGAAAACGCAAAATATCTTTTCCAATCAGATGCACGTCGGCCGGCCAATAATTCATTTTTTCTTCATTGCCGCCATATCCCAAAGCCGAAATATAGTTGGTCAAAGCATCGGTCCAGACGTACATTGTCTGGGTCTCATCTCCCGGCACCGGTATCCCCCATTTCAAATCTTTTGATGGTCTGGAAAAACTTACATCCTCGGCATCATCAATTAAATTTAAAATTTCTTGCTTTTTTGTTTCGGGAACTATTTTCAATTCACCGCTTTCAATCTTTTTCTTTATTTCTTTTTTGTATTTCGTTAATTTAAAAAACCAGTTCTCTTCTTTTATCTTCTCCGGTTCGGTCTTGTGCAACGGGCAAATCCCGTCGACCAAGTCACTCTTTTTCATAAACGCTTCGTGGCCGATACAATACAATCCCTCGTAATTTTTTTTGTATAAATCGTCTTTTATCAAATTCCAAAATTTCTGGGCCGCCGGCCAGTGTCTGACTTGGTCGGAAGTCCTAATAAAATCGTTGTTGGAAATATTTAAAATTTTAGCCAGTTTCTGAACCTTGGCCGCTATTTCATCTGTGAATTCCCTCGGCGATTTATTGTTTTTGTCAGCGGCTTTAACAACCGTAGCGCCGTGTTCATCTGTGCCTGTCAGAAAAAAAGTGTCGTCCCCTAATAGCCGATGATAACGCGCCAAGACATCGGTCAGAATGAGTTCAAATGCAAACCCAATATGCGGGTCTCCATTTGTATACATGATCGAGGTCGTAATATAGAATTTGTTTTTCATTTTCTGTTTATAACTACTATAAATTCTCCTAAAAGATTTTTATCGGTTAATCTGGGTTTTATTTCAGCCAACGTTCCTCGATATGTGGTTTCGAATTGCTTGGTTAGTTCACGGGCAACCAGCATTGGTCTGTCACCAAGTTCGGAAAATTTTTCCAAATTTTCCAACGCCTTCAATATTCTATGCTTGGATTCGTAAAACACAATGGTGCTGTCAATTTTTGAAATATTTTTGAAAAATGTTTGCCTTCCTTTTTTATGGGGCGGAAAACCAAGAAAAACAAATTCGTCTGTCGGGAATCCGCTGATGCTCAATGCCGCTATCGCCGCATTGGCTCCCGGGATAGGCACGACTTTCAGGTCGGGTATCGCTTTCAGCGCCTCGCTTATTAAAAACCCCCCGGGGTCGCTGATTCCCGGCGTGCCGGCGTCGGTCACCAGAGCCAAATTTTTCCCATCTTTCAGCAGTTTGATAATATGCTCAACCTTTTTAAATCCGCTGTGCTGATGATAGCTTAAAATTTCCTTTTTTATATTATACCTGTCGAGTAAAACTCTGGTAACCCTGGTATCCTCGGCGAGAATAAGGTCCGAATTGCTTAACGCATTGACAGCTCTTATGGTGATATCCTCAAGATTACCGATGGGTGTAGCTACGATGTACAGCATATTACAAACTCTGGCGCCTTGAGTCCTTATGTTTGGAAAAGTCGTCCATCATCTCTACGATAATCGTAGCTACCGGAACGGAAAGTATCATACCGGGAATTCCGGCAAGCTGTTGGCCTGTCAATAAAGCTATAATGACGACTACAGGATTCAAACCAATGGTCTTACCAAGCACCACGGGAACCAAAAGGTGACTCTCAAGCTGCTGGACTATTACATAAAATACTACCACCCATAAGCCTAAAGTCGGCGACTGGATAAAGGCTAAGAATATTGCCGGAATCGCGGCAAGAACCGGACCTACCATTGGGACAATCTCAAATATTGCGGCAAGAAAACCAAGAATAAGAGCAAACTTGATATTCATAAATGAAAGACCGACATATACCATCAGACCCATTATCAACCCTAATAGCAACTGGCCCTGGAGCCAAAGACCAACCTTCCGTTCCGCTCTTTTCCAAAGATCTATGGCGTAGTCCTCGTACTTTTCAGGAACCATAGAGCCCAGAAAATTCTCTATGCCTTTTTTGGTAACGGATAAATAAAACGAGATTATCAATATCGCGATAGCCGACATTACGCCTCCAAAAATACTTATCACTAATCCGATTATAGATTGAGATGATTGCTGAAGATAATCGGAAAAACTTTGGAGTATGTTTTGAATTTCGCTTAAGAAATCCAGGTATTGCGGCGAACCCTGCTGGACTTTTTCAAGAGAGGTCGAAACTTTTGCCACGAACTGGGGCAGAGTAGAAACCAGCTGGCTGATATCCCGGGAAACATATGGGATGATAAGAGACAAAAGCGTGATAATCAGGGCGAGAACAATTAGGAACAAAAGCAAAACACCTAAGAGGCGCGGGAATCCCTTTTCATCCAGCCAAGTGGCAAAGGGCGATATCGCCGATGCGATTATAAGAGCGAAAAGAAAAATAATCAGGACATCCTTTAAGATATACAGGAAGACAAAGAACAGTATAATCAAAACTCCCCTTAGTATGGTTCCGGTATTGATTTCTACGTGTATATGATCGGGCATATTTTAAAGTTTTAAGATATTCTTGAATGGTTCGGGGTCTTTGAAAGGACCGATTAGGGCCAAGTTCAGCTTTTTATCATCAAAAATCTCCTGGGCAACCTGGTGAACTTCTTCAAGTGTCACCTTCTTTATTTTACCGAGTTCTTCTTCCGGGGTCAAAACCTTGTTTTCAAAAAGTATGGGTCCCGCATAGGCATTGGCGACGGCATCGGAATGCTCAAGACCAAGAGCCATTGAACCGGAAATGTTGTCTTTGGCCCGCTGAAACTCCTCTGCCGTAATTCCCCCGTCTTTTATCTTTCTTATTTCATCCATGACCACCTTGATTGCTTCATATACTTTTTTATTGTTTACCCCGGCCCTCACCATAAAATAGCCGGCATCAGTAGCAGTATCATTGTCGGCTCCGATATAATAAGCCAAACCCCGTTTGTCGCGGACTTCTTCAAACAACCTTGAGCTCATGCCTCCGCCAAGAACAGTGCCCAACACCCCCAAAGCATATTTGCGGTTATCAAACATGTTGCAGGAGCGAAACCCGAGATGAAAATGGGTCTGGTCAGTTTTTTTGTAGTGAACAAGGAGCGCCGGTCCGGATTGCTTTTCTACAACCGGCAGTTTAGTAACAAGATTGCCATCTCTTATGGTAGAAAAGTACTCATTGGCTTTCTTTTTAACAATTTCCGGGTCAACATTGCCGGCAACGGCAATAATAGTATTTTTAGCAATATAATGAGAATTAAAGTAATTTACAAATTGTTCCCTCTCCAGGGACATGACCGTTTCCTTCTCTCCAACTATTTCCCAACCGGCTGGCTGATCGCCATACAGAAGTTTTTCAAACAAGTCCCCGACATAGCGCTGGGGCATATCGCGATACATGTTCAACTCCTCAACAATCACTCCCCTTTCGGTGTCAATATCTTCTTGGGCCAGTTTTGAATTGAGGAATATATCAAACACCACATCCATAATCGTATCGAGTTTGTCCATGCTTGCCTTGGCATAGTATCCGGTGTATTCCTTGCCGGTAAAAGCGTTGTATTGGGCGCCGATACCGTCCAGTTCTTTTGCGATATCCATTTTATCCGGCCGCTTAGTCGTTCCCTTAAACATCATATGCTCAAGGAAGTGAGAAATGCCGTTTATGTTTTTGGTTTCATACTTTGAGCCGGTCCCAACCAAAACAAGAACTGTAGCGGTCCTCGTCCCCTCCATCGGAATTGAAATCAGCCGGAGCCCGGAGTCGTATTGATGAAATTGATGTTTAAAACCTTTGGCCATAATATTTAATGTGCCGGCAGAAGGAATCGGACCTTCTTCTCCGCTTTATGAGGGCGGTGCTTCAACCATTAAGCTACGCCGGCTTTTGTTTTTATAACTGTTGATTCAAAAAGACCCGCTATCAATCCATGTATTTTATACAATAAATCGGTACTTTTCAATATTTTAAAATGGATAGTCCCATAATAGTTGTCATAGTTGGCATAAATCTTTTTTTGTTTTGTTCTAACAAAAGTTGTCTTTCTAAATTGCGCAATAGATATATCCAGATATTTTGCCCAGTAATTCTTGACTATCTGTTCCCTGGGTTTATGAATCTCATTTATTATTAAATAAAACGTAAAGTCGCTAAGCGGTATTTTAAAATAGTCATTAAACCAGTTCATCATTAATTTAATCACCAAGGCATCAGAGTTCGTAAAAATAACTCCCCTTGACCTTTTTGATCCTTCGGCAAGATATAACGCAAGTCCAGCAATAAATAATTCTTGAGAATTTAAATTTTTTAATTTGTTAATTCCCTGCCGCCTATATTCTTCTATTTTTTCTAGTCGCCTTTTCTTTTGAATTTCCGCACCAATAAGTTGGCCTCTTTTAAGTCCATTCTCTTTAGACGCCAACAATACTAACTTCTGTTTTTCGGTCAACTCTATATCACGGCACCACAAACTTACTGTGCTTTTAGCAATTTTAACAATAGCTGCTATTTTAATTATGCTTATGCCTTGTCGCCTTAATTCCCTAGCTTGTAATCTTTGCTTGGATTTAGCCATGTTGAACCACAGGTAATTATAATATGTATTATACCATTGGTTTGATAGTGCAAGAAGTTGATAAAAAAGGCGGCTATATGCCGCTATGTTATGCGCTATCACTGATTGCGTAGAACTGCTCCGGCCTGTCTAAATGTTCTCCACCTTATTGAACTACCCGGAGAACTGCGACAGAAATTTTACTACTATCACCACTTACTTGAGCAGTCAAATAAACTTTTTTGTCACCAGTTGGTTTTACTCCCGTCAATTGAATAGCATCGGAAGCCTGGCCGGTAGCCTTAACAAACTGACGCCAATCTCCTCCGTCACTGTTAATTTTAAACAGAATATCAGCATGGTGGCCCTCGGACGTTGTAAACACTTGTGATTGTCCAACACTGATTGTCGCAGCATCCGGAATCACTACAAATGACGGCTCAAGAGGATTTTTATCGCTAGCGCATGCGGCAACCAGTAATGCGGCGACCGCAATAATTCCTATTCTCATAAAAAACCGTATACCGTGCGGCCACTGATTTTCATGCATCTTCCCGCCTCTTTGTGAACGAACTAAAAACCGTGCCTTATGATAGCACGACTTTAGAAATGCGTCAATCCTTTGTTGCGGGGGTGGGATTCGAACCCACGACCTTCAGGTTATGAGCCTGACGAGCTGCCGCTGCTCTACCCCGCGATATACTCAACATAATAATATAAAATCATGTGAAAATCAAGAATTTTAGTAATTAAAAGCCGCTCTTGGGCGGTTTTAGTTTTTATCTTCCAATGTTTCTCCGGTGTCCAAAGAAATATAAGTCTCACGGAAAGGATGTCTCAAAGATTTCAAAATGCTCCAAAGGAACTTGAATATGGTGAACATCGGCGGGCCTCAATCAATATTTTTAACGTTCTTTTGCGTAGGTAGTTTACCATTGCCAAAAATAATAAACAAGGGTAAGTTAAGCACAAAGTTCATTAAAAGGAACGCTATGGATTCCGAACTCAAACTCTCCGATTTCGGCATATTTCCGGAAAGAGGATTTCTGCCTAAAGATGATCCCCTGACAGTTCTTCCTGATGGCTGGAAATTTCTTGACGACTTCGGAAGAGAAATCCCTCAATTAATAAGTTCGGGGAAGATCATTGAAGCCTCAAGAGCTTTACCCATACCAAACACAGAAACACTTACTGAAATGAATGAGGCGGAGAAAAACAGAGCCATGATGATATACGGATTCGGAGCAAGCGCTTTTATCCACTCGGGTAATCCCCCGCGGAAATTTCTATGCGAAAACTTGGCTAAACCTCTTGTTTGGCTATCATCATACTTCGGCAAACCGCCCATCTTGTCTTATTGTTCATATTCTTTAAATAATTGGACAAGAATTGATCCGACAAAAGATATCGGGGTGGACAATCTCAAACTTCTGCAGAACTTTATAGATCTTTACGACGAAAATTGGTTCATTCTTATCCACGTGGATATTGAAAGAAAGGCCTCGCTTGCGATAGAGGCGGCCACAGATGCAATTTCACGCGCTCTCCGAGAAGATATCTACGGCCTCTACACAGACCTGGAGGATATCGGGTTATCTCTATCGCTTATGATAGACACGCTGAAAAGAATGCCGGAGCGCTGCTCGCCAGACGTTTATTACAGAAGAGTCCGGCCTTGGATAATGTATTTTGAGAATGTGGTCTATGAAGGCATCAATGATCGGCCAAAATCATTGCGGGGCGAGACCGGAGCGCAAAGCTCAATAATGCCCTTTCTTGAGGCCGTTCTCGGCCTGACGCATGAGGAAAGTGTTTTGACCCAACACCTCCGAACTATGCGCTTCTATATGCCCCTGAATCATCAGCTCTTTATCGAGACAGCCGAAAGAACTTCGCGGATACGCGAATTCATCATCAAGTCCTGCTCCGCGGAGCTCAAAGAGGCGTACAACCATTGCCTCGAAAGAATGTTCGAGTTCAGAGACGTCCATTTCGGCTATGCCAATTCGTACATTCATCAAAAGACCACCGACCCGAAAGGCACGGGCGGGACCATATTCATGCCCTGGCTGGAACAAATGAGAAACGAGACCAGGCAAATGCTTTTGAAATAAAAAATGCTTTTTATTTCAAAAGCATTTTTTGTTTGATTTATTCTTAAAACTTGTTAGATTGGTTCTAAATCAGTTTATTAAAATCCGAGGTATCATGGATTTCAAAAGGTATTTGGTGCTTGGCACTGGCGTTGGCCAAGCCGTTGCATATGCATTGTTAAAAAACTCTGTCCTAAATATCGTAACTCTTGCGGACATGGATTATGAAAGAACACTAAACATAAGAGAAAAACTCTGCAGAACCATCAACGAGGACCGGATATGCATTCCGATGAGATTCGTGGCCGGTCAGACCGATGCCGCTTCTTTGTTCAAGGGTTTCGACGTCGTAATAAGCGCTCTACCGGCTAAATACAATCTCGAGCTTGCCGAGGCGGCCATCATAGCCCATACGAACTTCTGTGACCTTGGCGGCGTTGTAGAAATAACTCGCGAAACGTTGCAGCTTAGCAACAAATATCACAACATGGAATCATCCATAGTCCCCGATTGCGGGCTTATGCCGGGCTTGGGAATTATCATCGCCAAAAAATTGATGCAAGATTTGGGCGGAGCAGAATCTATTGAAATTATGGTGGGCGGACTCCCCCAGAAACCACGGCCACCGACCTTCTACCAAAAAGTTTTTCATCCAGAGGGATTAAGACACATCTGCTATGATCCCGCTCCGATTGTTTCAGGCGGTGAAATTAAGTGGGTCCAGCCGTTTTCTGATTACAGCCAGATAGAAGTTCCGGAACTCAAAAATTTTTCCGAAAAGTTCAACGGCAGAGTTGAAACTTTTGTCACGGCCGGAGCTTCTGTTGCCGCTTGGTCATTCATGAAGTGGGGCGTGAATAACTTCGCCGAAAAGACCGTCCGCTGGCCTGGGTTCGTAGATTTCTTCAAAAATGTTTCCCCGGATCAGTTTGAAAAAATGGTTGCGACCCATGTAAATATTCCTGTGGATTCGGAAAATCCCGACTTGGTTTGGATGAGGGTAACGACCTCTGGGGGAAAAAATGGCTTTTCGGGACATAAATCAGTTTCCCTTCTCGAACTCTTTGATCCAGAGACCGGCCTTACAGCCATGCAGAGAACAACAGGATTCACAACGGCGATAATTGCCGAAATGATAGCCGAAGGAAAAACAAAAACCGGAGTTAATACACCGGAGAATGCCTTTGATCACCCAGGCCTGAATGAGATCCTTGATAGAGTGGGTAGTTTTCTCACTTTGAAAGAAAACTAAATGCCCCCGCCATGGCGGGGGCATTTTTAAGGCCAAAAAGGCAGACTACCGAGATATCAAGGCCTGAATATTAATCACGGCGGTATTTTCCGTGCTACCGTTCACCGACCGGCAGTCAATTCCGAGTGAGTATGGCAAAGGGTTGGAAGTGCTTACAATGACTACTCTGTAATTATATCCGGGCAATACGTATGATTGCGAACCCAACTTGATCGTCTTTGTATCTGACGAACGATTATCCAAGAATATCTGTTGCCCTTTCTTGAGCACTAACTGTCCGGGAATTCCATGGCAAGATGCGTCAAATTGGATTTTTCGGTCACTGTATTGCTGAATAAGGGTGGTATAATCGGACGTTTTTGTTTTTTGAGGCGCTTTCAAGGATTTTACTTGAGAAGGGGTTGGACTGTAACTCGGGTTCGGATTTCCATAGCCGGGTAGGCTGATTGTTTTATGCGAGTATATCCACCATGCCCCAACAACTATTACGACCAACACGATCCACCATATTTTATTCACTACAGATTTCTCTAATCATTGGACTTGTTATGGGCCAGTAAATCGAGCTTTAATTATTACAATAAGTATACCAGAGAAAAACCACAGCGATGGCATAAGATATCCACATGAACAATAAAAGTTGACCGATAGGACAAGAACTGGTATAATACTACTTCTCCCACTCCCATGGGGGCTTTCGTTTAATAATGTGAAATGTTAAATTTTCAATACGGAGGGTTCGCCTAATGGTATGGCACTGGTTTCGAAAACCAGCGGGAGAAATCCCTTGCAGGTTCAAGTCCTGCACCCTCCGCCAAGAATTGAAAATGCCTTACTCAATGTATATTGAGTAAGGCATTTGATTTTAAACTTAAAAAACTAGATTAACATTCCAAGTAATTACTGCGAATAAATTCGGCAAAATCTGCAGAAAGTTTTTGTCCGAGTTCTCTAACTCCTTGTACTCTAAATCTAGATGCAATCTCAACTTGGATGACATTGATACTATGTTTTTCCGAGTGATGTCGAGTTGTAAATTCAGCACTATATGGGTCCCCATCAAGTCCCACACTCGTGGTTTTTGGCAAGAAAACACTATACCCTCGACAAGTCATGAAATAGGCCAACCTGTTATCAATATCGCCATGAGGAATACTGATTCGGTTTCCTGTCCCAAGAATCAGATCATATCCTCCTTGTGGCGCGCTTGATGGTTGCTTGCCAAAACCGTGGAGATCAATGAGCAAGCACCTGTTCCTCCCAAACTTTTTGATTGAAGTCCATAAAATACGATCAATTGATGCATGATAATAAAAGTATGCTGGATATAATCTCGGATCATCAAGAGCTGTGTGAACTTCTTTTTGGGTAAGCGGGTAATAATTTATACCACATGGCCACGCACGGTTGTAATCAATCAGTGTCCGAGGCATTAAGCCCCTTACCGCATTCACTGTCGCAGATGAAAGAATATCCTTAGCTATTGGCCATACATGTAAATCTCTCCCCCTATGGCCAATCTTTCTTGGCTCAAAAAGTCCAGAAAACTCTCGGAAAGGCAATCCATCGTGAGGTATTGATACGAGCACAGGACTCAACCTCTTAGACTCAAAAATCATGACGCCTTCCTCCACTTTAATGGAGTAATCCCCCGTTTCAATCATTTTCTATCTCTCCTTTTTAAGATGCAAAAGCGTTATTCATCTCATTAAACCACCATAAACAAACAATGTCAATCTTATGGAAATCGTATTCTAACAGTGCTATTATTATGTCATGGAGAACCAAATAAAAGCCAAGCGGTATCGTACGGAATTATCTTCGGTAAATCATCTCATATTCAAG
>OBEQ010395507.1_pt1 | contig 14317 bp, 15 predicted proteins | sample 1670901 | NCBI WGS metagenome assembly OBEQ01 (sample SAMEA104232315, study PRJEB22302) | groundwater metagenome | biome: forest; feature: aquifer; material: groundwater | place: USA | collected 2011-08-07 | depth 5.4 m
CAATGACCGCCCGCCGTTCGGTCGAGGTGATGCCGCCGGGCACGGCGATCATTACTTCCGGTCGAAAAAAACGAATCCCACCCAAAGCCTTGTTGATGAAGTAGCGCAACATGGCCTCAGTAATCCGGTAGTCGGCAATGACCCCGTCTTTCAGCGGCCGAGAGGCCACAATCGTGTCCGGTGTGCGGCCGATCATTTCCTTCGCTTCGTCGCCGACCGCTAAGACTTTCTTATCCAGCTGGGAGATAGCCACCACCGACGGTTCATTCAGCACAATCCCCCGCCCAGGTAAGTGGACGAGCGTATAGGTGGTACCGAGGTCGATGCCGACGCGGCGGGTCAGAATGCTCATGCAGGGTTAATAGTGGATGACGATCGTGCGATCCTGAGATAGCGAACCGTTGAAAGAGACGCTACTGTGAGCCAGTTTGGCATTATTGTCAAGTCCGTCGGCTGATAGTGGTTTTGATGTACTGCTAGTGACGGTTAGTTTGATAGTCGGTGCGGCCATGCCTGGTTGCTTTTGCCAGGCCAGGCGATACCCATCGCTAGAAATTTTTTGGGCAACGGCGGCCGGAAGGTAATAGGTCAACTTCAGGATTGACTCTGTCCCCGGTTCAATTGATTTGAAAGTGGCGAAAACCGTTTTACCTAATTCCGTCGCGGTCGTGACTGTGCCCTCGGCATTCGACTGCTCACGCCTTTGCGACCCCTGGCTACTGATTAACTCAGCGCCGCTGGGGACGTAGACCCGAACATAGGTATTATAGCGGGAAATTCTCCAGCTGGTCCGCCAATCGAACTTGCCGGTGTGCTTGTAGGTGACGGTCAGCGTTGCGGTTGGCCGATCACCGTCCACATTGACCTGATAGTCATAGGTGCGTTGCATGACGAGGTCGGTTTTCAAGCTGGCTAAGTTGGCGTCAACTACCATCAGCGAATCTATGTCAGCGGTCCGATTGACCGCCCCGCCCCAGTTTTGATCAACCAGTAAACCTTGGACGACCGGATCTTTCATGTACAACAGCATTTGTTTTTCGTTGAGTTGCTGACTCAGAATCAGGAAGACATCTTTCCACTGCGTGACCGGTAATTTTAATAATCGATTCATCAGTTCGCTGGTCATCGAGCCGATAATATCTTTACGCTGACTGTCGGTGGCGCCGGCTTGCTTATAGCCCAGGTCGACATAGGTTTGGAGTTTGTCCACAAAATTATCAGCCGTGAATTCAGTCGATCCGATTTTTATCGTCCCCACCAGTTTCAGCAAGGCGGAAATAGTCGTCGGGGTAATGGCTAAAACCCCGTCAACGTTTTTGGCTCCGCCTTCGCGCTGATAAAATAAGAGCGCTTGTTCGGCCGACGACGGAAAGTCCGGCGACCAATTGCTGTCGCGGAAATACCAGGCGTTTTGTTTGAGATATTTCCGAATGGCTTCCGGCGGCTGAATGACCGGGAGTTTTTTTGCCCCGATATCGAGGTTATAACTATTGTCAGTTTTTAACGATACAATTTCTCCGGACGACACTTTCATCAAGCCATAGGTGCCGATGAACCCGCCGGCTGGGCGAAGTTCGGTATTGTTCTGCAATAAGAATAAATACGTTTTTTCTTTTGGATAGCCGAGAATCGGCGGCAAGATGTGGGTGGCCGGAATGGCTTGATCAAGCGCTTGAGCAATCAGCGGAAATTGTTTCTTGAGTGGGCTGATGACGCTTTGAAGCGGACCGACTAGTCCTTTGGCTGGAATTTTGTCCAGGGCGGCCGCGGCTTGATGAATTGCATCCTGGGCGGCTTTCAAGTCTTCTTCACGCGAGGCAATATTGCTGAGTAACAATCCCTTTTCGGCCGGCGTGATCGATGATAAGCTGATTTTTCCTTTCCCGGCGAACGGTTCAAATACGTGAGCCATGAAATCAACCAATGGTGAGACGGCCTTAATTGAGTTTGCGCCTACTTTAACCAGGTCAACGGCCGCCTGATATTGACGTCCGAGGTATGGCCAAGCTCGCAGACCCTGGGCTTGGCTTAAGGACTGGCCAATAGCCAGCACCTCTGTTTGCAAATGTTCTGCTTCCTGTTTCGCACCAGTAAAATCTTGGTTGGTCACCTTGGCCGATAAATTTTTCGCCGTTTGCTTGGCCAGTTTTGCTTGCTGAATGGCCGGGCTTAATTTCGGATAGTAGTAGGCGGTCAGGATGAGCATGGCCACCGCCAAAGCGCCGAGCACGTAGGCCGCCCACTTTGCCCAGGCACGCCACCAGTTCGGCCGTCGTTTAGCGATGGTCGGGTTGAGAGTAATTTTTGGTAATCGTCCCGGTAACCGGAAGAATGGAAAGCGCATAGATAACGTTACATGCTGAGTAAGGGTTTTTTTTTGCTAAAATATTTCATAGTGTACTGTAGCCAACTGCGAATATGAATCCGGGTGGCGTACGATAACAAGCCGCTGACGCCGGGATTAACGGCTGAAGTTCGCGACAAATAGTGAACCATCTCCGCTTCAGCCACGTAATGAACCTCCCAATTCTTCTCCCACATCCGTCGACAGTAATCAACGTCTTCAAAATAAAGAAAAAAACGTTCATCAAAAAAACCGACGTCCTTCAGAGCCGCTCGACGTAGGACGAAACAAGCGCCCAGCGCCCAACCAACCGCCCGACTAGTAGTTCGGTCCCAACCCGTAATAAAAAAATGTTCGAGTTGCTGTTTTGGGCCGGGTATATTGCCAAGCCATGATCGGCGCCAGAGCGGAATTAAAAAAGACTGGAATAAAGCGCCGGACAGTTGTGTTGAACCATCAGGATTAATCAACTTTGGAGCCACTAAACCGACTCGTGGGTGTTGTTCCAGGTAGCTCACTAACTCTTCCACCGCCCCCGGGAAAACAGCAACATCGGGGTTAAGGATCATCAAAAAATCTCCGGTCGCCTGTTGTACACCGACATTATTGCCGGCTGAGTAGCCGCGATTGTGCGGTAACCCAATGTAGGTGGCGCCGGGAAACTCCTGGGCCGTGACTTCGGCACTATTGTCGTGTGAACCGTTATCGACCACCACCACCTCAATAGCAAACGGTAGTTGGTTGGCTTGCAAACCACGCAAACACTGGCGCAAATGTCCGGGCGACTTGTAATTGAGAATGATAATGGAAAGTTTCATGATGTGGTTGTCCACCACTGGCGAATGGAGGTGGTTGGTTGTTTGGCGACCCGATCAAGGAGCGCGGCCTTAGCTTTTATTGTTGATCGTAGACGGAGGGCTGAGAATCCGCCGAGCAAGGCGGCCGGCCTGGTGACCAGAAGGAAACCGGCCTTGCGGAATTCATACCAGACAATCCACGGCAGATCCGGCCAGACACTTCTGAACGATTCGTGTTTAATGGCCAGCAGCCAGTGGTTCCGATATGAGTAGGTGGCGTTAAATTTTTCGCGGCGATTAAAGTTTTTGGCGATGTTTATATTTCCGCTTTTTGATTGGCCGCGGATAGAGCGATGGTGATAGGCGACTAGCGAACCATCGTACCAATTGACCCAGTTGAGCCGGAGGAGCCGCCGAGCGACATCAATATCATCCTTGTACGCGAAGAAGTCTTCGTCGAAATATTCATCCCGCCAACGAATACTTTCTAGTGCCGCTCGGCGGAAAAGTATGCAGGCACCGCTCATACCGAAAACCGCTTCCGCCCGATCGTACTGGCCGGTGTCCTGTTCCCCGCTACCTCGGTCAATGACGTGCCGTGAGCGATAGATGCGTAAACCAGCGCTATCGATTATACCAGAAGGAACGATACTTTTCAACTCCTCGTCAGAGTATGAGTAACGGAGTAATTTCCCGCTCAGGGCACCAATGTCCGGTCGACGTTCAAGCAGATGTACCGCCTGAGCTATCCATTCTGGCCCTACGACCACATCGGGATTGAGGCAGAGAACGTAGGGCGAGTCAGTGATGCGAATAGCCTGATTGTGGCCGCGGCAAAAACCTACATTTCGATTATTACGCAGCAGATGAACTTGCGGGTATTCGCTGGCTAGCCAGGCCACCGTTGAGTCAGCGGAATTGTTATCAACGATCATGGTCGTGATCGGACGATAGGTCTGTTGCATGACTGACTGCAAGCAACTTGGCAGGTGGGTCATACTGTTCCATGACACGATGTGAACTGAGACCAATGGTTTATCCTGGGTCATAGACATACAATGAGGTCAGCATCAGCCAACCTAATCCGAGCGGATGATTTAAGTACGGTGTCGTCAGGTGGACAATACTTACGGCCATGCCGCTGATCAAAAACATTTCTGACCAAGCTGTTCGAGATATTCTTCGCCACAATCCAAGTACCCAGACTGCGTAGAGAACTAGTCCCACCATCCCGAGTTTTAACCATACATCTAAATAACCGAGCTCGAAAGCATCGGTTGTCCGCAACCCTTTCGTCCGCGGATCGGTGCTGAGATAGGTGACGCTCGTGCCAAAACCGCTACCGATAACCGGATGCCGGCTAATAGCCTGGAGCAATGGTTGAATTTGATTTGATCGAGAGGCGGCGGCATCAGCTGAACCACTGCCATGGAGACGGGCCAGCACCGTATTGGCTCGCCCGCCAGCCAGATTGAAGGCCGGAAAACTGAGCGCCCACACCAACATCGCCCAGGCAAAAATACCAAGCGGAAGAACAACCCACAGCCGCCTGATCATCATCCAGGCGCGGTCTTTTACCAACCAGCCAATGAGGACGATCACGCCGACAGTCAATCCCAACCAAAAACTTCGCGACAAACTAATGTATACTCCTAAGGCCGACATAGCCATCGGTATCACCCACCAACGCGGCGGGCGTTGACGAATAAACATGGTCAAGGTCAGACACAGTGTCAATAAAGAATAGATTTGGCTTTGGAAAAACACGCGGTAGACATTGGCATTAATGTAGGTAATTTCGCCGACTCCGGTATTGCGAATCCATTCGTAGACATGACGGATAGTACTCAGATCTTGGCCAAACAAAAGAACAATCAACCAACTTTTCAAACCGATGATGGTAGCGCCAGCCAGTACTATCGCCAGTATATGCTGTCGCCACTGTCTATCACGACGAACAACAATCCACCAGGCCGGTAAGAGCGCTAAAAATAAAAAGGCATTAGCGTCAGCATAAATAGCGAACAAACTAGTATGGCGAAACACAGCAATCAAGACTGATACCGCTAACCAGCCTACAAAAAATAAAAATGATATGCTCAGTACGGTCTGCCGAAGTGATCGCCATTGACGAACGATGTGTGGCAGAGCCGCCAGGACAACCAAGGAAAAAACTATCATCCGAATGGAAATTTCTTGATGGCCGAAGTGGAGAAAGAACAAATACCCTTTACTGCCAACCACCAGCTCGCCAATAGAGGCGTAGACCAGCCAGATCGGGCGTTTCCAAGCCATGAAGAGGAATAAGAGCACCATCAGGCCGGTAATAATCTGTTCGGAACGTGGGCCGATGTACGCCAGCCAAGACACAACCTCAACCAGACCAAAAATTCCTACTACCCGCCAGTATGTTTGTGCTCGAGGCCAGGTCATTTCGGTTTGAATAAACTCTGGACGAAGGTTAAGAGGTAGCTGATTGGCATCAAGGCATAGATACCGATTCGAGCCGGGGCTGACCAGTATGTATTGGCATAGCGACCCAAGCTTTTCATCAGCCACAACTGTTTCATGACGCTGACATGCTGAGCGAAACTTTGGCCGCCGTGATGGACAAGTTGGGCGGCTGGAACATAGACGGTTGCATACCCTTTTGTTTTCAATCGTCGACACAAATCAACCTCCTCAAACCAAATCCAGTACCCTTCGTCAAATGACCCGGCGTCAGCCAAGACCGTTCGCGGCATGACGATGCAAGCGCCCATCACTTGGTCGACCGTCACCGGTTCGGCTGAGTTCGCCTCGGTGTTGTACTGGTACTTGCGGAGCGGTGGTACCCAGCGCCCAAGCCAGCGAACCTTGAGTAAGACCAAGGCCTGATCGAGAAACTTCGGAAATCGGCGGACAGATAGTTGATGAGAACGATTAGGATTCAATAACCGCGGTCCAACTATCCCGACGTGCGGATGGAGACGGAGGTAATCGATCAGAGTGGGAAACGGATTGTCGATACATTCCGTATCCGGGTTGAGAAAACAAACGTATCGTCCGCGTGCTTTTTGCCAGCCCTGATTATTGGCTCGAGCAAAACCAGCATTGTGGTTATTGGCGATGATCGTAACCTGCGGGAAATCACGGCGAAGGACTTCGATTGTGCCGTCGGCTGAATGATTGTCCACTACAATAACTTCGTGCGGCGTGGACACATACTGTGCTAACGACCGGAGACACGCAATCAGGAGATCACGGACATTCCAACTAACGATAATGATACTGATCTCAGGATCAGGCATGTGATAGGCGTCACTGTACCACATTCAAGCCGGCTCGACAAACCTCTAGAGGCGGTGCTTAGCGCGAATAATGATCTCGGCCTGACGATAGGAAGCAATGGCGTCATTCCCGCGACCTTGGCCAATACCCGGTAGCTTATACATGAACGATGGTACCCAAGTACTCATGCCCCGACCAGCTGTGCGCGGAGTGACTCGAAATAGAGTTTCCGGAATCCATGCTCCCCGACACCCTCGTTTATCCATCGTCAACCACAAATCCCAATCCTGAAACCGCTTCAGCGACCGGTCAAACCGCGGAAATTTTTCTCGCCGCATCAGGCTGGTGGTGTGAATATAATTTTGTTGACGAAGTTTTTGACTTGAGTAGTCGAACAGATGAAATTTCTTCCAACCGAAATAGAAATCGCTGTAAACAAAGTCCACATCAGGATGCGTGGTCAGCGCAACTATCATTTTTTCAATGGCTGTTGGTTCCAAGACAATATCAGCGTCCAGAAAAATAACGTACTCTCCCCTGCTTTGATCAAAACCAGCATTGCGAGCTGATGGTGCCCCGGAATTTTGTTGTCGTATCAACTTGATAGTTGTGGCATACGGTTGGAGTACAGATGGTAGATCATCAGTCGACCCATCATCAACGAGAATCACTTCCAAGTTGTTCCACGATTGTTTTTTGACCGAGGCCAGCGTTGCACTAATCGTATCGGCAGCATTGTAAGCTGGAATAATTATTGAAACTAATGGTTGTACAGCTTTCGGAATACCGCCCAGCATGGTGAGGAACCTCGGAATTCGAATCGCGTCTGTAAACTCCTGGATAACCCTCCCCCGGCCCGCCCAGCCAAACTTTTCAGCCATGGCCTGATCTTTGAGCAGTTGTGTTATAACTCCGGCCATGGCCAATGTACTCGTCGAGTCTACTAATAACCCTGTTATTCCATCTTGGACAGCATCGCGCACACCACCGGTGTCACTGGCCACAATTGGCAAGCCGCAAGAAGACGCTTCAAGGTAGACTAAACCCAGCCCTTCAACATCAACCCCGTCCTCGCGAACGATCGGACACATGATAAAGATGTTTGATACTCGTAGCAGTTGCCACTTCGTCGCTTCAACAACTGTTCCATGGAATGTAACTTCTTTTTCAATACCGAGTGTCTTGGTCAGGGCCACTAATTGCTGGCGCTCCGGACCATCACCGACGATGTCGAGATGAATATCTGGATATTCTTTTTTTACTTCTACTACAGCTTGTAGTAGGCCGTCAATGTTCTTTCTTGCCACAAGCCGAGACACGGTGATTAACCGTGAGCCTGTTTTGTGTTCAACGGTATCCGGTATGTTGCTAGCTAGTACAAATGGATGAGACCGCACGATACGAAGATGAGGAACGCCGTAGTTACTAACGATGTTCTCTACAAAGCTACTATTAACCCCCACAAACATTGCTTGTCGTAGTACCGGCGAAATAAACAATCGTGTGAACCAGCGATGTTGCTCAGATAAAAGGTCATTACCATGGACAAGAATAACGTATGGCAGTCCGAATATGTTCTTGGCTATCCACCCAGCCAGCACCGCGCCGCTGAAATGCCCAAAAATAACCGTCTCCAGTCCTTCTTTTTTCGCCAGCCGCAACCAGGACACTAACCACCACCAACGCGGCCAAGTTGTGCCAGAAAACAACGAGCGAACGATGCGCCGATCGTTAGCTGCGGCTGATTGCGGCGCAATGACCGTTACATCTTGACCCAGAGCCTCAATGATCGGATCGACTGACGCTTGAATTCCGCCGTGATCGGGCGGGGCAAATTCAGTCAACACTACATAGCGCGTCATGTTCGTCGCAATCGGCTGAGGAATGATTCAATCTCTTGGCGGCGAACGATTCGCAGGGCAACAACCAGGATGCCGTACAGTATTCCCAAGGCCGCCGCCACGCTAATGACACCGGGTAGGGTAGTTGAATATGGCAACAACGCCCCGCCAGCGACGGCCAGGAGTATCCCGGCCACTAACGTTTTCCCGACCGTCATTAATAATTCTCGCCCTGAGAGGGGCATAATTTTTCGAGCGTAATACAAACCAAGGCCGAACAGAAACGCGGATGAAATGACCGAAATAATAGCCACCGATTGATAGGAGAAGCGCCGGATAAAGATGAGATTCAGGCCGACGTTGAGGACAACGGTGATGGCGATATTCCAGGTGTTCCGCGTTTGTCGATTGGCGGCGTTCAATAAATAGCCGATGGGGTAGTGCAGGAACAAAAACGGTAAGCTAATGGCTAGGACCCGAAGCGGCCAGACCGCGTCAATCCAGGTGGCTTTGTAGATGTGGAGAATCAATGGTTGAGCCAAGAGGACGACGACAACCATGACCGGGATAAAAACGACCATCAGGTAGCGCATGGCATCGACGAACAGCCGTTGCAGTTTTTCTTTATCGTTGATGAAGGCGGCGCTCATAGCCGGGTACATTGCGCCGACCAAAGCGGCCGGGAGAATCTGAAAAGCAATGACCATTTTGCTAGCCACGCCGTACAAACCAACGGCCCGATGGTTTTTAAATATTTGCAGGAGGACGTTGTCGCTGTTGGCGTAGACGGCTCCGAATAGTGCGGCCACGGCGAAAGGAAAAGCAATGATCAGTAATCGGCGCAAGGTTGGCCAATGCCAATTCGGCCGCCAATTCATCCCCTGTTGCCACAGGTGAAAAGAGACGTATAAAAAGTTGGTCAATGAACCGGCCACCAGGGCAATAATGACCACGATCGTCGGTGCCCCAAGCTGGAGGGCGACCAAACCGACGATCATCACTACGACCCGATGCAAAACTGTTCCAACCGCTTCAAATTCTAACTTCTGTAAGCCGCGAAAAAAACCGTAGCCGGTGGCGGTTAAGGCATCGAGCGCCATGCCGAGAACTCCCCAGCGCAAATATGCCAGGCTCGGGGGGTGCGGTGCGCCGGATTGTTGCATCAGGATGACCGTCGCAAACATGGCTCCGGTGACCAGGATGGAGCTGAACACCTTAAAGGTCATGATGACGTTGAATTCACGATGACCCTCGTTTTCGACGCGAGCGGTTTGGCGAATAAAGGCCGGCGTTAACCCAAGATCTATAAAAATGGCAAAAATATTGATGAAGGATAGGACGCCAATATATGCGCCAATCTCGGTCGGTCCGATTAAAACAGCGATGATTGGAATATACAGCGCCGACAAAATTTTCTGGCCAATTAAGGCCAGAGTTAAGTAGGTCGTATTCTTCGCGACCCGACCGCCGTTCACCGCACCGGGAGAGGCGACCATGTGGTGTCCGGGGTTAGCGTTTCTGCCACTGCGGCGCGCGACGGGCGCGCTTGAGGCCGTATTTCTTTCGTTCTTTGGCGCGCGGATCGCGGCGCAGGAACCCGGCTCGTTTCAAGACCAAACGCAGATCCGGATCAATCTTAACTAAGGCGCGAGAAATTCCCAGGCGAACCGACTCGGCTTGGCCGTTGATACCGCCGCCGGCTACTTTAGCACTGACCGAGCCTTGCTTATCGTTCTGCGTCGCGACTAAGGCTTGCATGACGATGTGTTGTAGCTCGAAGGTTGGGAAATAATCGGCCATGGTTCGACCGTTAACCGTAATTTTTGCTCCTTCCTTAGGATTCCAGCGCACGCGAGCGACCGCTTCTTTGCGTCGGCCAACGGCAAAAATGTAATCGTGTGCTAGCGGCTTGGGGGCTTTGAGGTTTTGAGGCTTGGCGCGGGTAACTAGCTTTTTGACCGCCGGTTTACGAGTTTTCGCCTTTTTGAGAGCTGGTTTTTTGGTGGTGGTAGGCATACTATTCCTGATTGACGTCAAGAATCAATCGTTTCAACATTTGGGCGCGGAGTTTATTGTCCGGCAACATTCGCTTCACGGCTTGGAAAATTAATCGCTCCGGATGTTTAGCCCGCACTTCTCCCAACTTGCGTTTGCTTAAGCCGCCCGGGTAGCCGGAAAAATGATAATACATCTTGGTTTTCTCTTTGGAACCGGTCACGACGACGTGCTCCGCGTTCCGAACAATGACCGAAATCTCAGCTAATCGATCACGGCGATATGACGGCGATTTCTTGCCGAGCAACGTCACCGCAATATCCGAGGCTAATCGCCCCAGCACTTTGTTCTTAGCGTCAAATTCAACGGTGGTCATACTCGGTCAGAAATAAATTCAAGCAGTACTTGTTTTGAACCGTCTCCAGGGCGCAGGCCGATTTTGATCGACCGGATGTACCCGCCGCGGCGATCTTTAAACTGCGGTGAAAGTTTCGTCAGCAGTTTCTCCACCGCCTGTTGATTGTTTAAATGGGAGAGCAACATGCGGCGAGCGTGAAGCGTGTTCGGTTTGCCGGCGGTGATCAAGCGTTCAACGAATGAACGCGTGGCCTTAGCCTTGGCATCGGAGGTGGTAATTTTCTCGTGCATAATCAAACTAATCGCCAGGTTACGAAGCAACGGCACGCGCTGGGCGGCATTGCGATCGAGGGTAATTTTGCTACTGCGATGTCGCACGATTATTCTTCTTTAGGCGGTTCAGGGTCAGCTTTCTTCTTGCGGGTTTTCTTCTTCGGTTCTTCAGCCACGTCCCCTTCGGCTCCAGGTTCAGCTTCAATCGATCCTTGAGCCTCAGTTCCGGTGGCGTTATCCAAAACAAACTGAAAGTGTTCGACTAAAATCTTGGTGGCCTGTTCAACCGCGACGGCCGGGCTAATCGTACCATCGGTGGTGACATCGAGAATTAACTTATCATAGTTGGTCATCTGGCCGACCCGAACATTTTCGTTGGTAAAGTTAACATTCTTCATCGGCGTGTAAATTGCATCTAAGGCAATTGTGCCGAGTGGCAGTCGTTCTTTTTCCCGCGCTTCAACCGGGACGTAGCCGCGACCGGTACCGACGGTTAGATCCATCACTAATTTGGCGGCCTTATCCGTCAGGGTAGCAATATGTTGCTTTGGATTGACCACTTCAACATTTGAATCACCCTTGATGTCAGCGGCGGTCACATTGCCGTCACCCGTAGCTTCGATGCGAACAGTCGTGGGTTCGTCGCCGTGGAACTTTAAGCGGATCTGCTTGAGGTTGAGCAAAATATCAACCACGTCTTCCTTGACGTATGGTAAGGTCGAGAATTCATGGGTGGCGCCTTCAAAACTAACGGCGATAATGGCCGCCCCAGGCAAGGAGGACAGCAACACTCGACGCAGGGCGTTGCCAACGGTCATACCATAGCCCGGGTAGAGCGGCTCCATGGTGAAGGTTGCGTGGTTGCCGCGGCCGGTGGTTTGGGTCAGGGACGTTGGTAATGGTAAAGATTCCATATATTTTCCCAAAAAATTAGCGAGAGTAGAATTCGACGATAAGTTGGAGATCGATCGACCGATCAGTATCGTCCTTGGTCGGTAAGTTTAAAATTTTTCCTGATAATGAATTCTTGTCCAATTCCAGCCAACCCGGGGCAGTGTAGGTTTCGATTGTTTTGACCACCGGTTCAAAATACTTCTTATTTTGGCTTTGCGGACGAATACTGATGCTTTCGCCGACCCGAACGCGATAGGACGGAATGTTCACCGGTTTGCCATTAACGTGCATGTGGCCATGAGTGACGATCTGGCGAGCTTGGGCGCGGGTTTGGGCTAAGCCGAGGCGGTAAACGACATTGTCGAGCCGGCGTTCGAGATTCTGAACCAATAACTCGCCGGTGTCGCCCTTTTGCGCCAATACTTCTTCGAAATATTTTCGAAACTGCCGTTCTAAAATACCGTAGATGAGCTTGGCTTTCTGCTTTTCCCGCAATTGCAAGCCGTATCCGGATAAACGTTTATTTCCTTCTTGACCGTGTTGGCCGGGCGGAAAACCACGGCGGCCGAGAATCTTGGCCTCTTTCGCCGTGCCGAACAGCGCTATGCCGTAGCGACGAGAGAGTTTGATGCGTGGTCCGATTTTTCTGGCCATATATTAAACGCGGCGAACTTTACGCGGCCGCGGGCCGTTGTGCGGCGTCGGCGTTAAATCTTTAATTACTTGAATCAGTAATCCGTTAGCTCCCAGGGCGCGAATAGCCGCCTCACGCCCGAGACCGACGCCGCGGACATAGACATCTACCGTTTTCAAGCCGGTTAGCTTCGTTTTTTCCACCACGTCGCGAACAATGATACCGGCCGCATACGGCGTAGCTTTTTTCGGACCCTTAAATCCACAGCGTCCGGCCGACGACCAACCAATCACGTTACCCTGCAAATCAGTTAAGGTGATGATCGTGTTGTTGTACGTAGCGTGAATATGCGCTTGTCCATGTTGAACAAACTTTTTTTTCTTATTTCCGCCGCGAGCTTTTGGCGTGGCCGCTGTTTCCGGCTCGGCCACGACTGGAGCGGCTGGTTCAACGACTGCAGTTTGACCTTTGATCACTTCGTCAGGCATATCCCGTTAGAAGTTTAGTAAAAAAATAAAAGATTGCACCGCATCTTGAAGTATATTGCTCTTCCCAAGCTGGCGCCACCCATGTGTTTGCTCAGACAGTCTGGAGTTGGGTGAGAGAGAGTGCCTGATGTGTTTCAAATTAGCCATACATTTTTCTAAACTTCTAACGGGACATAAAAAATATTAGGTTTTCTCAGCGGCTGATTTACGACCCGAGCCCATGGTCCGGCGAACATTGCCGCGAACAGTTCGAGAATTGGTCTTGGTTCGCTGTCCGCGAGTCGGCAGGTTTTTACTGAGCCGTGTACCACGGAAGGCGCCAATTTCTTTCAGGCGCTTGATGTTTAACAAAACTTCACGTTTCAGGTCGCCCTCAACCTTGTAGGTCTTCTCAACATTTTCCCGAATTTTGTTAGCTTGAACTTCGGTTAAATCTTTGACTCGAATATTTGGATCGATGCTGAGTTGCTTCAAAACTTTTTGCGACAGGGTCAAACCAATGCCATACAAATAGGTTAACGCGATTTCAACGCGCTTATTGGCTGGGAGAGTTGCACCGGCAATACGAACGACGGCCATTGGGTTAGCTCGTTAGAGGGTTAGTCCCGACGTTCCGCTCAGCGGAAGTCGGGATCCCGATTTTCGCCAGGCGAGACATCGGGACGGCTTGGAGGTTGAGATCTTCGAGAGATTGTATAGTCATTATCTGTTAGCCTTGACGTTGTTTATGCTTCGGACTCGAGGGACAGACAACCATCAGTTTCTTTCCGCGTCGAACAACGCGGCAGTTTTTACACATCGGTTTGACTGAGGATCGGACTTTCACAGGGGAACGTGATTAAAGTTGAAAGATTAAAGACGGTAGACGATGCGGCCCTTGGTTAGGTCGTAAGGTGAAACTTCCATGGTGACCGTATCGCCGGGCAGAATTTTTAGGCGATGAAGCCGCATTTTGCCCGACAAGTGAGCTAGAATAACGTGCTCATTTTCCAGCTTAACCTTAAACATTCCGGCCGGCAGGGCCTCGACGACGCTCCCATTTAGCCGCAGAAAACCTTTGTCTTTGGCGGCCGAGGGGGCTTCGTTCGTTAACGGTTTTCGACGGATATGAGTACGAGTTATGGGATAATGGACTCCGAACCATTCGCCTGTTTGCTCAGGTACGGGGTTATAGCTGTAATTCTTGGCTATTGGGGTCACCTAAACGCGCCCAAATGGCCTTATTTAGACATTTAGGCAGCTACAAAAATCCGCTAGTCTTTCAGGATTTCTGCCCAAAGTCGTGAGGACTGAAAAGAAGTGCCTGACGAGTATACAAGGTTAGCGAAAGTATGTCAAATCGGAGGGGCTCTACACTACATCGTGTGGTGGATAACTAAAAAGCAGTGATATATTTAGAGGGTCAAACGAGCTTTCACAGCTCA
>OBEQ011992049.1_pt1 | contig 14314 bp, 20 predicted proteins | sample 1670901 | NCBI WGS metagenome assembly OBEQ01 (sample SAMEA104232315, study PRJEB22302) | groundwater metagenome | biome: forest; feature: aquifer; material: groundwater | place: USA | collected 2011-08-07 | depth 5.4 m
ATATACGTTGTTGAAGGAAAAAACGATTTCTATTTTAAGGACGGAAACGTCTTGTGGTTAAAGGAATTCAACACGATTAACCCACATTTCCTAAGATACGTGCTTATCTCATTCGTCGAAAGCCTAAACAAAACTTCCCTGCCACTAGCGGTGGCGTTGAGAAGTCCTGGTGGAAAATAAACAGTAACCACAGCGCTTGAGCCAGCACCTTGTGCGGCAACTGAATCAATAGAATTAGCTAATCGTTCAACGGCAGTACTTGCTTGATACGATTGAGCTTGTACTTGAAAATTACCGTAGAAATAATAAGAAACAACTAGCGTAATCACAGCAACTACGCCGAATAGTGCTAAATATTCAACACCAGATTGTGCACGCATAGTAGTAGAATACTGCACAGCTAGTTAAAAGTTATCCAACTAAGATATTCGCAGAATTAAACCAAAAATTAGTTCTCGCTATTTTGTTTTAATCAAAAGTGAAAAGCAAAATAGTATACAAAGAATTATCACTATTGTGCCGCCAGGCGGTAAGTCTAAATAAAAAGAAGATATTATTCCCACAATTACTGAAAACAGCGAAACGCCAATTGCAAAGAATAAAGTTTGTTTAAATGATTTTGCTATTTGCATCGCTATGGTGGCTGGAATTACTATAAGCGCTGAAACTAATAATACTCCCGCTACTTTGCTGGCAATTACAATTGTAAGCGCAGCGATTAACACGAGGCAATTTTCAAGAAAATTAACATTTATTTTTGAAACTTGCGCCAATTGTGGATTAAAAGTAGATAAAATCAACGCTCGATAATTCAGCACTATAAACGCAATTACAATCACTGCGATTGCAATCATTATTACAATGTCTTGAGTTGTTACGGTCAATATACTTCCAAACAAATACGAAAAAAGGTCTTTGTTGAAACCTTTTACAATTCCAATTATAATAACCGCAATTGCTATGCTAAAAGATAAAAGTACTGCAATTGCTGAATCGCCGTAGATTTTTGTTTTTTGTATTAAGCGGCGTATTCCAAGTGCACTGAGTGAAGTAAAAACTAATGCAGATATGAAAGGATATATTCCGAGCATCATCCCAATTGCCACTCCAGCAAAAGCACTGTGCGCAAGGCCGTCGCCTAATAAAGAGAGCTTTTTTAGAACTAAAAATACACCAATTAAAGCACATAAAATACTTACAATTACTCCTGCAATTAGCGCGTTTTGCATGAAAGCATATTGTAAAAAGTCAATCATTTGCAGCGGTCCTCTCCATGATGTACTATTTGTGTTGAAGTGCCATATATTTTTTTAACTAGTTGCCCTATTTTGTGAATTGGTTCTTTTTGTGCACAACATTCATTTAAACAAATTACTGACTTGACATGTTTTGAAAGTACACCCAAATCGTGAGTTACTAGCAAAATTGTAGTCTTATGTTCTTTGTTAATGTGTTTAATTAACTTGAAAAATTCTTCGTGAGATTTTGCGTCAACTCCTGCAGTTGGTTCATCTAGAATTAAAAGTTCTGGGTTGGTCCCCATAGATAATGCAATTAATACGCGTTGTTGTTGTCCACCAGATAATTCTGAAAACTTCTTTTCAAGTAAGTCGTTTAAACTTAGTTCGTCAAGAATGTGTTTTGAAATTTTCATTCCACTAGTACTTAAAAGTTCGTTAACAGTAGCTGGAAAATTCTTGTCAATTTCATACCGCTGAGGCACGTATCCGATTACACCCGTAGTGGCTCGGCCATTGAATAAAACTTCACCATAAGTTGGGGTTAAGAGCCCCGCAATTATTTTTACTAGAGTTGATTTACCTGAACCATTAGGTCCGATTATTGCAACTACTTCACCCTGGTTAATCGAAAGCGATACATCGCTCAAAACTGGCACGTTTTCGTAATTGAAAGTAACGTGTTTTAGTTCAATTAAAGACATAAATACTATTGACACTCCAGCGCAAGTTTTAAATTATTTAAATTATTTTGCATTATAGAGATATAAGTGTCACGGGGATTCTTACTTCCCTCTAATGGACTAAGCTCAAGCGTTTGAGCGCCAGTTTCTCTTGCAATAGTTTGTGAAACTTTTGGGTCAACTAATTCTTCATAGAAAATATACTTCAATTGCTTAGCTCTTGCCGCTTCAATTAACGAAGCAAGTTGATTAGCTGATGGCTCTACATCTGGCGCAAATCCCACCATAAACAATGCACTAAAATTATAGTCTTTTGCCAAATAAGAAAAAGCATTATGGCTAACCATAATAGTGTCCTTAGTACAATTGCTTAATTCATGCAAGTATTGAGCATCGAGCGCATTAAGTTTGGCCGTATACGTTTCAGCGTTTGATCTATAAGTTCGTGCATTTTTTGGGTCAATTACAGCTAATTCATTAGCTACATTTTCAGTCATTAAAATCATATTTTTAGGACTTACCCAAACATGTGGATCATACAATTGTCCATTTTGCGCTTCTTCGCCGCTAGCTGAAATTAATTTAATTCCATTTGCGGAGTTTATTAGTTTTATATTACTATTCGCATTTGCGAGTTTATTTTCGAGTTCACTGAACTCAAATCCAATAACTATAAACACATCTGAAGAAGATAAACTAATTATTTCGCCAGTAGAGGGCTCATAATCATGTGGCTCTATACCTGAAGGAACGAGCGAAACGATTCGCGCATCAGGCGCGACATTTTTTGCAATTTGTGCAAGTGGGAAAAACGTAACAGCGATCTTTAATTGAGAAGAATTTCCGCTAATTTCATTTCCTTGGGTGGGAGAGTTCAGCATCACCACTAGACCAATAATTAAAATGCCAACTAGGGCAATGCCCGCCGCAATAGATAAAGAATATTTTGCCATAATCAACTTACACCGACAAGTAAAGAAAATTATTAATATTTAAGCATATTGTTAATAACTTATATATTTTTACTTTTAAAGCGTTATTAATTTTTTATTCCCGCGTTAAAAACGTTTTAGTTTCTTTTTTATAATCCTCGACATTTGGCTGATCAAATGCATTTACATTAAGCAGATTTGCAAGCAGCATCGTTTGAATCATTCCCACTTGCATAAAATAGCCGATCTCTTTTTCATTAATTTCGTCGAATGTGACTTCAACAAATGGCCGCGCATGGTTAATCAACGAACGTTTGAAACCAGTTGAAATCGCGCGGGTTATTTGAGCAGTGGCTTTGCCTTGAATTTGAGGAACTAGTTCAACAAAATCTTCGTCAGGTTCAACTAGAAAACTTGATTGATTTTTAACATCCACAATAGTAAAGAAGCGATCATTTGGCCCGCTGAAGTAAAGTTGAGCTTGTGAATGTAAATCAACCGCAGTGCTGACTATAGGCGTAATTCCTTCATTGACAACTTTTTCCCGTAAATTTTTTTCCTTGCCGATGCTTTCAGCCAATAATTGGCGATACCACTTGCCAAGGGATTCTAAATTATTTGCAAAAAGAAAAGTTTCATTTATTCGAATCCTGTTTTTTCGATGCAAATAAAGCAGTGAAGCTATTGTCGCCGCCTGATTCTTTCGCCAATTAAGTGAAAAAGAATCATTACATGCAACTTTAGCACCCGAGAGCAACGCATCGACATCAATACCAATTACAGCAAATGGAAACAAGCCAACGTTTGAAAAAACTGAGTATCTTCCGCCGACGTTTTTAGGAACTTCTAAAAAATCAAACCCTTTTTTCTCAGCTAGCAAGTGAAGCGCAGAGTTTCGGTCAGAAATAGCAACCACATTTGCTTGCTTACTCAGTTGCTTCAATCGCAATAGCACTTGCAGGTTTGCAATTGTTTCAGTTGTTGTGCCTGATTTTGAAATTACAATAAGCAACGTTTTGTTTGGCTTTGTTGCACTCATTTGTGCCACTACGGCGGAAATAGCGTCTGCGTCGATTGAGTCTAGCCACATTAGTTTCTTTTTTGAAAATAAATTGAAATATTTGCCTTGAATCGCTTCGGTAACTGCTTGGCTGCCGAGATTAGATCCACCAATGCCAATCACAACAACTAATTCGACATTTTTGTATTTAGCAGCTAATTTCTTTGATTCACGTACAAAGCAAGTGTCAAACGGAAGCGCAACACTACTTGCCGAATCTGCATAGGCAAAGTTTTTGGATAAAAGAGCCAATCGCCTTAACTGGCCAGCAGATTTTTTAGCAACGCGCATTAGTTCGGTTTTACTGAACCCAGAATGTGTTGAGTCAAAATACATACTATTCAAACTACCAAAGCTGCGAATTTAAAGCTTTCAAGCCTTCAATAAAATCAGCAAATGGCCGATTTCAAAGAAGCAAAGCCTTATCTTCACCTTTTTTCCTAATGATCTTATAAAAATATAGAATTAGTCTGTTTTTTCTTCTGTTTAGAAAAAAGTATTACGTTTATTGCTATTATTGCCGATAATACTTTCTCGTTGTAACCGATGAAAAACCGGATTACTACGAGAGGGAATAATATAAAATGAATTTTAGAGACTTAAGTCTCAATGCCCAAACGCTAGCTGCGTTGGACTCATTGAACTTTTTTGAACCAACTGAGGTTCAGATAAAAACAATACCACTACTTTTAAGTGGCGAAGAGTTAATTGTACGAAGTCAAACCGGAACCGGCAAAACAGCTGCTTTTGGAATTGCACTTATTGAACAAATAATTGCAGACAAGAAGAAAAAGGGACTCGTGTTGGCACCAACGCGCGAACTCGCTATTCAGATCACAAAGGACTTACGCGCAATAGCAACTAATCACAAGCTTAGAATCTACGCTATTTACGGCGGAGACGACATCGGTAGACAATTTCGCGTGTTGAAGACTGGTTACGACATAATCGTGGCTACACCTGGACGATTATTGGACCACGTTGAACGCAGAACAATCTCACTACCGAGCTTTAACTTGATTGTATTAGATGAAGCTGACCGAATGCTTGACATGGGCTTTAGAGATGACATAAACACTATTCTTTCAAGAGTTAACTCACATAGACAAATGATGCTTTTCTCGGCTACAATGAACCGCGAAATAAATCAAATGGCAGAACAGTACATGCAAAATGCAACGTTCATAGAACTAGGCGAACTTGAGAAAAGAGACAGTATTGAAGAAAACCAAATTCGTTTAGCTCGTAGAGAGAAATTCGATAAACTAAAAGCAATCTTAAGTGGGGAACCAGAGTCCCGCATCATTATTTTCGTAAGTACACAAAAAGCAGCTGAATTTGTTGGCTACAAATTAATGGACGATGGAATAAAAACTGATTTCTTGCATGGCGGAATGCGTCAACCAAAACGAGAGCGCATTGTACGTGACTTTAGTGAAGGTCGATTTAGGATCTTAGTTGCAACTGACGTAGCTTCACGTGGATTACACATTGAAGATGTCGCGCATATAATTAATTACGACGAAGCAAAAGACAAAGAAACACATTTACACCGAGTTGGAAGAACTGGTAGAATGGGCAAAAAAGGCAAGGCAACTACCTTTATTGAAACTGATCCATTGCCAAAACAAAGCTTTGGCCGACGCGGTGGCGGCGGACGAGGTGGAGGAGGGGGCAGACGCTTCCCACGCCAACAACAACGCGGTGGCTACAGAACAAGGTTCTAAACCGCTTTGGCGGTTTAAGCGATGACGCTTTGCTTTGTCAACGTTAAGTAGACACGCACAGCTTCGAGGATAAGCGTAAGAATAGCAATTGCTACAAACGATCCAGCGTAAGCATTAGATATTCCGTGCCTAAAGTCCATGCCGATCATATACGCGTGTAGAAAGATGAACACGTACGCGACGTAGACTAACTTGTGCAGCGTAAACCAACGATTACCTAGTTTCTTCACTGCGTAGTCAAACGAAGTGGCGAATAATATGAAAAGCATAACTAATGCAACGTAGCCAACGAGAAGCCACGAACCTTGACCGCTGAACATAAGCGAAAACAAGCCAGGCAAATCACTATTGAAATTTACAGTTAATTGAATTAAGTAATGAAAAACTGCGAATACAAATGCAGATACTCCAATTGCTCGCCTCGCCATGTAAAGTGAAGCATTTAGTTCAAAACGCGGCCAAATTGTACGAATCGGCGTAACTATTAACGTTAGAGAAAGAAAACTAAATGCCAAGTAGCCGAAAGCGTTTGCCATTTGTACAGTTGCTCCGCCGTTTTTCGCAAATGAAAACCAAACAATAGCAGTTAAGAAAAGAGCAACTAGGTAAGTCATTTTGCGAGCTTTTTTCACTAGCCAAATATTAACATCGCGCAGCGAGAGCGAGATAGACGTCATAGTTTTAATCAATTAAGTTAACGACAATGAAGATTTAAAACATTTATAGCCAAGCAATCCGGCTACCTAGTTTTTTGCAATGCAGCAATTTACTTGTACAAGGTTGCAACGAGGTTTGCACAAAGTAACCCGAGGAGTAGTGGTTTCGGTAAATTAAGCGCAAACCCTGCAACTGCAATTAGTGCTGCAACTATTCCAAAAACTATTTGACCGTCAACTCTCGGCGTTGTTGACTTTGGCTCAACAACCATGAACAACGCGAGAAAAAGTTGCGACGCTGCAAGTGGAATTATTGAATTAAAACTAAACGCAGCGTTTTGTAAACCGCCTTGTATCGCGTTGAAAATTACAAATCCAGCGAGGAAAGAAACTGATCCAAATAATCTAGCGATGCGGAAAGAAACGTAAACTCCCAAGATTAGGGCGAGCAACGGAATTGAATTGCCCCACCACGCTTCTCCACTTGGGAAAAAGAAAAATACTAAAAACATTCCAAAAGCAGCAGGGTTAAACACAGGCTTATTCTTGTAACGAATCACGTGTTTTGACAACTGAGCAATTGCAGGCGCAGCTATTAAGAAAACAAGTGGCGTTTGCGGTGAAATAACGAGCGAGAGAACTAATCCACTAATAATCGCAGTTTCAGAAACGTACAAACGCTTGAACTGCACATAGCCGATCAAACTGTCAACAATAACTGAAGAAAGCACAACGACGAAAACGCTTGCTAAAACATTTATTCCGCCAAGTGAATTGAAATTAAACGCAATAAGCACTAACAGCGACGCCAACATTACGTTATACGTATCTTCAAACAAGTGTTTGACCTGTTGGATTAGCTGGAATTGCATGAAAACAATTTGTTCACCAACTAATTTAAACCATGGCAGCGTCTTTATTGATACATGAAATTTGCAATTACATTGTTCTTAGCAGCAACTATTCTACTAACTGGGTGCTACACTCAAACTACACCAGCTGCAAACCCAGGCGCAACTGTCGCTGGCCATCAAGCAAACGTAGAAATAAGCGGATTTGCATTTTCGCCTTCAACACTAACAATTACAAAAGGAACAACTGTAACGTGGACTCAAAAAGACTCCGCACCACATACAGTAACAAGCGGCACGTTTGATTCAGGCACACTAAACAGTGGCCAAACGTATAGCCACACATTCAACGAAACTGGCAGCTTCAATTACCACTGTAACTTCCACCAAAGCATGACTGGAACAATAGTTGTACAATAAAAAAGATTGTGCCTTTAACGTTTAGCTCGCTTAATTATTCAGTAACTAATTCTTTCACTAGTAGTTTTTTTAAATTAACTTGTTCAAGAATTATTTTACTTAGCAAGTTTTTTCTTTAACTCTGCAATTTCTTCGTGAAGCGCTTTGTTTCGCTTAAGCGGATCATTCAGCGCTTGTTTTTCCAATTCAGCTAACTTAGTCTTCATATGCGCAATTCGATGCATTAAATCTTGTTTAGACATTCCCATATTTTACAAACACCACTTCAGATATAAACTATAACACTATTTGTATTTTTTCACTAAGTAAACTCCTAGACCAAATACAATTAAACTTAGTAGTAAATGAACAAAAATTGTTGGTTTGAACCCCGCATTCATAGCCCCAACTACTAGCATTGTTGCCCATAGAACCGAAAGTAGAATAGCAAGATAACCGACTAGCAACGGAACTACCTTAGTTTTTTTAGCGGTTACTTTTCTTTTTTGTTTAGATTTTGCCATAGAAATTTTACAACTCAATTCAACTACTTAAGTCCAGCTAGGAAAGGCATTGCCGATGCAACGTCTTTTGAAAATACAGCTAGGAAAGAAGCAACTGTTTTTAGGAATTGAAGTTTAGCGTCAAAATAACCATACGCTCTATACCGTACATTAGATGCAATGATTTCGGATTTAATTTGTTGAGTTGGATTCTGCGAGTCAAGTATTCTAGTAGCTGCGGCATCATTAATGGCAATAAGCATAACGTAGCCAGTTGTAGCGCCTTTTGACACGCTCTGAACTTTATGATCTTTTACCTGAACAGAGTATTTCAAGTCGTTTGGGAATTGAACATCGTCAAGAAAATTAATTACGTGGTCAGGAATATTGGGCAAATTAACAAACTTAACAACAAACTTGCCATCCTCAGCTAACAAATCATACTGAGAAGGAATTGATTGACCAACTAAAAGATTCATTTTAGCATCAAGGCGCGACTCTAAAGCGGAACTAGCAGCAAAGACGCAAGAGGCTACCGAAAGCAGTACTACTGCAAATACAAAGAATTTCATATAACGTATAAAACAAAAGAAGTTTAATAAACTAAGTAAACTGTACTTGATCGCAAAAAATAGTTTTTATTTATTAAAGAACAAATAGATAACATGTCAAAAGTTATTATCTACATCGCAGCAAGTTTAGATGGATACATAGCAAGAAAAAACGACGACATCTCTTGGCTCGATGCATATCAAAAAGTTGGAGAAGATTATGGCTACGCTAATTTTATAAAAACTATCGGCACTGCAATTATGGGCGCGCGAACCTACGCACAGTCGCTAAAACATCCTGAACGCATGCTCAAAATGAAAACCTACGTCTTAAGTCATAAACAGATGCCTGTGCAAGATGGTTTCGACGTAACGTTTTACAAAGGAAACCTCAAGAAACTGGTTGAAAAAATAAAAACGGAAAATGAAAAAGATATCTGGATAGTTGGAGGAGGAAAAGTAGTTTCGAGCTTTCTCAACGAAGGATTAGTTGATGAAGTGCTGCACTTTGTCGTTCCAGTTTTGATCGGAAACGGAATCCCGCTCTACTCAACTTCGCTAAAGGAAACCAAGTTTATGTTACTAGAAAGTAAAAAATACAAAAGTGGAATTGTAAAACTACATTACGCACTCAAATAGCAGAAGACTCGTTCAGAGTCACTGCGGCGCGAATAAGAATTTTTAGAGCATTCTCATTAACTTTATCGCCTTCGCGGAAGTCAATGGCACGTCTCACTTTACCTTCGAGACTAGAATTAAAGAGACTTGAAGGATCATCCAACGATGCGCCCTTGGAGAAGGTCATCTTTACTACATGCTTGTAAGTCTCGCCAGTGCAAATCAACCCGTCGTGGGACCATACGGGCGTTTCCCACTTCCACTCCTCAACAACTTCGGGGTCAGCTTGTTTTATCAAAGCACGGAGGCGAGAAAGCATCTCTCCACGCCAATCGCCTAGCGCCTGGATTCTCGCATCTATCAAACTAGATACAGATTCGACACTCGGAGAACCACTCTTTTTCATAACCATAAAAAATATTTTATTACCTGGACTTATAAACTTACAGTTTTGCCCCCTAGAATCATAACGCTAAAGCCACCTAGCAAAAGTGAATAACTAACACACGAAGTGACTACACTTAACATTTCCGTAGTCACTCTTTTCTAACCAATACAATATTTTTATTAACCTCAGGCGATCGCCAGGGTAAAAAAGTAGAATTTTACGACAAGCGCCAACAAAATTTCTTAATTTTTGTTGGTCTGATCGATGAAATGCTATCAGTCCGTCCGTCTTTCTTCACCGCTTACGCTCAGGAAAGTTTAAGGATCATCATTGGAATTACTAAGAAGTAACTGCGGATAAATAGGCTTCGCAATACCAAACGAAATTAAACCAAATCGCTTTTAAAGTAATATGAAGATTTTCATCGTTGCAAGTTTGCTTTTACTTTCGGTTATTTTATTCGGCTGTACGCAGCCTAGCAGTAATGTTGGCTGTAATTTTGGAACTCCGCTTTGCCGGGAAGACCAGAAATGCATTGACAATATATGCGTAGATAAGCTTGGCTGCGATTACAATCGACCACCTTGTCATGAAGATGAAGTTTGCGTTGAAAACCAATGCAAGTTAAAAGAAAACCCAGTTAACAACACGTTGCAAAATGGATGTACGTTTAACAACCCACCTTGCGGAGATAGCTACACGTGCGCAGATAATAACTGTGCATTGAAAAGCGGCTGCAGTTACGGCAACCCACCTTGTGAAGTTGAAGTTGGTCAAGTTTGTTCCAACAATGCGTGCGTTTCAAATCTTGGAAATAACATTATAGCGAGCTACCCTGAAAGCGGCAGGGTCAGGATAGAAAGTGAAAACTTTTCCTACTGGACTTACAGTGAGTATGAAGCTAAAGGCAAATTGGAAGTTCGTTGGCTAGAGACGTGCACTAAAAAGTTACAAGACGTTCTAGGAATCAGCATTCCAAAACAGGATAAAATAAAATTTAGCTACACTTACGGAATAAACGGCAGGGGGTTGACAGCAGCAAATAAAACTAAAGTAATTATAGATTTTGACCCAAACGCTGAACAGTTGAGTGAAGGGTATAATTCAATTGACGAAACTACTAAAATCTGCGCGGATAGATGGGGAGAGCCGAGAACAGCAGCGCATGAACTAGTACACGGATTTTCTCAAAGAAGCCACCCGTTTCAAGAAGGGTTAGCTGAGTGGGGTAGCCACAAAGCAGCGGGGTTCGAAAGGATAACCTGCCAAGAAAACGGGTTTATCTGGCACCCGCCTCGCGAGTCACCGGTTCAAAGAGATGAATTTTACAATTACAGTAGCTATGACGATTTTCAAAGTCAAATAATTGCATATTCAACGCAGTATTGCTTCTGGAAGGAAATTGAAACACGTTACGGCGAAGCAACTGTTAGAACAATTATAGCCGAGCAAATGAACAGCAAGTACATTCCGAACAACCTGAGTTTCACAAGTACAATTGAAGAATGGGATTTACATTTACGAGAATTTCTAACTAAAGTAGTTATTCCAAACACTAGCCCCGATTTCAAAAACGTTTTAATTCAAAAATTTGGGCTAAATGAAAGCAACTTCGCACCAGTACCTTAAGTAATTGGCATAGTAGTTCGCTTACTGGCGCGAGTCCAAATAGTGTTTTGCTTTAAGTATTGTAACGCAGCTTGCTCCGTGAGTTATTTCGTTGTTCATTATCATTTCAACTGCTTTTTCTAGCTTTACTTTTACTGGCGTGATTATTTCATTAGAATCGACTTTTGGTGTTCCGAATTTCAACTTTCTCGCTAGGTATAGAAACGTATTTTTTTCAACAAAAGTAGTTAACGGGTCTGTTGTGCCGAGTTCAGTCCACTCTTGTGCGTCTATTCCAAGTTCTTCTTTTAATTCGCGCTTTGCAGCTTCCAGCGGAGTTTCGCCAGTTTCAATGCCGCCACTTGCAACTTCTATTGACTCTCGGCCAAGTGCATAGTGAAATTCTTTTGTTAAGTAAACACAACCTTGATCATCAATGGCAAGTACTGAAACTCCTTCTTTGATTTTAATTACTCCAAATAAACCAGGAGTACCATCTGGCGCAGTTACTTTATCTTCACGCACTTGGATCCACGGATTTTTGTACTTTAGTTCACTACTTGTAATTTTCCATGGGCCGTGTTGTTTTTCCATAAAAAGTTTTTCACTGTTTTGAGAATTTTTTACTTAAGAATTTTTACTGTACAGATTTCCAAATAGTATCTTCAACGCCAGCTTCTTTATTCGCTTTTCTTGCTAAAGCGAAGAATAAGTCCGATAATCGATTGAGGTAAATGCAAAGTTGTTCGCTTACAGGCGCGGTTTCTTTTAACAGCAGCACTGATCGTTCTGCTCGCCGCGAAACGCTGCGGCAAACGTGTAACAGTGACGCGTATTTGCTTCCGCCTGGAAGAATAAAGTTACTAAGTGGCTGAACTTCGCTAGTTGCTGCGTCAATATGGCTTTCAATTTGAGCTACTTCTTCAGAAGTGATTTGAAAATCCGCTCCAGCTAAGATGGCGCCTATTTTGAACAACTCTGATTGAACAGTTTCAAGTAAACTATCGTCATCGCTTTCTGGTTTGTATTTCGCTTCTGTCCTCGCGAGGCCGATAAAAGAGTTTAGCTCGTCTACGTCGCCGATTGCGATTATACGCTGGTCAACTTTCTTAACCCGAGTTCCACTTGCTAAACCAGTTTCACCTTTGTCGCCAGTTTTTGTATAAAGCTTCACGCATAGAAGAAGAAAAGATAGAGTAGAAAAGAGTTTCGGAATTAGAAGAAGTAATTAAAGTTCTTGTCAAACAACGCCGTGAACTTCTTGTAATCTCCAGGATATGCTTTCATTTGCGCTTCGTAAAGCGACGTTATAACTTTGAACGTCTTTTTCTGTCCCGAGGTTAGCATATCCATGAGCATTGGTTTTCTTCGGTATGCTTCAGTCTTCCAGGCTACTGAGAGTACTGCTTCCATGATTTTCCAAGTTTTTTCTTTGCTTAATGACTTGATGCTTTCTGCAGGTTTAGCTAGATTTGCATTGTTCTTGGCAGAGAGAAAGTGATAGTTGAACTTCGAACCCACTAGTTTGGAAAATTCTAGCGAACTAGTTACATTCCAGATTCCAGCTGAAAACGGAGTTAGGAACGGATCGTTAACTAAGCCACGATCTTTATCGTAACTGACGAAATATTGACGCCAGATTGTTTCTAGGTTTGCGTCAGTGAGATAATAGGTGAGAATAGGCGACCCGTGAAATAAGTCTCCTGCATCTAGCCTTTCAATTGAAAGGAGGTGCTTTTCGCCTAAACGTTCGAAGCGCTCGCGCCAGTGTTTCTGTCCGGCTGATTTAATTCCCAAAAGGCGGCCGATCTGACCTTTAGTCAACTTTTTAGGGATGGTCCAGATTAACGCTAGTAAAATTTCTTCGTCAGTGTAATTTGCAGGTTTTGGCATTTGAAACAACGTTTAACTATTTTTTTCGGCATTCTTTTTTATAAATATTCTCTTTTTCTAATATGATACTATATAATAAATACAATATAAGCAATCAGGTCGAGTATTAAAACTAATTTAATTAAATTTCTTGCGAAATATTACATTATCTATTGAATATGTAGTAGAGCACTCCGACAATTATGAAAATTATACCAGTTAGTAAGTAACCGAGCCCTGCGAAATGAAGGATACTTTCAAGCATATTGCTTAATCCCAATGCAAGCATAAGCAACCCAATTAAGAGTAACCCAAATATTACCGAGAGTTTAACCAATTTAGGTCGAATGTGACAAAAACCAATTTCTACTCCTTCGGCTACAGATGAAGAGATTACCCCCTTCACCATGCCTGAAACGTTTACAACGCTTTGTAGGCCTTGAATAAAGGGAGTGAACCAATTTGTCTTCATTTTGATTTATCTCCTGTCCGATAGAATCTTACCAAGAAGTAAGCCACCAGCAAATGCGCCTACGACGAATGCTAATGGATGATCCGACACTAAGACATCAAATTTATCCTTTGTTTCATGTGCATAATTCTTTGCGTCGTCTATTTTGCCTTCGATCATTCTTTTTCCTTCAATTATTTTTTCTTCATCTGCGTTTTTTGTATTCATACGATTTACCCCATAATAAAACTAATATCTTATTAGTTATCTAATAACGTAATACTTGCTTATATACCTGCGTATTGAAAATGCGCTTTTTGCGCATTTAATCAATGATTACAATTTTTTGCGAAGTGAAAAAGTCACCACCAACGCATGGAAAAAAATTCTAGTGAAAACTAAATGCACATCACGCGAACTTGTTGAAGCGCCCGTTTAATTATGAACACTTAAAAACCCAGACCAGTTACGTGAATTAAGAGAACAAGTATTGCACCCGGTATTCCACCTATTGCTACTGCACCTACTGACAAGAACGTTATTGGAATACCTGCTCCGAAAATAGTGTTCATTAGAAAAAAGAGCACTATTCCTAAAATTGAATTTGCAATAATGTGTTTTGGATTGAATAGGAATTTTACAAATACGAAAAGCAAGAATAATACAACTAAAATTGCTCCAATTTCAACATATATTGCCATTAAGATATTCACCTAATTTAACTGATGCAAGAAGAGATTGCAGAAATTACTGCAACCACTCACGTCTTGCCCCTAC
>OBEQ010835117.1_pt1 | contig 14313 bp, 14 predicted proteins | sample 1670901 | NCBI WGS metagenome assembly OBEQ01 (sample SAMEA104232315, study PRJEB22302) | groundwater metagenome | biome: forest; feature: aquifer; material: groundwater | place: USA | collected 2011-08-07 | depth 5.4 m
GCCTGCCCGATCGGGTCTGGGCACCAGCTCCACTTTTACGGTCGGCATGATCAATGCAATCAAAGCATTGCGGGGCGAAATTATTTCGAAACGGGATCTGGCAAAAAGCGCCCTCCATATAGAACATGAAGTTCTCAAAGAATGCGTCGGAACACAAGATTCCGTAATTGCAGCTTACGGCGGCTTTCGAAGAATTCAATTTAAAACGGACAACACATTCGATGCGAGTCCGGTGATTATCAAACCTGAAAAGTTAGAAATGCTCCAAAATCATTTGATGCTCTTCTTCACCGGATTCTCACGTTTGGCACCCGAAGTAGCCAAAGCGCAAGTAGCCAATATCCAAAATAAACAAAAAGAACTTAAACGAATGTACGAGATGGTGGACCAGGCTCTGGCTATTTTAAACGGATCGCACGCATCCTTGGATGAGTTTGGCAAGCTTTTACATGAAGCTTGGCAATATAAAAGGAGCCTCGCGGACAATATTTCTTCACCGGCCATAGATGAAATTTATAAAACTGGGTTAGCCGCGGGCGCGCTCGGCGGAAAAATTCTTGGGGCGGGAGGCGGCGGATTTATCCTCTTTTTTGTCAAACCGGAAGATCAAAAGCGCGTGAAAGAAAAATTGAAACAACTAATCCACGTGACATTCCGTTTTGAATCCAACGGCAGTAAAATTGTTCTTTACGAATCAGATAATTTCTCTTAAACCCAAACCTGCCGGAAACCATGCATCAAACCGATCCCATCGCTATTTCCAAAGAAAAAGCACTCGATATTTTTAGAAAAATATACCTCGCGCGGAAATGCGAAGAAACCATTCGCAGAGAATACCCGAAGGACCAGATGAAAACACCGGTTCATCTTTCCAACGGAGCCGAAGCCATTCCGGCGAGCGTTCTCGCTTGTTTGCCTCCGGCAACCAAAACATTTGGCACGTATCGCAATCACAGTCTTTATTTAACCGTCACAGAAAATACCGACGGTTTCTTCGGCGAATTATTCGGAAAAGCGTCAGGTTGCGCATCGGGCCTGGCAGGATCTATGCATTTAACAGCTCCCGAGCAAGGCCTTTTTCTCACCTCCGCCGTAGTAGGCACGACTATTCCTCCGGCCGTAGGCGCGGCCTTTGCCAACAGCTATAAAGGCCGCCAAGACTATGTTGTTGTATTTTTTGGCGACGGCGCCATGGAAGAAGGCGCATTTTGGGAGAGCCTCAATTTTGCTTGTTTGCGTAAACTCAAAATTTTATTTGTGTGCGAAAATAACGACTTGGCCATTCACACGCCTATTGCCGAACGCCAGGGATTTAAATCACCGCTCACTGCCGTCAGCGGATTTGACTGTCACGCCGCCGGAAGTGAAGGCTATATTCCGCAAAAAATTACAGAGACGACTCATTCTATTCTCGGGAAAATGAAACAAGATCCCAAGCCGGCATTTCTTATTTTTGATTACTTTCGATACCTGGAGCATGTCGGAGTCCACGAAGATTTCGAATCCGGCTACCGGACGAAACCGAGCGAGGCTGTCCGCAAAGATAAGGATCCGCTTTTACAAGCCGAGCGCTGGATTCGTTCGCTGGGCTGGAGCAACGAAGAAATTTCAAACGTACAAAAAACCGTCGATACAAAAATAATGCGAAGCGTGGAGGCTGCAAAATCTGCGCCTTTTCCGTCCGCGGGATCCCTTTTCAGCTATGCTCTCAACAAAAATGATTAAGTCTGAAAAATTAAACTGGCCGCTCATGCAAAATAATATTACGCAGGCGGATCTGAACCGTGTGATTGAATTTTTAAAAACGGGGCCGGTTTTAACCCAATCCAAAAATGTTCGTGTATTCGAAGAAGAATGGTCGCGCTGGCTCGACGTGAAATACAGCGTCATGGTGAATTCCGGCTCCTCGGCCAATTTAGTGACGATGGCCGCCTTACGCGAAATTTTCGGAACCGGAGAAATTATTGTCCCACCGCTTACCTGGGTATCCGATATCGCCTCGGTCCTTCAATGCGAGTTTAAACCCGTCTTCGTTGATATTAATCCGCGAACTTTAGGCATAGATGAAAACGAAGTTATTCACAAAATAAACCGCAGGACAAAAGCTGTATTTTTGACGCATATTTTAGGTTTCAACGCCCTTAGCCAAAAATTGCTCGACATCGTTAGAAAGAAAAAAATTCTTCTGATCGAAGACGCCTGTGAATCCCACGGCGCGACGTTTAAAGGGAAAAAAGTGGGTTCTTTCGGGCATGTTTCGAATTTCTCTTTCTATTACGCACATCATCTCACGACGATCGAAGGCGGCATGGTTTCAACCAACAATCCAAAAATATACGAGACGGTCCGCATGCTTCGTTCTCACGGACTCGTCCGCGAATCCGATTCCGAACGCACGAAGCAGAATTACAGGAAAAAATTCCCTGACCTAAATCCGGAATTTATATTTGCCTTCCCCGCTTACAATGTGCGAAGCACCGAAATTAACGCTGTGCTGGGGCGGAGCCATCTCAAACGTTTGGACGAAGAAATTCAACTCCGGAACAGGAATTTGAAACATTTTCTGAAAAATTTGGATTCAACCAAATACCGCACCGATTTTAATCTCGAAGGCGTAAGCAATTATGCTTTTACGCTTGTTTTAAAAAAAGCCGATCCGAAATTTTCTAAGAAGGTCATGGCTGCACTCGACCGGCACGGGATTGAATACCGGCGCGGCGCCTCCGGCGGAGGAAATCAATTAAGGCAGCCGTATCTAAGGCGTTTATTCGGTAACAAAGAATTTAAAAAATACCCACATGTTGAGCATATTCATTTTTACGGCTTTTATATCGGTAATTATCCGGATGTACCTCTAGAAAAAATTGAGCAACTTTGCGAAATACTGAATAACGTACAATGAAAGAAACTCTTACCTTTAGACAAGCGATTAACCGGGCGCTCGCCGATGAAATGGCGGCGGATGAAAATGTTTTTGTGTTCGGCTTGGATGTGCCCGATCACAAACACATTTTTGGAAGCACCGAAGGACTTTTGGAAAAGTTCGGTGCGCGGCGTTGCTTCGGCACCCCACTCTCCGAAGACGCTATGACGGGTGTCGCGCTCGGTGCAGCCTTAAGCGGTCTGAGGCCTGTTCACACGCATATTCGCGTTGATTTTATGGTGCTTGCCATGAATCAGATCGTAAATATGATTGCCAATGCGCATTTTTTGACCGGCGGCAAAGTAAAAGTTCCTCTTGTGCTTCGCGCAATCATCGGACGCGGCTGGGGTCAAGGAGCGCAGCATAGTAAATCGCTTCAAAGTATTTTTGCCCATATCCCCGGATTAAAAGTGGCCATGCCTTCTTCACCTGAAGATGCCTACGGGCTTCTTCGGTCGGCCATTCGCGACGACAATCCGGTTATTTTTCTGGAACACCGCTGGCTCTACGATGCCGTAGGCGAAGTAGATTTGGCCAAAAAAATTCCTTTAGGACAGGCTAAAGTCCACCGCGAAGGAAAAGATATCACGATCGCCTGCACATCGTGGATGAACGTGGAGGCGCTCAAAGCCGCTGAAATTCTGGCCAAGAGAAAAATTTCGGTTGAGGTTCTCGACGTCCGCACTGTATTTCCTTTTGATACCGAAGCGGTGATTAAATCGGTTAATAAAACAAAGCGCCTAATCGTTGCCGATTACGACTGGACGTTCTGCGGCTTTAGCGCCGAAGTAGCGGCTGAGATTTCAAAGGCTTGTTTTGGTAAATTAAAAAACCCCGTGGAGCGCATCGGATTTCCTCATATTCCCTGCCCGACCACCCGGCCGCTTGAAAATGCGTTCTATCCTTCGGCCGTAACCATTATCCGGGCGGTTGAAAAAATGCTCGGCCGGAAAGAAACCGATTTAACCGGTGAGAAATTTTATTCTTGGGAAGAAAAATTCAAAGGCCCGTTTTAAAAATGCCAAGCGCAAACGCCGAAAATACTTTTAAAGGAAAGAATGTACTCGTTACGGGCGGCACAGGACTGATCGGCAGACCACTCGTTGAAATGCTCATTGAGTACGGCGCCAAAGTGCGCATAGCATCGCTCGACGATCCTTCGCGCGCGCATCCCAAAGCCGAATTCCGAAAAGTAAATTTGATGGAACTTAAAAATTGCTTGGATGTTTGCGGCGGTATAGATTTTGTTTTTCACCTGGCCGGCATCAAGGGCTCCCCGGCTATGACCGCTAAAAAACCGGCCAGCTTTTTTGTTCCGACCATCACCTTCAATACAAACATGATGGAAGCGGCGCGCATTCAAAAGGCTAAACGATATCTTTTTACCAGCACGATCGGTGTGTATTCCCCCGCCGAAATTTTTCGGGAAGACGATGTCTGGAAAACATTTCCTTCCGAAAACGATCGTTTCGCCGGATGGGCCAAGCGCATGGGCGAACTTCAAGCCGAAGCTTACGCCATTGAATACGGCTGGAAAAATATTGTGATTGTGCGTCCCGCCAATGTGTACGGCGCATACGATAATTTTGATCCGGAAAATGCCATGGTCATTCCCTCCCTTATTCGCCGGGCGGTTGAAGGCGAAGATCCCTTAACCGTCTGGGGTGACGGATCGGCTATCCGAGATTTCATTCATGCCAAAGATGTCGCTCGGGGAATGATTCTTGCCATGGAAAAATTGCCTGAAAAACCCGTGAATCTCGGCAGTGGAATCGGTGTTTCGGTAAAGCAAATCGTGGAATTCATTGTGAAAAATTTAGAAAAAAAACCCAAGATCGTGTGGGATACGTCAAAACCTTCCGGCGATAAGAAGCGTTTGATGGATATATCGAGGGCACGCGCTATGGGGTTTACACCCGAAGTTTCCATCGAAGAAGGTATTCGGGAAACCATGACGTGGTACAAGAAGAATAAAGAATCCGTCAGCAAACGTTATAACGTTTTTACAGAAACGAAATATTTCTAATCGATTTGGACTATGGCAAAATTTCTCATCACAGGAAGTCAAAGCGGGCTGGGTCGTTTTCTTCACGAATATTTTGTCGGCATCGGCTTTCATCGAAACTCAAATTTCGATCAGATAAAAGCCGGCGCAGATTTTGTTGTTCATTGTGCGGCGCGGCCCCCCGAATTGGTTACTTCAAAATCACTTTTTCCTTTTTTGGAAGATAATGTTTTGCTGACGGAGAAACTCGTTGAAATTCCCCATAAAAAATTTATTTATATTTCTTCTGTCGATGTTTATCCGAAAAATTTAGCCGTACACAGCGAAGAAGAAAATATTCCTCTCGAATCGATATCTGATATTTACGGCCTCTGTAAACTCATGTCCGAATCGATCGTTCAGAAAACGTGCCGCAATCATCTGATTCTGCGCTGCGCTTCTTTTCTCGGCCCGTATGCGCGCTCAAATTCTCTAATAAAGCTACTTGAGGAAGAAAACCCATTGCTTTCGCTTAGCGCCGAGTCGGCTTTAAATTATATTAGGCACAATCAAATTGCAGAATTTATAAAATACGCTTCTGAAAATAACGTGCAGGGCATTTATAATGCGACCTCGAGTGAAAATGTGACGCTCGCCCGCATTGCTGAAACGTTTAAAAGAAAAGCCCGATTCGGTTCGTTTACCTATAAGGCAGGAACTATTTCCAACAAAAAAATTTCGTCCGTGTCTCCTTCGTTTGAACAAACATCTCTGGATATTATCCATCAATTTATAAAAGAAGATCTGCCGAAGAGAAAAAATCCGGCGAAGGCAAACCTTTCATGAAATCGGACGAAAAACATTTTAGGAAAATATTGATTACCGGCATAGCCGGTTCGGGAGGAAGTTATCTTGCTGAATATATTGTGGGATATCATCCCGAGGTAGAAGTACACGGCATCGCACGCTGGAGCGGCACCGCTACCAAAGATAATGTAAAAGCCATTCAAGATAAAATAAAAATACATGATTGCGATTTGAATGATTTTAACGCCGTCTTGTCGGTCATTAAAAATGTCCGTCCGGATGCTATATTTCATCTGGCTTCGTATGCCAACGTCAGAAAATCATTCGATCATCCTCAGGCTTTCCTCAGCAATAATATCCTCGGTACATGCAATCTGTTTGAAGCCGTAAGATTAAGCGGCATAGATCCGGTCATACAGCTTTGCAGTACATCGGAAGTGTACGGCCAGGTAGATCCGAAAAATGTCCCGATCAAAGAAGATTGCCCCATGCAGCCCTCGAGTCCTTATGCGGTTTCTAAGGCGGCGCAGGATTTGCTAGGCCTTACCTATTTTCGAAGCTACGGAATGAAAATTATTCGAACGCGCATGTTTGCTTACATCAATCCTAGACGTGAAGATCTTTTTGCCACGTCCTTTGCCAAACAAGTAGCGCGAATCGAAGCGGGCCTCGAGAAAGAACTGGTGCACGGCAATCTCGATTCGGTCCGAAACATAATCGACGTTCGCGATGCCATGGAATCGTATTGGGTCGCAGCCGTGAAATGCAAACCGGGCGAAGTTTATAACATCGGAGGCAACACACATTTAACCGTGGGAGAATTTTTAGAGCTCCTTAAGAAACAAAGCCGGGTTCCGATTCAGAGCCGGGTCGATCCGGCTTTGCTGCGGCCTTCCGATGTAACGCTTCAAATTCCCTGCGTGGATAAATTTTTTAAAGAGACGGGCTGGAAACCGAAATACAGTTTCGAAGAAAGCGTTAAAAACCTCCTCGATTATTGGCGTGAGCGGATTTCCAAAGAAGAAAAATCCGTTGGTCGAAAATAATAATGAAAATCACACTCTTCGTTCCCACGTTGAATGAAATCGAAGGCATGAAAGCCGTAATGCCTCGCGTAAAACGCGAATGGGTGGATGAAATCTTGGTACTGGACGGAAATTCTACGGACGGCACGATCGAATATGCCCGCGCCCAGGGTTACCGGGTGGTTATGCAAAAATCAAAAGGCATTACAAACGCCTACCGGGAAGGCCTTCAAGTTGCCGAGGGAGATATGATTGTAGCGTTTAGCCCGGATGGAAATTCTCTTCCCGAAGCCATCCCGGCGCTTATTCAGAAAATGAAGGAAGGTTACGATATGGTCATTGGTTCGCGGTATCTTAACGGCGCGAAAAGTGAAGATGACGATCCGGTGACGGCATTTGGGAATTGGATGTTTACAGCGATGATCAATATTTGCTTCGGCGGGCATTATACCGATTCTCTTGTAATGCTACGGGCATTTAAAAGAGATATTGTAAATAAACTTCATATCGATGTACCTCGGGCCGGAATGGAACCGATTCTCTCCATTCGGTGCGCTAAAGAGAAATTGAAAGTCGCCGAGATTTCGGCGAGCGAACCCAAACGCATCGGCGGCATACGAAAAATGAATCCCCTGCTGAACGGTATGGATATCCTACGTTTAATTTTTGCGGAATTAACCCATAAGTAGCCATGGCACAGCAAAAAATTCTCATTTGCGGCGCTTCAGGATTCATCGGAAAAAATCTAACGAACTATTTTCTATCAAAACCGGATTACGAAGTCTCCGTCACTCATTTTTACTCCCCCATTGAAAAAAATTCCCGGCTCAAAATATTGAAGACCGATCTAACGCAAAAAGAGCACGTTGAGCAAGCGATTCGTGGACAGGATATTATTATTCAAACGGCAGCCACAACCTCCGGCGCGAAAGATATTGTTACCAAGCCGTATTACCACGTCACCGATAATGCCGTCATGAATTCGCTTATATTCCGCGCTTGCCACGAACACAAAGTAAAACATGTCGTATTTTTCAGCTGCACGACCATGTACGCAGAACAACGCGATCCGGTCAAAGAATCGGATTTCAACTATCAGATTATCGATAAATATTTCGGGGTCGGCTGGACGAAGGTATACATCGAAAAAATGTGTGAGTTTTATTCCAAGATCAGTCAAACCAAATACACTGCCATCCGGCATTCGAATATTTATGGGCCTCACGATAAATATGATCTTGAAAAGTCCCATGTCTTCGGCGCAACCGTAGCCAAAGTTATGAATGCACGGGATGGAAAAGTAACCGTCTGGGGCGACGGATCCGAAGAGCGCGATTTACTCTATGTTGACGATCTTATCTCTTTTGTAGACAGTGCTTTACATAAACAAACCACACCGTTCGAACTCATCAATGTCGGCCTCGGAAAATCCGTTTCAGTGCGCGAGCTCGTCGAGCACATCATACGCATTTCTGGAAAACCCATAAAAATCGAATACGATAAATCCAAACCAACCATTCCTTTTAAACTTTCGCTCAATATAGATCGGGCCAAAAAAATATTCGGCTGGTCCCCAAAAGTTTCTCTCGACGAAGGCATTTCAAAAACATTGGCCTGGTATAAAACAAATTATCTCAAAACTAAAATCACATGAGAAACTATTTACTCGCTTCGGGTAATTACTGTTGCCACCCTTATGTATCATTGAAGCAAGGCTCTGGCCGATTGTCCGCGCACCGCTCGGAAATTACCTTCCAAGGTAATTTCCTCACTCGACTCAGCGTTGCTACGTCCATCCATGGACTGCGCAACGCGCTTCGACGTGCGCTAAAACAATCGGCCAGAGCCTTATACAGCCTGCATTGGCCAGTTGCCGAAGGCGCGTTGAATGAAACGAGCGTGGCGCAGGATGCGCGAAGCCGTTTCATTCACGAACGGAGAAAATACCGCGGACGGTATTTTCGTAGTGACGACGGAGGTAACTGGCCAATGCAGGCTTACATGAACTTATAAAGTTACATTCAATGGCGCAAAGCGAGGTGAGAACGTGGGACAAAATATTTTAGTTACGGGGGGAGCGGGATATCTGGGATCGATCCTTGTTCCGGCATTATTGGAAGCAGAACACAGCGTTACCGTGATCGATAATTTTAGGTACGGTCAAAATAGCCTGGCTCATGTTTGTTATCATCCTAATTTAAAAATCGTACGCGGAGACGTTCGCTCGGAATCTACGATGAAATTACTTTTGAAAAAAGCGGATATCGTTATTCCTCTTGCCGCGCTGGTCGGCGCACCGCTCTGCGATCAGGACACGATCGCCGCAACAAGCATCAATCGCGATGCCATTCTCATGATGATTAAACTCATGAGCCGCGAACAACGCATTTTGATTCCGACAACGAATAGCGGCTACGGCATCGGTCAGAAAGGGAAATTTTGCACCGAAAAATCTCCGCTGAGGCCCATATCGCTTTACGGCCGTTTAAAAGTAGAAGCCGAAGATGCCGTTCTGAGGAGAAAGAACTCGATCAGCTTTCGCCTAGCCACCGTTTTTGGAATGTCGCCGCGCATGCGCATCGATCTTCTGGTCAACGATTTCACCTACCGCGCCGTAAACGATCGGTTCATTGTGCTGTTCGAAAGTCACGCTAAGCGAAATTATATTCATGTCCGCGACGTAGCGCGCGTTTTTCGGCATGGCATTGAGCACTTCGATTCGATGTGCGGTCAGGCTTTTAACGTGGGTCTTTCCGATGCCAATATATCGAAAAAAGAACTCTGCGAGCGAATCAAAAAGCAGATCCCAAAATTTGTAGTTGAGGAAGCGGAATACGGCGAGGACGTAGATAAGAGGGATTATATCGTTTCTAACGAAAAGATCGAAAAGACAGGATTTAAACCCATTTTTTCCATTGATGACGGCATCGCCGAACTCATCAAAGGTTATGCCATGATCCGGAATTCGCGCTACTCAAACGTTTAAATTTTCTTTTTAGCTTTTTCTTCTCGTTGGAGTTCCCAATATTTGGCGAAGCTGGCAAATTGGTAGAGCCCGTTAAATACAGCTACGGCAAACCCCATAAACCCGTCACGATAACCTTGTTTCAAAAAGTAAGTTTTAAAAAAGCGATCGGCCATTTTACGCGCGCATAAAATAGGACCGATTTTCCGGCGTTCTTTAAGCCATTTTTGCGCTTCCCAAGTAGTTTGTTGATTCGATTTCTCGAAAAAATGGGTGAAATCCCGATAGGAAAAATGGACGATATCGTTTTCGAGCTGCCCGGAAGGACCGTCGAGAAAAACTCTGGGATGGACTTCGACTTCTTCCCAGCGAAAATATTGTTTATTGAAAAGCACGAGCTGACGAGCCGGATACCAACCGCCGTATTTTACCCAATAACTTCCGATATAGTTTCGCCGAGGAATAGCGTAGCCCCGGTATTGGGGGCTTTGGTTAAATAGGCTTTTAATTTCTGCGGCGAGTTCCAGTGTTACCCGCTCATCCGCATCCAGTTTCAATACCCAATCAAATTTTGCCTTCTCAAGCGTCCCGTTCCGGAACTTGCCTTCGTTTATCTTTTCACCTTCGCGCGGGATAATACGAGCGCCAAGCGAACGGGCAATCGATACGGTGTTATCCGTACTTCCGTCGTCGATCACCAAAATATCTTCGGCCCAGCGGACGCTTTCGATGCAGTCGCGAATACGCTTTTCTTCGTTTTTCGTGACGATGGTGACGCTTAGAGGTACGCGTTCTGGAGCTAGGCTACCGGACATCGGCGAGAATGAATTCCTCTACAAAGGCCTTGGCCACATTCCGGATGAGCGGATCGCGGGCTTCGGTAAGTTTTTTAATCTCTTCATCAAAACCGTCCAATTCGAAACGGGTGATCAGCGTCATGGCACTTAATCCATTCCAACGCGTGCCGTCCATTAATATTTTTCGAAGATAAGCATCCACTTCTTTTTCGTCTAAGGTCAATTTCCCGCTAAATTCGCTGACATCCTCATCAAGAATATCAAGCAAAGAAGTCTTCAGTCGTGGCGGAAGAATTTCATCGAGCAATTCCATCGCGTTGGCTTGAAGTTGTGCGTCGGTTTGCTGAAGCGCGTTATAAATTTGAAAGGATTCTTCGCAACCGCAGAAAAGTCCGAGAAGTCTGAAAATGCGCTCCTCCAGATCGTCCATACGATGATCCTGAGCTTCGATAAACAGGTCATCCGTTTGCTCGGCTTCACCTCTTTTCCGGCAATACGAACGAAAAGCCATCTTAATTTTAAAGGCATGATGCCAACGCTCGGTTGTTTGCGCAATTTCGTATTCAAGCAAGGTTTGATTAAATGCCAATTCTTTGTTGGCCACTTTAAGCTTATTGAGCGATTTAAGCGCATGGAACCGTACGGTGGTATTCCGATGGCTAAGAAGCTCCTGGAGCGTCTCAACGGCTTCGGATACCGGCATGATGGTGAGCATAGCCGGAAGGCCGTATCTCAGTTCTGCGCCCAATCTTTGTTCGTTAATACACTCCACCAAGGCGTTTACTACCCAACCGCCTTTTCGGAGCCACGGAGCGTTTGCCTCGACATCTTCTTTCTTCTGCGATCTCATAACGGCCACAAAAGCGCTCGCCTCGGATTCGGAAGGTGCGTGCTTGCGGGCCGCTTCGAGCATATATTCGAGTTCTTTTTCCTGTTCCTTTTTTGACTCCTCCACCAGCCGGGCGATATGTTCCCTAAGATAGTCGGCCGAGGTGAAAAATGCGGATTCGGTGATGGTACCGGCTAAGCGAATCGATGCAAACGAAGATTTTTGCATCAAAGAAGCGATGCGCTGCGCCGAGCGGGTTCTGTATTGCGTCACACATAAAACCCGCTCGCCGGCTTCTTCCACGGTACCTTTTTCAAGCAAATCTTGGATTTCCTGATCGTAATGCTTGCTCCGCCGTTCTTCCTCCAAGATTTTTGAAATGGAGACGGCCTCTCCCGGTTTGGTTTGCTGGATTTTCCATTTTAGATTTTCCGCGTTTTCGATATTTCGCGAAACATTCAGGTTGCGTATAAGAAAAAGCCGTTCTTCCCTATGGTGCTTACCCATACCGTCCAGCAAAGACCCAAAAAGCAGAACCATGGAACGGCTGATCAAATTTCCTCTCTGCACGACCGGCCCTTTGGCAAGATACGTCCGAAGGCGGTTTCGATAATCTCCTTTCATGATAATGACAACCAACACCCACATACCGCAGATGGCTAACGTTATTAAACTCAACTTGCGGATGCCAAATTCCCCGGCTCCCGTAAATGCAATGATAAGTATATTACCAATCGTATCGGCCGCGCGGTATCCGACCATATCAATCACCGGTTTAACCCGATAGCGGGTCTCCCGATCAACGGGCAAATAAAGCACTTCTTTCGTGGTTTGATTAAGCGAATAATTCATACCTTTATCGTAAATCCACGTACCGAGGCCAATCCAAAGCCCCGGATGAATTAAAATGCCAAGCGATCCTAAAGCTACGCCGATGGGCAGTAAAAACAATGCGGCGACAACCCCGACCTTGCGCAAAATCATGCTGGTGAAGAAAAACTGAATCATGAGCGAAACGACATTGGCGTATAGATAAAACATTCCGAAGGAAGCGGTCAACTTATCCTGGTCCATAACATCCACAATATTTTTAAATTGATAGTCGATGATGGACGAAGCGATTTTGGCAAACGAAATTAAGATCAGAACGATAAACAGATACCGATTGCGAAAAACTTCGAAAAGAGCTCTAAAAAAATCGCCGAGGCCCCGATGTATTTCTTCCATTCGAAATACCGGGTTTTCAACCTCCGCAGTCGCGGCCGATGGACCCTTAATGGCCCAAAGAACATTGATGATGGGAATACAAAAAAGAAGAAGAAAAGCAGCGATCAAAAGAAGCGACCGCGTCCCAACCACCGTAGCTAACTGAGCGGTAATGCAAGAGCCGACAATGCCGCCCAAAATACCTCCGCTGCCCACGAAACCAAACAACCTTTTAGCTTCCCTTACATCAAATATGTCGTTGGCGGCCGTCCAGAAGAGCGTAACGTTTAATACGGAATAAATACCCACCCAAACGTAAAACGTATACGCAATCCAAAAACGGGGCTGGGCGGCCTGCCACCAAAAAATCAGAAGAACAATAACTGAAAACGCTACGCAGGAAGAGAGATACACATTTTTTCGAAGATAACGGACAAGCCCGACCATGAGCCAAACTAGGACCACCAAAACTACGGGGATTAAAATTTTAACGAAAGGAAGTTCTTTAGCGCCGTGCTGGCCGATGAAAAGAGAGTCGCGAACGGGTTTAATAATATACAGAGCCGTAATCACCAAGAAGAAATACATAAAGGAGAGTAAAGCTTGGGGCCATTCGTCTTTTTTAACGCGTAGTATTGGGCTAAGAACGTTTTTGAGGAGTTTTACCGGCATAGAAATAGAAGTAGTTACTTAATTGTTAAAACGGTTAAAATTACAATTAAGTATAAGAGAGGGTAAATATACAATCAAGTTATAAAGTGATAGCGTTCTGAAAAATCTTTAGGGAAGGCTCACCGTTAGAAACCCCGGTGAGAATGCTGACGACGTCAAAGCGAAGCGGCCGTTCGCCGCGGTATTTTATTTCGTTCAAATACCACTGCGCTACACGGTAAAGTTTCTGCTGTTTTCTAAAATGAACGGCTTCTTCGGGAGCGCCGGCGTGCGTGTGGGAACGGGTTTTAACTTCTACAAAAACGGTGGTTTTTCCGTCTTCGCAGATAAAGTCAATTTCTCCGAGGGGGCAGCGGTAGTTAGATTTGATTACTCGGTAACCCTTGGATTCCAAAAAATCACGCGCTATGCTTTCGCCCTTGCGCCCGATTTGATAGTTTAGACCCACGCCCCAACCTCAGAATGTACCGAGAAGTATTAGTTAAAGACTTCTTTCTTTACCCGAAGATGGTAAAGACGGCTCGTACGTGTCTTGCCCACTTTTTCCACGACAACCTTCTCTACATGAGGGGAATGAATCGGAAATACTTTTTCAATTTGATCGCCCCGCTCTGTTCGAAGCACGGTAAACGACTCCCTTATGCCCGTACCGTGCCGGCGGATAACAATACCTTCGAAAATCTGCGTGCGCGTCTTATCGCCTTCCTGAACACGGGTATGAACTTTCACTAAATCGCCCGTGCGAAAACTCGGAATTTTATCTTTCATGTACTTTTTTTCTACAAGTTCCATTTTCTTGTTCATAGGTTATCCTCTCTGTTCATTTATGACAATAAATCGGGTCTACGTTCTTTGGTTCGATGCAAAGCCTGATCTTTTCGCCAACGTTCTACTTCTCCGTGGTCGCCGGAAACTAAAACCTCCGGTACGGCGTATCCTTTATAAAGACGCGGGCGCGTGTAATGCGGGTGGTCTAAAAGCCCGTTATTGAACGATTCGTGCTCAAGCGAATCTTCGTTACCCAAAACACCCGGCACAAGACGCGCCATGGCTTCGATTAAACATAACGCCGGAATTTCCCCGCCCGTTGTTACAAAATCGCCTA
>OBEQ011123995.1_pt1 | contig 14312 bp, 2 predicted proteins | sample 1670901 | NCBI WGS metagenome assembly OBEQ01 (sample SAMEA104232315, study PRJEB22302) | groundwater metagenome | biome: forest; feature: aquifer; material: groundwater | place: USA | collected 2011-08-07 | depth 5.4 m
CCCCGGATGTGTCATCAATGGTGTCTCCTCTTCAATCGGGGCCTGCTTCGATGCCGGTTGTTTCGGCACGCGCAACGGCAGGATGATGCTACTGGCTGCGAATCAACGACGGACCAAGACCTGCTGTATCCTAGGGGCGGTGAGCGATTCCCGCAAGTGGTTTTTTGGGGCTCCTCATTTGATGAGAGTGGAAAACACGCCCCGGCGCGGTATCGATCAGCACGCAGGACCGTAGCAGCCCGCGCGCGTGTAGAGCTCGTTTCACCAGCGCCGCGTCTTCTCCCGCGACATCATCCGATCGTCTTGGGTTTGCTGACCTAGTGATGCGTAAAAACCCATCACATTGTTTAAAATCACATAAATTACTGCCTCTTGACGAGTTACGACTCTTTTATCATACTCGTTCCACTTTCCGATAAGAGCACACCCACGGGAACGTGGGGCCGCAAAGCCGCGGGTCCTCGAAGGATCGCCGGGCCGCCGAAGAAGGTGACGATGTTGAGGCTCGGCAAGGTCATTGGAAGGACGCCCTTGAGGATCATGCAACCGACCGCCTGGCGCCTGCGAAGCTTTCATCGCCATCCCGCAGTCAAGAGTCTCGCGCTCTTTGTGAGCGCCGTTTTTTTCGGCCAGAGTTTGTTCCCTCCTGAAGTCCTCGCCAGTGTGCAGCAACGCGTCGCGTCTCGTTCCGAGGCCAACCCCTCCGCGACGTCCATCGATCCGTGTGATCCGGCGCGCGTCACGCTGCCCGAGCGATTGGGCCGCGTGACCGAGACGTTCCGTCCGGAGTCCGGCGCGACGCGGCTGGTGATCCATCTCCAGGACGTCCACGCCCATCAGCAGACGCAGCGCGATCTCGCCTCGATCATCGGCCATCTCCGGCGCTCGCTGCGCGTGTCGATGGTGGCGTTGGAAGGCGGCGCTGGGCCGGGCGATACGTCGTTCTTCTCGGACTTCCCAGACGCCACGGCCAACGACGCGGTCGCGCAATTCTTCCTGAAGCAAGGCCTGTTTACGGGTCCGGTTTACTACGCGGTGACGCATCCCGGCGAGGTGAACCTCTACGGCGTCGAGGATCCCGTCACGTACCTCGACCACTTGAAGCTCTACGAGGCGACCTATCCCAAGCAGGTGGAGGCCTACGGCTGGATCGCACAGGTGTCGAGCGTGCTGCACGATCTTCAGGACCAGCTCGACACGCCGGCGCTCAAAGAGCTCGACGCCAAAAGCCGGGCCTTCACCGAAGAGCGGCTCGACTTCACCGACTACGCGCGCTATGTTACCAACTTCGCCGGCCAGCAGCATCTTGAGCTGGCGGATTCTCCGAACCTTTCGCGTCTGCTCCAGGTCGGCCAGCTCGACGCCACGATCAACCTCGCCTCGGTCGAACGGGAGCACAAGAAGCTGGTGCAGACCCTGAGCCAGCGGCTGGCCAAGGCGGACCTCGAAGCCTTGCTCAAGCAGCAAGTGGCCTTGCGCGCGGGCAGACTGTCCGAGCGGCAGTACTACGAAGGGCTGCAGCAGCTCGCGAAGGACGCGGGCCTCGTCGTCGCAGCCGACGCCGGCAATCCCTACGCCAACCTCGTGGCCTATGCCGCCTCGCTCCGCCTGTCGGAAACCCTCGATCTGAATCAGCTCTCCGCCGAACTGGACCGCGTGGTCGCGGCGGTCAAGGAGCGGCTCTTCGCCACCCCTGAACAGCGGCAGCTCGACGAGCTGACCATCGCCTTGGACGTCGTCGGCGATTTGTATCGGGCGAAGCTGGATCAGGCGCGCCTTGACTACTATCACGCGCACCAAGCCGCCTTCACCGCGCCGAGCTTCGTGACGTTCCTTGACGCGCATCGGCGCCTGACGCCGGCGCTCGCACAGGCGATTCATGGCCTCTTCGATGATCTGTCCGAACAGGAGGCGTTCTATACGCTGGCGCAACGGCGCGATGAAGCGCTGATCGACAACACCCTCAAGGCCATGGACGAGCAAGGCCAGTCCGTGGCCGTGCTGGTGACCGGCGGCTTCCACACGCAAGGCATGACGCGGCTCTTGAAGGAGCGCGGCGTCGCGTACGCCGTCGTGACGCCTGGCGTGGAGGGGTCGACCAACGAGGACTTGTACAACAAGCTGGTGCGCAATCGCGTGCCCTCGATTGAGCGGTTGATCCACGACTTCGCCGGCGACTTTCAAGACAGCAACCGTGGCCGAGGATGGGCCAGCCTGCTGGTCCCCGACCAGGGCATCTTTCCGTCGAGCGATCAGGTGCAAGTGCACGTTGGTGAGGGGCCGGTCGGAAGAACTGAGGGCCAGCAGTCGGGCGGGCCCACCAAGCGGGGTTATCTGCGGGAGACCTACACCTGTCTCGTCACCGTGGCGCTGTCGCTCTCGGGATGGACGGCCGCGAAGATTCAAGAAGCCTATGCCAAGCATCCGACGCTTGGAACGCTCGGCGTTGCCGTGAAGTCGAGAGGCCGCCAGGTTCAACTCGCGGTCAATGGGACGACGGTCACGTACGAGGCGCAAGGCAGCTCGGCGCGAGTCGTCGCCGTCGAGAGCGAGCCATCGCGCGCGGAGGTGCAGCTCGCCTCCGCCGAGCTCGGCTCGACGCGGGTTCTGCCAGTTGGCGTTGGCCTCGTCGGTCCTGCGGCCATCGAAGCTCCGGCATCTGCGCCGGCCGGCGCAGAAACAGAGGCGCTCGTCGCTCAAGAGCCGGTCATCGCGGATCGCTCCGCGCGAACCGAGGATGCACAAGCCGTGCGCGCATCCGTCAGGCCTGAGACGGTCGAACTTCAGCCGCGCGAAGCCGCGCAAGACACGGCATCGCGCGCCCCCATTCCGAGTTCGCCGAAGGCTCGTCGAGGATTCGATCCGCTGTGGCTGCTCGACGGATTGCAAACCGCGCTGGGCGTGGGGCTCATCGGTGTCGGCGCATGGACCATCGTAGTAGCCGGCAGCGTCTATCTCGGCGGTGCGTTGGTCCTCATCGGCGGTGTAGTGGTTCTGAGGGACGCGATTTCGCGCGCCCTCGCCACGATGCGGCCGGCCCAGTCGTTGGCATTGCTCACCGGGCTTCTCGCGGCGGTCGCGCATCAGGGGAATGCTCAGGTTGGCCGGGTCACTGCGCCGGCGGTGCTGCCCGCTCTCGTCGCGCCGGCTCAGGTTCCGCTGGCCAAGCCTACGGCGCCCAATGCGGCGCAGGTGTCGAAGTGGCTCGATGGCCAGCAGCTGCCCAACGAGCCGCTCTTCCGCAGCTTTGACATTCGCACGCCTGACCCGCGCGTCGCGGCGATCGATCCTCGCGCCAACGAGGACTTAAAGACCTTCGCCAATACCTACGACCAGGCGCTGGTCGCGCTGTTCGATCTCTACGACGGGAATCAGGACTACAGCCGCGCCAAAGCCATCCTCAAATACTTCCAAGACCAAGGCGGCGTGCCGCAAAAGTCCAGCCGCGAAACTGAGATCATCACCGGCGAAGCGGTGTGGGTCGGCATTGCTGCCGTGCATTACACGGCGAGGACCGGCGACAAGCAATTCCTGCTGCTGATCCAGCGCATCGCCGAGTACCTCAAGACGATGCAACAGGCCGACGGCCGCATCAAGGGCGGGCCTGGCGTGCCGTGGACCGCCAGCGAGCACAACATCGACGTGGTCGCCTTCCTCGAGATGGCGGCGGACAAGCGCGTGCTGAATTCCGAGAAGTATCGCCCGGTTCAGCGCGACGTCGCGAAATGGCTCGTGTCGCACGCGTATCTCGCCGGGCAAGCGGCCATGCGGCGCGGCCATCAAGACAACACGTTCGCCACCGACGTGTACTTCTGGATGATCAGCATGACGCGCGCGATGCGTCATGCCAATCCGGGGTTGAGCAAGGAGGCCGGTCTCGACACCGTCGATCTCCCCGGTCTCATGCGCACCGCCGAAGGGCGCAGCCGCGTCGTCGGCTATGTCTACACGCGGCCCGACAAGACGACGCGGACCGTCACGGTCTTCCGCTACACCGACCGCGCCAGCTCGCCGCCGTCGGGCGAATGGACCGCTGAAGGCGCGCTCGCCTATTCGGATCTTGGCGAGGCGTCCAACACGGTCAGCATCCTGAGCAGTCTCGATAGCGTTGCCGATGTGACCGACGGCCGCCGCAGCCTGCCCTACGCGCTTGAGCCGGGCAAGACGTTCCCGGACGGGTGGCTCGCCACGAGCTACGGCTCGATCGCCTCGACGGTCTGGGACTACATGGCGCGCTCGAATCGGAATCTGTTTACGCTCGATCCGCTTCCGGCCGCCAACGCCGCGCCCGCCGCGCCCGGCAAGGTGGAGCCCGCGCCTGAGGAGAAGAAGCCTGAGCAGCCGAAGGCGTCGGAGACGCCGGCCGCCGAAGGCCAAGCGATCCCGTGGACCAACGGCCAAGCAACCGGCACCAACTGGGCCTCGACGTGGACCGATGTGAAGCCCGCGCGCAACTTGAAAGGCCAGGACGAATTGGTACTGGAGCTGCGAAGCCCCAAGCCCGGCACGAAGATCGCGGTGCAGCTGCTCAATGCGGGCAGCGACGCGAACCAGGCCGTCGGGCTGCATGAGCAGACGGTGACCCTCGCCGAGGGCGCGAATACCGTGCACCTGCCGCTCAAGGGCTTTCAAGATGTCGATTTGACGAAGGTCGTGCGCATCGTCATCCATCACGGGATGGAAGCCTACGGCACGTCGCTCAATCCGACGAACACCGGCCGCGTCGGCGTGATCAGCGTCCACGCGGGGGCGGCATCGAAGAAGACAGAGAAGTCCGAGGCCGCCCCGGCGTCTCCGACGATGCCGGCCGATGCCGAGCGTTGGGCCGGCGCGCGCTACAGCGGCGCGGGCCGGGCGTCGCAGCGTCACGACTTCTCCGCCGCGCGCGATCTATCCAAGAAGCAGTCGCTGCGACTGGCGATCAAGGGCGGCCGCAAGGACGGCAAGATCATCGTGCAGCTCGTCGACAAGAACACGCAGCCCGACAGCGATGTCGGCGCAAGCACGCCGATCACGCTCAAGGGCGGTGACGAAGTCCTCGAGATTCCGGTCGATCAATTCGCCGGCGCGGATCTCACCAAGATCCAAGCGGTCGTCATTCATCACGGCAAGCTCGCGTGGGGCCAGGAGCTCAACGACAGCACTGTCCCCGTGACCGTCGATCGGTTCACGTTCACGGCCAAGGGAAGCGGCCGGCTTCAGAGCCACCTGTGGCCGAGCCTGCTGTTTGGCGCCTGGATTGTCGGTGGTCCCACGTGGGCGCTTTGGGGAGGAGCGGTTCTGGCACTGTTGAGCGGCATCGGATTTGCCGCAAGCGTGGTGAGGGCTCGTCGCAGTGACGCCCGCGAACGGCGCGTGGCGTATGCTTGGGCCGCGCTGTTTACTGTCATGACGGCGGTGATCGGAGGATTTACCGGCGCCGCGTGGCTGCAAGGCCGTGAAGCGACGGCGCCCGCGCCGATCGTGCAGCCCGGTCCGCCGGGCGTGCCCCAGGGCGATTTGGCGCCGTACCGTCGCTGGATCGAGTCGCAACGGCTGCCCGGCACGCCGCTGGTGCGCAGCTTCCAGCTGCTCCCCGATGAAACGAATGCGTACCTCGAGGACTTCGCCAATACCTACGACCAAGCGCTGGTGGCCATCGATGCCTTGAACGAGGGGGATGCCACGCGCGCGGCCGAGATCCTCCAATACTATCAGGATCTCGGCACGGTCCCGCCCAAGTCGAACAAGGAAGGCCAGACGATCGTGGGCGAAGCGGTGTGGATCGGTATGGCCACGGCGCACTATACCGCGCGCACCGGCAAGCAAGACTTTCTGCCGCTGTTGCGGCGCATCGCGGACTACGTCCTCGAACAGCAACAGTCCGACGGTCGCATCAAAGGCGGCGACGTGCCATGGACCTCAACGGAACACAATCTCGACGTGCTGGCGTTCCTCGACATGGCGCATCGTCTGCTCGGGGATGCGAAGTACGCGCAGGCGCAAGCGAAAGTCGCCGGCTGGCTGCTCACCGAAGCCTACATCGTTGATCACGAGCTCCTCTCCGGTGGGCGGCGGCTCGCGCGAGGAGCCAATGATCCTGTCCATGCCACCGACGTGAACGCGTGGGCGGTCGCCGTCCTCACCGCCTTGAAGCAGCGCGATCCTGCCCGCTTCGCGGCGCTTGGCCTGGACGCGATTCTTCTCGATGGCGTGATTCAGGACGTGGAGCGGACCGCCCGCGCGCAGCGACAGCCCTACCGCAAGCCCGATGGCACTGTCGTCACGGTCACGCTCTTTCGCTATCAAGGGAATAATCCGAGCTCTCCGCGCAGCTTCGAGTGGACCGGCGAGATGGTGCTGGCATATCGGCTGCGCGGCCAGACCGACAAGGCCACGGCGGTGCTGCGCGATTTGACCGTCTCGACGATTTCGCTGCCCAACGGCCTCAAAGCCCTTGCCTATGCGGCAGAAGCCGGCCGGACCTTCCCGGATGGGTGGGACGCAGGTCCCAATCCGGCGATCTCCTCGACCGTGTGGTATCGATGGGCGATGCGTGGCTTCAATCCGTTCCAACTCGACCACGCGTCCGTTCCTGTCACGGCAGTCCCGAGCCAGCCTGCGGAGTCGACCACTCCAGCGTCGAAGCCGGCACCCGGACAACCCGCGGTTGAGCAACCCGCTGTGCCCACAGCGACCGCGCAAGTCGGTCAGCGCATCGGCTGGACAGGCGACTACAGCTCAGGGCCGAACTGGTCGGCGACATGGACACAACCGCCAGCGCCTATCAACGCGACAGGCGCCACGATGCTCGTGATCCGCGTGCGCTCAGTCAATCACTGGGCCAGGATCAGGGTGCAGCTGCTCAACTCGGAGAAAGACGCTGAGACAAACAAAGGCCTCAGCGATCGGACGGTGACCATCGACGGCGGAGCACAGACAGTCCAGCTGCCGCTCTCAAGCTTTGGCGATGTGGATCTGGGACGTATTGTCCGGATTACTATCCACCACGGGCAGGAGGCGTTTGGCAAGCACCTCAATCCGACCAACGACGCCAGCGTCGACGTCACCGATGTGGCCTTCACCAAGACTGCGGCGAAACCGCGTCCCGCGCCGACTCGACGCGCGGCTCCCAAGCGATCTGCGAAGCCGCCGGCCCCCGCGAAGACGGCGTCCGCGGCGACGTTTGAAACGTGGCGCGGCCAATCCTTCAACAAAGCGCGAATCTTTGTCGTAGGGTTGTTCATCTCAGCGGCACTCCTCTTCGGCGGCGGCATGGAATATCTCTACCAGACGGTCGGCCCCGGCGCGCCGCGCATCGTCCAATATCTGCCGCTGGAAATCGGGCACGACACTGGACCGAAGTGGGCGGTGACGTGGGTCGATCTGAAGCCCGCATATAACGCGACGAACAAGCGAGAGCTCGAATTGAAGGTGGTCGCGACTCCCAACACCAAGATCCGCATTCAGCTGGTGCCCGAGGGCAGCGACCCGAACCAAGAGGGCGGCCTGAATCTTCGCGACATCACGCTCAAGGGCGGCGAAGAGACGTTCCGTGTCACGCTCGGATTCTTCAACGGCCTCGATCTGAGCCGGCTGTCGCGCGTTTCGGTGCATTACGGGCAGGAGACGTTCGGCATGCCGCTGAATCCCGCCAACGACGGCAGCGTGCGAATTCTGTCGATCGGCTTTACCGAGGAGCCAGACCCTGGCCACGCCAACGAGGACTCGGATCACCGCGTGTGGCGGAGGATGGTCGAGCGCGAGCAGCGATGGAAGCGCGAACAGGAAGTGGCGGATCGCGCGCGCCTCAACACGCCCGCGGCCCGCGCCGACGAGGAGCAGCGGCGTCGACAGCGTGAGCGCGACCAACAGTTCGACGACTCGCTGCACGGCGCGCAAAGGGCCACTGGCTCGGACAGTCAGATTACGTTGGTCAAGGATGCCGGGTCGAAGCCCGCTGCATCTGCCTCCAAACCACTCGGCTGGACCGGTGATCATGCGAAGGGGCCGGACTGGGCTTCGACGTGGACGCAGTTGCGCACGCCGGTCAACGCCAAGGGCTACACCGAGCTGGTCCTCGACGTCAGCCGCGCCACGCCAAAGACGAAGATCCGCATCCAGCTGCTCAGCGATGCGAGCCAGGCCGGCCAGCCGGTCGGTTTGCACACGCGAACCTTCACGCTCACCGGCAAGCCGCAAAAGCTCCACGTGTCGCTGTCCGGCTTTGCCGACGCGGATTTGAGCAAGGTTGTTCGTATTGTCGTGCATCACGGCAAGCGCGCGTTCGATCCCAACACGACGCTCAATCCAACTAACAACGCCACCGTCAGCATCCGCCAAGCGACGCTCACGCGAGGCGGCGCCAGCACCGAAAATCCACAGGGCAGCCCATCAATTGAAATCGTGACTGCCGCCAGCGCCCAGGCACCCGAATCGCCGGCGCGTGACGAGGGGCCCGAGTCGCCAGCCGAGCTGCCCGAACCCGCAGCAACTCCGCCTATTACGGCCGCGTCAACGGCACCGCCAGCTCCTACGCCACTCGATGCAGCAGACGCGATTGTGGCGGCGTTGACAGAGGGCCAGCCGTTTGCTGCCGTCGTGCAGCCGTATCTTGCGGGCGTGCCCGGCGTCACGCCAGAGCAAATCGCGCAGGCCATCGAAGAGGTGAGCGCGGTCTATGCGCAGGCGCGTGAGGCGGCAACGACGCCGGCGACCCGCGCCGTGGTGGACCGAGCCTTTGCCTTGAGCCTGGTGCTCCACGCGGACCAGCCACGTGCTCGTGGAGATACGCGCCCCTACATCATCCACGTCGCCGGCGTGGTGCGGCTCCTCCTTGATGATTTTCAACTTCAAGAACAAGTTACCGACCCTGTAGAAGTCGGCAACGCGTTGGCGGCGGCCTGGCTTCACGACACCATCGAAGATGGCAAGAAGGGACGCTGGGGGAAGGCTCGCCTTGCGGAGTTGGAGAACGACACAGGCGCGTTGCGGGACGAGACTGGGCAGCAGATCCAAGCTGCCACGAATCCGGAAGTCCTGCAGCTCGTACAGGGCCTCTCAAAGCCGGAATACGAGGGCGACAATCTCGACGAGGAGATTCGTATTGAGGCGCAGTACTATCTCGACCTTGCGCAGAAGCGACTCGGCACGCAGCTGATCAAAGCGGCGGACTTTGCCTTCAACCTCGGCGATCTGAAGAATCATCCGGATCGCACGTTCCCTCGGAAGTTCTTCATCAAACGCCTCGGTCCGGTGCTTGGTTTCTTGCCCGGCGCGCACATCAGCGCTGGAGCGAAGGCGGCGCTTGTGCGCTCGATCCGCGCCTCAGTGGAGGAGAACAACCAGCTCAATCTGACACAAGGCGATCCGGAGAAGGCGCCCTCAGCCTTGACACCTGAACAAGAGCAGCAACTCGCGCAGGTCGAAACCACCCTCGGCCGCCAGGTAGCCCACCGCGAAGATTCGGAGACTCGTTCGATATCGGATCATCAAGCCAGAGCAAATAACTGGCAGGAAAATACGTGGATCAGGAAGCTATTCAGTGAGAGATATTTCTTGAAGCGAAGAGCGCGGAGCTACCTGATTGGCTATCTGGAAGGCCGAGAACCTCTGAGCCAAGCTGCGGTCCAGGTCTGGGTGGACGATGACAGCAGTGAAGATGGTACGGGTGTGTTCCCGCGAGATAGACAAGCTGGGATCCACGCCGCCCAGCGGGTGCTTGTGGCGGCGTGGCTTTCCGCGAAGCACAGCCTCGGCCACATCAAGATGCGGCCGAGCGCCGACACGTGGAAGCCGCACGACGGGTCGCTGGCAGTCGTGGACTATCTCGAAGGTCGAGCCACGCGTGATCAAGCGGTGGAGATCATTCACACCGACCGACCCGATCTGACGCCCGAACAAGCCGCAGACATTCTCGCCGAGGCCGAAGCGTTGGTGCCGCGGCTGAATCCGACGCAGGAGCCAGGCCCCAATGGTCCACCGACGATTGGCGCCTCGCCACCTTCGAAGCCTCAGGAGCTTCCGCCCGATGCAGCTCCAACATCTGATGACCAGATGCTCTTCCTCCACCCCGACGAAACCGCGGGCGAGTTCACGGTCCACGCGCCCGCTGAGCGTGGCGGCGGCTCCGCCGCCGCGCCGGGGGAGGGCGAGGAACTCTTCGCCGGTCAGAGCAATTCGTCTGGCCAGACAAGCGACCCACGGAAGGCTCGGCGAGCGCTCGGAGAATTTATCAGAAGTCGTCGTGTGACGGCTGGCTTCCACAGCCAGGCTGCCCTTGCCGAGGCGGTGGGTACCACTCCAAGCTCTGTTACGAAGTTCGAACAGGGTGAGGCGCGACCTGGCTATGAATTAGCCCTCGGGCTCTCTTCTGCCCTGAAGGTCCGTTTTAAGGAATTCTGGCCGTTAGTAGGAGAGGCGCGCGAAGAAGCGAGACGTGAACGGCTTCTTCACCGGCGGCAGGCGCGTGGCGACATCACACCTGTGAGGGACGCTCAACCAATCCAAGATCTGGATCCTGCGCTTGCGAACCTCCAGATGCGTCTTATGGGTGAACCTATCGCCAAGCGGCCCGCGAGTTTGCCTGGGGAACAGCAGTCCCCTGGGTCGCCGGAACGCTCAACAGTCACGACCGCTGCTCGTGAAGAGTTGGGACAGTTCATCCGGGAGAATCGGCAAAAGGCTGGATTCAGAAGCCAAAGGGCGTTGGCTGATAAATTAGGTGTCACGCCGAGCGCGGTTACCAAGTGGGAGCAAGGTCAAGTACCTCCGAGCTTAAGCATTTCGATAGCACTGGCCAAGGAAATCGATGTAGATATACAGGAGCTCCAGCGCTTAAGCGATGCGGCACGCACAGAAGCTCAGCAAGCAAGGCGAGCAAGCAGATTCACCGCACTTCAATCACCGACTCAGGGCGGTCCAGCTGAGCGCGCACCATCGCCCGTGCCCGAAGAGCGCGAGGAGCTCTTCGCGGGCCAGAGCAGCTCCGCCGGCGCTTCGGACGAGGGCAACCAGATGCTCTTCATCCACGCGGTCGAAGACAATGGCGAGGCCGCGGTCCAGGCGCCTGACAGGACGCAGGGTTCTGAGAGTCAGTTGCCGGCTCCAGCCCAGCACGGTGAAGCGCTCACCACCCAGCAGAGCAGCCAGGTCGCCGGCGACGACGCCGAGGCGGCCGCGTTGGCGACGACGGAGCAGCTGGTTCGCGATGTCCAGGCCGCTGATCCGATCCTCGCGCAATACGACACGGTCGCGAGGCAGGTGCTGGACCAGTACGGTGTCGAGGGCCGGCGTCCGCTGATTTACCTGGTCGGCAGCGAAGCGGTGAAGACCGCCACCGGTCTTGCGACGTTGATGAAGCTTCGCGAAGAGATCATCGCGTCGGATACCACACATCTGGTGAATCTCGTCTACGTCCACACCGATCCGGCAGTCTCGCAAGCCGACCTCTTCGACACGTTCCAAATCCCCGCGGACACGCTGTTTGATCTGACGGTCAACGCGCAGCCGACGGCGATCGTACGGCAGCAGATCATCGACGGCGTCAATCAGAACCGCCTGGCCTATGCCGAGCGAACGGGGCGCGCCGTCGCAGAGGTGACCGATCTTACGCGCGACAACACCGTCACGTTCGCCAGCAACGCCCAAGCCCCCGTGCCCGTCGAGGAGCGCACCCGCGAGGTGCAGATCTTCCAGGATCTGGTCCGCGACGCCGTGCACGTGTTGGTAGAGCAGCCCGAGACGAAGGACCAGCCAGCGGTCGCGGACTACTCGCAAGCGGTGCTGAGCAGCCTCGTGGCGGTGAGCCAGGCGCCGGACGTCTCCCCCGAACTGCAGGCTGACATTGCGGCGGTCACCGACGAGATCCGGGCGGGGCATGATGTTACCATCGCCCCACGGCCCAGCAGCGCGCTGCACGCCATCGATCAGCGACACAGGTCGCGCCAGGTGACCAGGTCCCACGCCTAATCCCACTGCGTCGGCTCGGCAACCCGTATCATGGAGCGGATGGCCGATTCCGATCGCCGTGGATTTCCAGCCGTTCTGAGGTCCTCCCCTGCGTCGTCGTTCGTGATGCGTTCGTCCCCCGGCTTTGCGAACGACCAACGACGAACGACGATCCGTGCGCATGGGCTCGATGATTTGCGGAATCAGAAACAAACCAGTATGATCTGGGACCGGAGCTCATGTTCGCGGCTGCCGACGCGTGGTGAGCACCATGGCCATGGACAGTCCACAGGATTTCAAGCTGCTCGTTGAGGCGGTGCCCACATCCCCTCGGGTCACGGTGGTCGTGCCGTCGTGCCTCAAGCCCGGCCGCGAAGCCTACGTCGAGGCAGCCCTCGCGTCGATCGTCGCGCAGACGTTTCAGGGCTTCGAGCTCATCCTCGTCGATGACGGCTCGATGGTGCCTCTGACATCGCTGGCCTTGCCGGTCGACTCGCGAATCCGGACCGTGCGTCATCCGCACAACCTGGGGCTGTCCTCCGCCAGGAACACGGGCATCCGGCAAGCCCGCGGCGAGCTGATCGCGTTTCTCGACGATGACGATGTGTGGCTGCCAGGCTATCTTGAGCACATGGTCGACATTTTCGACCGGGCGCCGGGCGTAGGGATGGTGCTGTCCCAGGTCGCCTTCCTGTACGTCGAGACGGGGCTGCTCGTGCCCAAGCAGCGCCAGGGCCCCGAAGGCCCGAACACGCTCAAGGACTTGGTCCGGTACGGCAACGCCTCGCCGTCGACGACGATGTTCCGCAGGACGAGTCTGGAGGAGTTGGAAGGCTTTGATGCGGAGCTGCGATCCTGTGGCGATTTGGATCTGATCCTTCGCGCCGCCGAGCGGCTGTCGGTGCATGTGTCGCCCGCGGTGCTTTGCCACTATCGCGTCCACGCCGACAACATGAGCCGCAGCGACCTGGCCCTGGGCTTGGACGTGATCGAGGTGTGGGAAAAGTTCCTGCGCCGGCATCGCGGGCAGCGAAAGCCGGGCGGACTGAGCCGGCAGTGGATTCGTCACACCATCGCGCGTCAGCATCACCGCGTCGCGCGCGCCTATGCGGCCGACGGGAACATCGATGAGGCCTTCGGCCACTTGCAGCAAGCGCTTGGCCTGTGGCCGACCATCGGGCGCTCCTTTTCCCCGCTGCCCAAGACGCCCATCCACCGCGCGCTGAATCTGGTCAAGCCCTACGCCGCGCTCGCCACGCTGGGGCTGGCCATGACGCCGCTTGGCGCGCCGCTGCGTCCGCATCTCAAGCCGCGTTGAATCCGCTCGGAGTCAATTCAATCACCCCCTGGTTCTGGCGCGTCGTCGGCTCCGCCCACACCGCGCCAGCTGTCGCACAGTTCCCAATCGATCCCACCTGCGGGTACTGGTCAATTTTGACCGCGGGGCCTGTCAAGGCATTCGCGCCGCCGCGCGGCACATTTTGCTGCGCCGTTCTTTTAGTCGGGGGCTCGCAAAATCTGCAATGCGCGGCTCTGCGAACGCCTTGCCACCCGCTAGCTCTTCGAAACTTTACCAGTACCCACCTGCGAATACGCCGCGCGCGCCGCGGCGTTTTCCGATAGAATGAGCCTCGTTTCGTCGACTCCCATGCGCATGGACGCGGCAGTGCAGGCACGACTCGATTCTCTGTATCATCGGCTGGAGCGGCTCTCGGCCCAGTTTCTCGGCTATCCCTGCAACCTCGCATTCGACTATACCCCGCTTCACCGATTCCTCGAGCTGTGCCTCAACAACGTGGGCGATCCGTTCGTCGCGAGCAACTTTGGGATCAACACGCACGAGATTGAACGCGAGGTGATCCAATTCTTTGCGCGGCTCACGCGCGCCGACGGCGACGTGTGGGGCTATGTGACGCACGGCGGCACCGAAGGCAACATGTACGGCTTGTATCTGGCGCGCGAACTCTACCGCGAGGGGATCGTCTATTACTCGCAAGACACGCACTACAGCGTCACGAAGATCCTCAAGCTGATCAACACGCCGCACATCATGATCCGCTCGCAGGACGACGGGCAGATCGACTACGAGGATCTGCGCGAGACGCTGCGGATCAAACGCGACGTGCCCGCGATCGTGCTGGCCAACATCGGCACGACGATGAAGGGGGCGGTCGATGACGTCGGCCGCATCCGGGATCTCTTCAAGGCGCTGGCCTTGGAGGACACCTACGTGCACGGCGACGCGGCGCTGGCCGGCATGATTTTGCCCTTTGTCGAGCCCGCGCAGCCGTTCGGGTTCGATGCCGGGCTGGACAGCCTCTCAATCAGCGGGCACAAGTTCATCGGCTCGCCGATTCCTTGCGGCGTCGTCCTGGCGAAGAAGC
>OBEQ011381955.1_pt1 | contig 14311 bp, 9 predicted proteins | sample 1670901 | NCBI WGS metagenome assembly OBEQ01 (sample SAMEA104232315, study PRJEB22302) | groundwater metagenome | biome: forest; feature: aquifer; material: groundwater | place: USA | collected 2011-08-07 | depth 5.4 m
GGTGATATATCGGGCGTTTGTTCTGCAGGGGGAGGAGAATACAAAAAACCTCGTTGAGAAAATCCATGCGACGAAACTGACGCTTGATGATGTGATGGGAAAAAATCTCCCTCCAGTTCCTAGCAGTCCACTTCCCAGCATTCAGGGGTTTGATGCGAACAAAAACGGCATTCGTGACGACGTCGAGCTCGCTATTTTCAAAGAGTACCCAAACTCCGCCAAAACCCGCGCGGTGCTTTTGCAGTATGCGTTAGTCTTACAAATGCAAATGACTTTGCCGATTGTGAATAAGAAAACAGTTACCGCAACGGTTGAGGATAATGAAAGCAGGGCGCAGGTTTGCCTTTGGAATCTTAGTTCTCGTTCCGACATGAAGAAGTTTCTCGCTGACATGGCGAAATATGAGAATTTTGTTAAGGGACTTCAACTAAACACTGAACAAAGAAAGAAATATCTACACGATCTCTTTGAGAGTAATCTTGGAAGCTTTGCTTCATCAAATGAAGGTTGCGATTTGAATCTTTCCGCCTTACCAAATTAAAGAAATGAAAACGAGAGTGTTCTTGATTGTGGGACTTATCCTCATTCCGAACTTATCACATGCGGTTTCTGAAGCGTGCTCAAAAAGTGGCTATACCATTGCTACAGTCAATGGTATTTTTACCAATGAAGAAGACGCAAAGAAAAACATGATTGGGTTGAGGAATGTAGTTGGTTTATCTTATGATAACGAACAGTTGAATTACCAGTATCTTCACAACCCACCCCACCTGGGGGGAATTGGAGATATCATTAAAGCGATTGAGCAAAAGATATTTGATAGCGAAACGGTGGAGGATTACGACCTTGTCGAGATGCTGAAGGACGCGAGTGAGAAAGTTACCACACGGAAGCTTCTTTTGGTTGCCCATTCGCAAGGCAATTTTTATGCGAACAGTTTTTATGACTATGTGAAAACCACGGAACCGACACGAAACGAAGCCAACACGGAACAGACGCGGAATATACCCCCTCTCTCAATTGGCGTATATGGCGTCGCCAATCCTGCCAGCCGAGTGGCCGGTGGAGGCAAGTGGCTTACCTCCGACACGGACAAAGTCATCGCGGGTGTGGTGGCGCATGCGCCGTTTCGGAGAATTATGGAGCCGAACACGCATATTGAACTCCAAGCTGGCGATGACGCATTGGGTCATAATTTTTCCGGAGTCTATTTGAAATATCAAGGAGCGAGGATTGTGGAAGATATTGAGGAGGCATTAAGTAAGCTCCAAACACCAAACACCAATAATCAAGAGAAGGACAAATGTATTGACCCGCCGAAATTAACGCTCGCGCACAACATAGAAGGAGCGGCGTTTGCGGTGGCGGACCCGGTGGCATATGGGGGAATGGTCGCGATGGGAGTGGCGCTCCGAGGAGTGAACGCGCTTGGAACATTCGTGACGGAACAAGGGACGCGAACCATTTTCGCGCTCGGAAACGGGACGACTAAAGCGCTTGCGCTCGCGGCAACCGGAATATATGAGACCGGATTGTTCGTGACCGACACAACGGCGAAGGTGGCGATAGCGGTGGCGGACACGGGAAAGTTTATCGGGGGGAAAATCGTCGGAGCGTTCAAAACCAGTTTCGGACAGACGGCCTCTGTCGCGCAGTCGGTTGGAAACACGGCTTCAGAACCCGCGCCGCCGGAAGAATCTACGGCACCGGAATCTCTGGCGGAGGACTCCCTCTCCCCCGACACCAGACATTCCAACATTCTCAAGAATGTTGGAATGTCAGAAAGTGGCGAAGTAACTAAAAACACACTTCCGCAGAGAGGAGCACAACATCCGACACAGCAGACGGCAACCCTAGCTTTGGTAAGGGAAAACAACCCCCCAAGGCCACCCCCTTTAGCAAGGGGGACAGAAAGTCTAAGTTCTACCACTCCGCCTTCTTCAACCCCAGCTTCCACTCCGCCAACTCCTGCTCCCGCGGTCTCTCCAACCACCACCCCGCCGTCCCTTCCTTCAGAACACTCTCCGTTGCCGAAGGCGGAGACACCTTCCGCGTCACCGTCGTCAATCGAGCAAGCCGTTACTAATTTCATACGACACACCACTGCCGCTCACGCGAAAGATACGACAGCGCCAAACGCGCCAACCATAAACTCACCGAGCGCGAACGCGACTTTTACCACGACAAGCATCACCTTCGTTGGCACAGCGGAAGACGCAAGTACTATTTCTAGCGACTTTTCCTCAGCAACCGTTACGGCAACCGGTGGCGCGTGGAGTTTGGGGCTGACACTCGGGCAAGGCACGACGGCCATAGAGTTCTACGCGACCGACGCGGCGGGTAATCGTTCGCCAGCCGCTTCGACTACGGTATTCGTTGATTCGGTTTCGCCGGATGTGACGCTTACATCCTCGACGTGTGACGGCACGCTCTCAAGCACTACGTGTCTCGTTGCCACCACTACGCTCGCGTTTTCCTGGAGTTCTACCGCGAGTGACATTGCGTATTTCAATCTTGATAAAAACGGCACATTTGCAACGACTTCGGCCTCATCAATCAACGTGACCGGCGCCGATGAGAGTACCTACACCCTCAAGGTGGCGGCCGTGGATGCGCGGGGTAATGTTTCTGCGACGAGCACACAAGCAATCGAAGTCTTTACCCGGCCAGTCGTCATCAATGAAATCGCCTGGGCGGGAACGAACGCTTCTTCTTTTGACGAGTGGGTGGAGCTTTACAATCGCACAGGTAGAGACCTTTCGCTCGCGCATTTTGTGCTTTACGCAAGCGACCTCACTCCGTATATTCCGCTTTCGGGAACGATTGGCGCGGGAGGTTACTTTCTTATCGAGCGCACCGATGATACGACGGTAAGCACCGTTACGGCCGATTTGGTTACGCCTTTCAGTGGAAGTGATGGCGGGTCGGGACTAAACAATAACGGCGAAAATCTGCTACTCTCGGTCGCTTCAAATGGCGCAACGACGACCGTCGACACGGTCGCAACCTGCAGTGGAGGCGGCACCACCTGGTGCGCCGGGAGTGCCAGCGGTTTTACCACGATGGAGCGGTATGACGCTACCGTATCGGGAAGCGACGCTTCCAACTGGTATTCAAACTTAGGCGAGTTTATCCGAAACGGTGCCGATACAAACGGCGCGAACTTGAACGGTACGCCCCGCGCGAGGAACAGCGTAAGTTACCTCATCACTCCGAACAGTACGCTCTCTGCCAATAAAACGCTTACTGTTGCGAACTCTCCCTATTTGGTGAATCGTTCCGGACTTGTCGTCTCATCTGGTGCGACTCTCACGATTGAGCCGGGCGTGGTCATCAAGATTGTCTCAAACAACGAGCCGTGGATTATGATTTCGGGCACGATTCACGCCAACGGAACGGCGACGCAACCGGTTGTGTTCACCTCATTCTATGATGATGAGTACGGTGGCGATATGAACGGAGATGGTACGGCGACGACCCCCTCGGCGGGGAACTGGCGGCGCGTTTTCGTGGATACGGGAAGCGTTGGCTCCACATTTACGAATACGCTTGTGCGGTATGGCGGCAACAATGACACTATCAATTCAGTGTCCAAAAAAGGTGCGATTGGCGTGGACAGCGCGACGGTTTCTTTTGATGGACTCATTGTAGAAAAATCGAATTTCCACGGTCTGTCGCTTGAGAACTCAAACAGCACCGTCACGAATTCACGCTTCAGCACCAGCACCAACGCGGGCGTATCTGCGTCCGGTATTTATATTTCCGGAGGCTCGCCGACCATTTCAAATAGCGCGATTTCGGGTAACTATCGAGGTATCACGATTGAGAACGCAACCTCAACACTTTCATCAAACACCTTCACCTCGAATTCGCAGGAGGCAATCGTGAATACCGGTCGTGTGGGGAGCTTTAGTGGCAACAGCGGGTCGGGGAACGGCACGAACGCGATACTCATTGGGCAGGGGGGTACGATTACCACGGCAGGCGCGACGACGACGCTTTTGGCAAATGGTTTGTCGTACCTTGTAAAAGGCGTGGCGAATGTCATAGGAAACTCAACCCTCTCTTTTGCAACGGGCGTGGTGGTGAAAGGGTGGGATAGCAGTGGGAACGATTACGGACGCATCGTGGTGCCAAGCGGGGCGACGATTTATTCTTCCGGCGCATCGGTGGTTGACCTCATCTTCACTTCAATGCACGACAATTCGATTGGGGGCACGACCGGTTCGGGCTCTCCGTCTGCGGGGCAGTGGTATGGAATCATTATTGACGCGGGCGGACAGATACATCTCTCGGGCTTTACCATGAAGTACGCGGGTGCGGGGGGCATGAGTTTTCCTCCGGCCGACAGCATCTATAAAGGAGCTCTCAAGATTACGGGGAGCACGGCGACAAGTTCGGGCAGTATTTCAAACGCGCTCTTTACGAATAATTATCAAAGCGGACTCAACCTCGATGGTGTTTCGTCGCTCGCGGTTTCGGAGACAACCTTTCAAAATCACACGGAAGAAAACGTAGGGACGGCAAGCGCCATCTACACGCTCAACAGCACCTCAACGCTTTCTCATCTGGTCTTTAGCGGCAACCAGAAAGATGCGATTGGAAGCGGTACCAACTCACTTACCTGCACGAATTGCGGTTCTCCCGACACCTCGCCCGCAGACCTGTTCTCGCCGTAGTTCCTCTCATGTTTCTTTCCAGGTCGTCATTCCAACATTCTTGAGAATGTTGGAATGACAAATTTCAAGGTGAAGTTCAATTAGTAGCATAAAAGAATCTTATATGGCAAAAACTAAAGACGCGAAACAATTGGAGCGTCATTTCAAGGGAGTCGCAAATCATCATCGGATTAACATCCTCCGTCTCATTGCAAAAAGGGGGCCAATAAGCGTGGAGGATATCGCAGAAGCTCTAGACTGCAACATGAAGACAATCTCGGAACATACTCGTCGCCTCGTGCATGCCGGGTTAATCAACAAAAAATACAAGGGTAGGATGGTACTGCAAACCCTCTCTCCGTATGGAATCGTTATTCACACATTCATACTAACATTCCAACATTCTTGAGAATGTTGGAATGTTCCACGTAGGAAAGGTAAAAAGAAGAGTTTTGGTGTAGTATTAGAGTAATGGAAATTCCGGTCAAAAAACTGAAAAACGGATTTGGGCTTCCGGAGTTGGGGCTCGGCACTTTGTATATGGGCGGGAAGGACGAGGCGGCGGACATAAGCAACGACGCGGCAGAGGTTACGTCCATCAAAGCGGCCATCAAAGAGGGTATGACTCATATTGATACCGCCGAAGTGTACGGGGCGGGGCATACCGAAGAACTGGTCGCGCAGGCCATCAAAGGGGCGCGTCGAGCGAAGCTTTTTATCACCTCAAAGGTCAAAGAGAATTCGCCGCGCGCGAGAATCATTGAAGCCTGCAAGGAAAGTTTGAAGCGCCTCCAAACGAACTATCTCGACCTCTATCTCCTGCATCACTTTAGCCCCAACTGTCCGCTTGAAGAATCCATACAGGCGCTTGACGAGCTCGTGGACAAAAAGCTGGTGAAAAATATCGGCGTCTCAAACTTCACCAAAGAACATCTTAGGGACGCGCAGAAACTCACCAAGCATAAAATCGTCTGCAATCAAGTGTATTACAACTTGCAAGCGCGCCAGTGCGAGGCGACCGGGCTTCTTTCTTACTGCCAGAAAAACGATGTTCTGCTTGTGGCATTCCGTCCGGTCGAGAAAGGGAAGCTCCTCGAAGCGATACCCGAAATCATGCAGGAGATGTGCGTGAAGTATCAAAAGACTCCTGCGCAAATCGCGATCAACTGGCTCACCTCGCAGGAGAATGTCGTTACCATCGCGAAGACGAGCAATGTCGCGCACCTTAAGGAAAATCTCGGCGCCGTCGGTTGGCACCTTACGGAGGGAGATGTTGAACTTTTGCGCAAGAACTACCCCGACCAAGTAACTTTGCCGGGTAAACACGCGCTTGGGTAATCCAAACCAACACTTCTGTGGAAGCCAGGCTTCCACAGACTTTTGACCTTATGAAAAAGTCTATTGCTCACCTATTCGGGGGACACGTCTCTATCGCGGGAGGATATAAGGAGGCATTGCCGCGCGCGGTCGCTCTTGGCGGGAACGCGCTTCAGATGTTTTCGGGGAGTCCGAGGGGATGGAACTTCGCGCGGGTGGCCGAAGAACAGGCGGAAGAATTCAAAACCGAGGCAAAACAGCTCGGCATTGTTGCGTGCTATTTTCATGCCTCGTATCTCGTCAATCTTGCCGATGACGGACCAAACGGGAAACATTCGGTTGAAGCGCTTATTGCCGAGCTTACCGTGGCCGAAGCGCTCGGTGTGCGGGGGAGCATCATTCATTTGGGGTCGTTTAAGCTGAAAGAAGAAAGAAATCCCTCCACGCCGAAGACGGCGGTGCTCCCTTTAGAAAAGGGAGAACAAGAAAATCCCCCGTCTTATACAAAACCTGTCAAATACGGCCTGCTAATTTCAAATATCAAGGCGGTACTGAAGAAATCTCCGAACGATACGTTATTCATCATTGAAGATATGGGTATGCGGAAGATTGGGAGGAGCCTCGATGAGATTGCGACAATTATCAAAGATGTGAACGACCCGCGTGTGAGAGTGTGTCTGGATACCTGTCATTTGCATGTCGCGGGGTATGACCTCTCGACGCAAAAAAAACTTGATGACTTTTTGAACGAGTTTGACCGCACTATCGGCCTCAATCTTCTTGAGTGTTTCCATATAAACGACAGCCGCGATGAATTCGGCAGTCTTCGCGACCGACATGACAATATCGGGGAAGGGAAAATACCAAAGGCAGTGTTCAAATTGGTACTGAATCACCCAAGGCTCAAACACCTCCCGTTCCTTCTTGAAGTCCCCGGGTTTGACGACCAAGGTCCTGACAAAAAGAATATGGATATCTTGAAGTCTTTTGTCGCGTCATAAAGAGATTTTTATCATTTGCTTACTATCGTAAGCAAATGATAAAAGTGGTAGTTGGTAAATTGTATGGTAAATTGTAAATGCTAGTGATACACTTTTCGGTATGAAATCTTCCGAACTTTCATTTTAATCGCGATTAAAACAATCAAAACATATGTTAGGCAAAAGTGATGAGGCAAAAAGAAAGCTAGAGCACGACGAGGAAAGACTTCGCGAATTGAAACGCGAGAGAGATTTGCTGAAGCAAAAACTTGAGGAAAAAGAAAGAGAAGTCAAAGAGCGAGAGCATGCCGTGGAAAGCGATAAAAGAAAACTCGAAGAAGCGGCGCAGGAGGACAGGCAGGAATCCGAGCGAGAAAAGCAAGAGGAGGCGAAAGCACACCAGAGCAAAGAGAAGCCCAGTGCAGAAAAACGAGGAGGTCTTGGCAACATTTTCACCAAGCTATAACAAAACATCTCCCGTTTCTCCCGAAGTCCACGGCTTTTCTTTTGAGTGTTCAGCCGATACAATATCGTTATGAGCTTCGACCATTCAATCGTCCTCTTTTTGAATGGGTTTGCGGGGCAGTCGGCATTTCTCGATAGCCTAATTGTCTTTTTTGCCGAATATCTCCCCGACGTTTTGATAGTACTTTTTTTCGTCTTTTCATTTCGGAGGTTCACCCCATTTTACGGGCGGCTTATGCTTCTCATCGAAGGAATCGGGGCGAGCCTACTCGCGCGGGTTTTTGTTGAAGTGTTTCGCCTTTTTATTCATCGCCTGCGGCCGCTGGTCGCGGACCCCAACATTCACGGGTTTCTTATCGAGACCAGTTATTCATTTCCCTCCGGTCACGCGGCTTTTTTCTTCGCGCTTTCGACCGTTGTCTATATATACGACAATCGTTGGGGAGTTTGGTTTTATGCCGCAAGCCTCGTTATTGGCCTTGCGCGAGTAGCGGCCGGGGCGCATTATCCGACCGATATCTTGGGCGGGGCACTACTTGGCGTGGCGGTAGGGTGGTGCGTGCATCGATTTTTTAGACGTCTTCGTTCACAAACCTCTGCCCAATCGATAAAAGAAACAACCCCCGCCTCGCAGACTCGGCACCCCCTTTAATAAGGGGGATACCCCCCACACCAACTTTGCTTCAAAGTTGGTGTGGGGGTATACTCGCTCTCATGAAAAGAGGACTCATGATAGGGCTGATTGCCCTGGTGCTTCCACTTGTCGGTTTTGCCGCGGTGAACGACTACAATCCCCAAAGCGTCGGAGCAGGGAATCCCGAAGTGCACATCAAAAGCGATGGCACGATTACGTTTCGAAGCGGACGCGTGGACCAGATTGTGGGAAACACGTTTTATCTCGGCGCCAAATGGGGTTCGCTCCCGATGCGCTTTACGATGAAAACCGACGCTCGCACCGCCGTCACGAAACGCTACGGCGGAAGCGCGTTGGTCGCGCAGATTAAGGTGGGGGATTACCTCGATGTCGAGGGCGAGTTCTTCGTGGGCTCTGACTTCTTCGGCGTAGATGCCTTGCGCGTGAAGGACTGGTCGCTTCAGGAAGAAGCGGGAACGTTTTCGGGCGTGGTTATGGAGGTGAATTCCGAGGAGCGGTTCGTGCTTCGCACTCCCCAAAATCAGACTATCTCCGTGCGGCTTTCGACGAGCTCCGCGGTGTCAATCAAAAAAGGCGCGGTAACCATTCCTTTCGGACGCCTAAAAAAGGGCGATGCGATTCCCGTTGTTTCAGGAGTCTATGACTACGCGCAAAATCTGCTCACCGCCGACAGAATCGTGGTCTACCAAAGCAAGGCCGATTTTACGGCGCAAAACCTCGAGGGAACCCTCAAGCAAATAGTTTCGGCAAAGATTCCCGCTACTTTTATCGTCACGGTTGGCGGCGTCGACCATACGGTCAAACTTTCCGAAAAAACAGCCGTACTCAAGAAAAACCGGAGCGCCGGAGAGCTTACCCGGTTCGTCGTGGGCGACACCATCCGATTTTACGGGCCCCTTCGAGAAGAAGAAAAGACACTAAACGACATCCTTATGGTGGATGCGGAGATTGTTCGCAATCTTAGCCTGTAAGACTTACGCATTTCTTCCTAATTCTCCCTTTCCTAAAGGGAGTACCACCTTCGAAGGTGGGGAGGGATTTTAAAATCCTCCGTCTCATCAGAATGAGCCACCTCCTTTATCAAGGAGGAATAATTGTGAAGTGTGAGAGGGGCCAAGAAGGGCTCTTGCAGTGAGCGCACGAGCTGTGGTCTAACCGACTTTTCCACTGTTTTTTCCTCTTGCAAAAGTTTTTTGGGTGTTAGAATGGAGGACACTGAACTGACACTGAACCAAAACCACACTGAACCGAGACGGAACTCCTCCCGTCTCATTCCGTGTTCTTGTTCCGAGTCAGTTCCGTGTCTTTATGGAAATCTACATCACCAAACGAGACGGAACCCGCGAGCTTTTCAACGCGGACCGCATCAACCGTTCGATTGAACGCGCCTCAAAAGGGTTATCCGACCCCATCAGTATGGTGACCCAGATTGCGACCGAGACCAAGCTCACGCTCTACGATGGCATCACGACCGAAGAGATGGACCAGGCGACCATCAATGCTGCGATCCAAAACGTCAAAGAAGATATCGAGTACGACAAAGTCGCCACGCGCCTCCTTTTGAAAACCGTCTATCGGCGGGTAGTCGGAGAGTTCGAAAACAGCGAGGAAACGCTCGGAAAAATGCATCGGGACGGCTTTATCCGCTATATCACGCAGGGCGTGGCCGAAGGGCTTCTCGATGTAAGGATGAAAGAGCGCTACAACCTCGAAAAGATGGCGGAATGCCTCGATATCGAGCGCGACGAGCTTTTTCAGTACGCGGGTCTTTCGTCGCTTCTCAACCGCTACGCGGTCAAGGACAAAGAACAGCATCCACGCGAAACGCCGCAATATTTTTTTATGCGCATCGCGATGGGTCTTGCCTACGACGAAAAGAATCCGAACGAATGGGCGAAGAAATTCTACGACAAAATGTCGCGGCTCGAGTATATCGCCGGTGGTTCGACGAACATTCACGCCGGCACGCCCCGCCCCGCGCTCTCGAATTGCTTTCTTCTTGAGATTCACGACGACATTGAGCATATCGCGAAGTCCGTCGCCGATGTCATCAAGCTCTCCAAGGCTTCCGGCGGAATCGGCGCGTCAATCACGAAACTTCGCGCCGCCGGCTCTCCGCTCTCCTCGAACAACACCACCTCGAGCGGCCCGACTCCGTTCGCCAAAATTATCGACACGGCCATACGAGCCGTGCAACGGGGCGGCAAGAAGAAAGGCGCGCTCTGTTTTTATATGGAGAATTGGCACTATGATTTTCCGGAATTCTTGGACTGGAAACATAATGCCGGCGACGACTACCTCCGTATGCGAACCGCGAATACCGCCGTGTTCCTTTCCGATGAATTCATGCGCCGCGTCAGCCAAGGAGCCGATTGGTATATGTTCGACCCGAAGGAGACACCTGATTTGAATGAACTCTACGGAGACCGCTTTGTTAAGCGCTACAATGAGTATGTCGGCATGGCGGAAGGTGGGCTTCTCCGCGTCTTCAGAAAGGTTCCGGCCAAGGAACAGTTCAGACAGATACTCGTTTCGCTTCAGACGACCTCGCATCCGTGGCTTACGTGGAAAGACGCCATCAATTTGCGCGCGCTTAACAACAACACCGGCGCGATTCATATGTCGAACCTCTGCACCGAGATATGTCTTCCGCAGGACAAAGACCATATCGCGGTCTGCAATCTTGCCTCCATCAACCTCGCTACTCACGTTCACAACAAAGAGATTCACTGGGGTAAGCTCGAATCGAGCGTTCGTTTCGGGGTGCGTCAGCTCGATAATCTTATCGATATCAATGTGCTTCCCGTAAAGGAGGCGGAAGCCGGAGACAAGGAGAACCGCGCCATCGGCCTCGGCGTTATGGGATTTACCGACACGATTGAAAAACTTGGTATTGCCTATGACAGCGAACACGCGGCCGACTTTACCGACCGCATCTTCGAATTCATCAGCTATATGGCAATTGATGAGAGCGCCAATCTTGCCGTCGAGCGCGGCTCCTACCCCAACTTTCAAGGGTCAGGGTGGTCACGGGGCAAGGTGCCCATCGACACACTCGCGCGTCTTGAGCGTGACCGAGGGATTCCACTTACGGTCATGAAGGAGAGCCGCCACCGAGGACTTTCCTGGGATGTGCTTCGGGAGAAGGTGAAAAAAGGAATGCGGAATGCCACCTTGATGGCTGTCGCTCCGAACGCGAATATCGGGCTCGTGGCGGGCACGACTCCGGGCATTGACCCAAGATTCGCTCAGGTATTTTCACGAAACAAAATCTCGGGGAAATATCTCGATATCAACCACAACCTTGTGCTCGACCTCAAGAATATGGGGCTTTGGGAAAAAGTTCGCGATGAGATTATCGAAGCGCAGGGAGACATCGAGCACATCCAAGGTATCCCCGAGCACATCAAAAATATCTACAAGACGTCATTCACCACCTCGCCTCTCGCTTTCATAGAAGTTGCCGCGCGCGCGCAGAAGTGGGTGGACCAGCCGCTCTCGCGCAACATGTATCTCGAGACGCGCGATATCGATGAAACCATAAAAATCTACCAGACGGCGTGGGAGAAGGGAGTAAAGACTACCTACTATCTCCACATGAAGCCAAGGCATAGCGCGGAGCAATCGACGGTGCGCGTCAACAAAGCGGAGAAGCTAGGCAAGCTCGGCTTCGCGGCCGCGTTTCGGCAAAAGCAGGAAACTCCTCCCTCGGCGTTTGGAGGTATTTCAAAGCTTCAGCCTTCGCTCCTTACGTCAGCTCCCCATGCTACGCCTTTGGCTCACGCAGAAACTCCTTCTCCGATTGAAGGTCTCCCTTCCCCCACCCCTTTTCAAGCTGGAAACCCGCAAGGCGAGAACGATTCAGTCATTCTGGCAAGCACCGACCTGTCACAAGTCTCTCCGAGGGGGTCTGCGAAGCAGGTGGGTTCTGAAGACGTGGACACCGAAGTCATTATGCAAGTAGTACAGGCCGCCCCCGTCGCGGTAGCAGAGCGGCCTCCGCTCACCGTCGAAGAAATTCTTGCCGCCGGCGCGAATGCCGGGCCGGAAGACCCGCAAGACCAGTTCATATGTGATTCCTGTCAGTAAAATAAGGAGCGCAGGCGACTATATTTTACTAGACCCCGTGTAATAAACGGGTTCGAATCTAGACAAGGCTTTGCAAACTAGTTTATATTCGATACTGTGGCGGCACGTTTAGCTTTTTATTACACAGGGTGGCGATTTTTATAGTCGTTTCACTCCTTAAAAATCAGCCATGCTCATCGGCAAAGCACAACCCGAAGATATGAACCTGCATCCCATACGCTACCAGTGGGCGTATGACCTCTACCAGCAAGCGGTGCGCAACACATGGTTTCCCCATGAAATCGCGCTGAAAGAAGACCTCGAAGATTGGAACAAAATGACAAGCGACGAGCGCCACGCCGTTACGTTTCTTATGGCGTTCTTCAACCCGGCGGAACTCATCGTGAATCGCTCGATAGCCCTCGGTATGTACCCCTATATCAAGGCGCCCGAAGCGCACCTGTATCTTGCCAAAGTGATGTGGGAGGAGGCGAACCACTGTGTCGCGTTCGAGTACGTGCTCCAGACATTCCCCCTTGACCGCGAGAAAGTATTCAATATCCATCTCGAAACTCCCTCGATGAAAGCAAAGGAGGACTACATCCTCAAGTACCTCAAACGTATGACCGAGATGATTTTGCCGATTGAGACCATGGAAGGGAAGAAAGATTTCGTGCGAAACCTCGTCGCGACGAACATCGTGATGGAAGGCATCTGGTTTTACTCGGGCTTTATGGTCGCGCTCTCGTTTCGGCAGAGAAATCAACTCCGCAATTTCGGCTCGCTTATCACCTGGGTGCTCCGCGACGAGTCGCTTCATTTGAAATTCGGCATTAACCTCGTACACACCGCGCTTGAAGAGAACCCTGACCTCCTTACGGCAGAATTCGCGAACGAAATCCGCGACATCATCATTGAAGGAGTCGAGCTTGAGACAAGGTATAACAAGGACCTCTTTCCGCGCGGTATCCTCGGCCTTAATGCCGACTATGTGAATCAGTACGTGCAGTATGTGACGGACCGACGACTGGAGGAACTCGGGCTCCCGAAACACTACAACGCAAAGAACCCGGCGAAATGGATGAGCACGGCGACCGATGTGTTCGAACTCGTGAACTTTTTTGAGGCGCAAAACACGAGCTACGAAGTTGACGGCCATGCCAGTAGCGCCGCGCCGAAGGAGAAGCCAGCGGAGGGGGTGAAGGAATCTTCGGAATAAAAGATAAACAAAGATTGTGAAAAACTCACAAAAAGGTTTTGTTGGAATAGCCGCATTGATAATTGTCGGGGTTTTGGTTGTTGGAGGTGGGACGTACATTTATTTGAATACATATCAAAGGCAAAACAATTCATTGGCGGTTTCTGAGACATCTGCAGTTACTGATTTTAAAGACATTAAGGATTTTGGTACATGCATGAGTTATGCAAGAAATATGCCAACGATATTTGATATTGTGTTCACTCATGGTTCTGATATTCAAGAGGTAAGAAATTTTTCGGCTGATTTTAAAGGTGCTTATCCTAGAGCTGAATTAAAAGTTTCTAATGAGCAGGATTTTTTGAATGAAGCCATTGCGTATAATGAGGGAAGTATAAAGACAGCAGGTGCTATGGAGGAATACAAAAAGATGATACGAGGCCAGGCCACTTCAAAGATTTCTGTAAAAGTACCTATACGTGATCTTGGGTCATGGCAAGACTTTAGTAAGTTTATGTCAGAAACACTGAACAAATACGTTCATATAAAGTTTCAGCAATATGCGGGTTCTTCCCCAGAAACCACTCTCTCAGTCTCTGTAGCAGTGATGCAAAAATCAGCGGAAAAACAATGCGATTTTACCTATAAAAAGTTAAGGGCATCTGATAGGGCATCTTTGGATGTTAAAAATGCAGATGTAAAAATCCAGTCACTGATATCAGGCTCAAACGTTAGTGCGCTGACATATTATGGAGATCATAATTCGTATGCTCCGGGTTCTCTAGCATTAAATAGCGGAATTTGTTCAGATACAGGGGTCTATGGATTAAAAAAGACAGTAGACTCAATTAGAGAAATCGCTGGCGAAGTGTATTGTTATGCTTCTTCAAAGACATTTGCAATTTCTGCTCCATTGAAATCAACGCCGACAATTGGATATTGTGCTGACAGTACTGCTTTCCGCGGTGCA
>OBEQ013045724.1_pt1 | contig 14310 bp, 24 predicted proteins | sample 1670901 | NCBI WGS metagenome assembly OBEQ01 (sample SAMEA104232315, study PRJEB22302) | groundwater metagenome | biome: forest; feature: aquifer; material: groundwater | place: USA | collected 2011-08-07 | depth 5.4 m
CGGCGTCGCGTTCGGTCCCACCAAAGAACGGAATTTTTCAAAAAAAGTAAATAAAAAATTAGCCCGCGCCGCGCTCGCCATGGTGCTCTCTTCCAAAGTGCGCGACGGTGAATTCAGGGTCGTGGAAGAAATACATTTTGATGAGCCAAAAACCAAACTTGCCGCGGCGATGTTCAAAAAGCTCATTCCCCAAAGTCGTTCGGTACTCGTCGTCACGCCGAGCAAAAACCAGGAGCTGAATCGTGCTATGAGAAATCTAAAAACAACGGGAATCGTCGCCGCTGACAGTTTGAATGTGCGGGACGTGCTTTCCAGACACTATCTGATTTTCATGAAAGACGCCGTGCCGGTTATGAGTGAGCATTTTAAAGTTTAATCATGGGAATTTTTAGCAAAAAAAAGAGTACGGATGAGCCGGTGAAGCAGGACGATGTTGCCATCCAGTCTCATGCGTCGCTTCCCAAGGCCGGAGACCCGGCGGCGTATCGCGTCGTGATCGGTCCCCATGTGACTGAAAAAGCAACTGCCGGAGCCGCGCAAGGCGCCTACGTGTTTAAAATTCATACGAACGCCAACAAGACGGCGGTTAAGTATGCGATCGAAAAGCTTTATAAAGTACGCGTGAAAAAAGTCCATGTGCTGTATGCCCCGGCCAAAAAACGGCAGGTGGGAAGGCATAAGGGAGTGAAGTCCGGCTTCAAGAAGGCAGTCGTTACGTTGCACGCCGGCAATACCATTGATATCACCGGATAATATGCCAAAGAATTACCAACCCACCACTCCCTCGAGACGCCACATGCAGGGATACGACTTCTCGAATCTGACGCCCGGCATCGCGCCGCTCAAGTCGCTGACCGTTGGCTTGCAGCGTGCCGTGGGGCGAAACAACCAGGGCCGTATCACGACCCGCCACCACGGCGGTGGAGAGAAGCAGGCCTATCGCGTGGTTGATTTCCGACAGGAAAAAATCGATGTGCCCGGTCGCGTATTCTCAATTGAGTATGATCCGAACCGTACCACACGCATCGCGCGGGTGCATTATGCCGATGGCGATCGCCGCTACATCCTCGCTCCGGACGGCATACTGGTGGGTACCCGGATCATGACCGCCGACAAAACCAGCCTCGAGCCCGGCAATCGCATGCGCTTGCGCAATATCCCGCAAGGAAGTATCGTACACAACATCGAATTGCATCCCGGCAAGGGAGGCCAAATGATTCGCTCCGCGGGCATGGGAGCCACGGTATTGGCGCATGAAGGGGACTATGTGCAGATTGTGATGCCGAGCGGTGAAGTTCGCCGATTTCATGGTAATGTCATGGCATCGATCGGACGACTTTCGAATATCGAACATAGCTCGATCAATATGGGTAAGGCCGGGAGGATGCGCCATAAGGGAGTACGACCACAAGTCCGAGGAAGCGCCATGAATCCGGTAGATCATCCGCATGGAGGAGGCGAAGGCCGACAAGGGATCGGACTCAAGCATCCCAAAACTCCCTGGGGTAAAATCGCGATCGGAGGCAAGACACGGAATCCAAAAAAGAAATCTTCGCTGTTTATCGTGAAAAGAAGAAAATGAGCAGATCAATCAAAAAAGGAGTTTATACCGATGCCAGGCTGATGGAAAAAGTCGCCAAGCTCAAAGTCGGCGATAAGACTATCATCAAGACCTGGGCCCGCGCCTCTACCATTACTCCCGTGATGCTGGGCTTCACGTTCGGGGTTCATAATGGCAGGATCCATATCTCGGTATTAATCACCGAAGACATGGTGGGGCACAAACTCGGAGAATTTTCACCCACGCGAAAGTTCCAGCGCCATGGCGGCCGTATGCAAAAAGAACTGGAAGCCGCCGCGAAGCAAAAAGAAGTCGATGCCGCCAAGGCGGCAAAAGTGGAACCTGAAATCAAAAAACCATGATCGTCACCGCTTATCTCAAATCACTTCGCATCGCTCCCCGTAAAGTGCGGTTGGTAGCTAGTGTCTTAAAAGGCCGAGACGCGATGTCGGCAAAGCACCAGTTGCGGTACCTCCCCAAGCGTTCATCCTTGCCGCTTTCCAAGCTGATTGATTCGGCACTTGCCAACGCGCAGAATAACTTTGGCCTCGTGAAAGAGAATATGCGCGTCAAAGACGTGGTGGTTGATGGGGGCCCGGTGCTGAAGCGCTTCAAGCCGAAAGGTTTCGGTTCCACGTCTCCCATTGCCAAGCGCACGTCGCATGTCACGGTTATTCTGGAAGAAAAAGTTCCCGGATTGAAGAGTGAGAAAAAAGCAAAAACCGAGGGGAAAACCGAAAAAATTATTAAGTCAGAAGAGTTAAAACCCGAGATTAAGAAAGAACTGGGCAAGAAAGAGAGTCGCGTAAAATCATTCACGCGTAAAATTTTTCAGCGTAAAGCAATGTAAGATGGGACAAAAAATTTCCCCCATATCATTTCGTATCGTCATCAGCAAGGATTGGAAATCCCGTTGGTTCAGTGTGAAGCAGTATAAGGAATTTCTGAAAGAAGATCTGGCGATCCGGACATTGTTGCATAAGAAGCTCAAAGGCATGAGCGTGGACCGCGTCACCATCGAGCGCAGTCCCGACACGCTGTCCGTGGTCATTACCAGCGCTCGTCCCGGGCTGATCATCGGGCGCGCCGGTACCGGCATCGAAGAGCTCAAAAAAATCGTCCAGCGCATGGTGAAGCGCCCCGCGCAGGCAACCGGTTCTTCGAAGTTTCGAAAAGCGGCAGTCAAGCTCGATGTCCAAGAAATCAAGAATCCCGAAACCTCGGCGGCCATCATGGCCGAATCGATGACCGAGCAAGTTGAGAAGCGCATCCAGTACCGTCGCATCCTCAAGCAGACCTTGGCAAAGATCATGGCCAACCGCGGCGTAAAGGGTGCGAAAGTGCTTCTGGCCGGCCGGCTCGATGGCAAAGAAATCGCCCGCACCGAGCACTTGGAAGAAGGCAGCTTGCCGCTCCAGACGTTGCGCGCGGATATTGATTTTGCCCGAGCGACCGCGTTTACCACCTTCGGCACGGTAGGTGCCAAGGTGTGGATCTATAAAGGAATGAAATACGAATAACATGCTTCAACCTAAACGCATCAAACACCGCAAGGTTCATAAGGGAAGCTTTCAGCGCACCGCCACGCGAGGATATTACTTGAGCTTCGGAAGCTATGGGCTCAAGAGCATCGAACCTACCTGGTTGAAAGCCTCACAGCTGGAGTCAGCCCGTCGGGCGATTTCTCATTCCATCCAGCGCGGCGGCAAACTCTGGATCCGCGTGTTTCCGGACAAGCCTCGCACCCAAAAAGGCGCCGAGGTCGGCATGGGCGGCGGCGCCGGCTCGCTTTCGCACTTCGTGGCGCCGATCGAAGCCGGCAGAATTCTTTTTGAAATGGATGGCGTTCCCGAAGCAACCGCGCGTGAAGCATTTCGCCTCGCCGCGCACAAGTTGCCGGTCAAGACTAAATTTATTAAGAAATGAAAATTGCCGATGTACCAACAAAAGATTCCCACGAGCTTGAGCGGTTGCTCCATGAGTATCAAATTAAGCTCGGGAAATTGAAGTTTGAACAACAAGCAAAAACCTTGAAGAAATCGCACGAGCTTGGGGTCTTAAAACGCGATATTGCCCGAATAAAAACCATACTCCATGAACGAAACAAATAAAAAACCGAGAATCCTGAAAGGCGTCGTGGCATCCGCCAAGATGCAAAAAACCGTCGTGGTCGCCGTGACGCGTCTCAAGAAACACGCGAAGTATCAGAAATACTACAAGGTAACCACGCGCTTCAAGGCCCACGATGAGCAAGGCCATCACGAAGGAGATAAGGTCATGATCCAAGAAACCAAGCCCAGGTCAAAAGATAAAAGATGGATGGTAATCAGTAAACCGTAATATGATTCAACTTCGATCCATCGTCAACGTAGCGGACAACAGCGGCGCCAAGAAGGTTGGCGTGTTTAAGGTGCTTGGAGGTTCCCGCCGCCGTTACGCCCAACTCGGCGATATTGTCGTGTGTTCCGTCAAAGTCGCCGAGCCCCGGAAAGCCGTCAAGAAAAAAGATGTCGTCAAAGCCGTCGTGGTTCGCCAGCGCAATAACTTTCGGCGCAGCGATGGCAGCTACCTGCGCTTTGACGAGAATGCCGTGGTGTTGCTCGATGGCATTGAGCCAAAAGGCGGGCGTATCTTCGGGCCTATTCCACGAGAGATCAAAGAGAAAGGGTTCAATACTATCGCGAGTTTAGCTCAAGAGATCGTGTAGCACGAATCATGTAACATGAATCATGAATATTAAGAAAGGCGACAACGTGAAAATGCTGGCCGGCAAAGACCGAGGGAAGACGGGGAAGATTTTACGTGTCCTGCGAAGCCTTGGCAAAGCAGGACGTGTACAATACAAAATTGTTGTTGAGGGCTTAAACACGATCAAGCGCCACCAGCGCCCGCGCAAAGAAGGACAAAAAGGGCAGATCCTCACCAAGGAGCGCGCGGTTGATGCTTCAAATGTACAAATTATATGTCCGAAGTGTGGAAAAACAACAAGAATTGGAAGCCAATTCGTAGGAGAGGGTAAAATCCGCATTTGTAAAAAATGCGGCGCGGAATTATGACTCCACGATTACTCGAAAAATATCGTACGGTCATCGTCCCCGCGTTACGCGATCAGTTTCATTTTGATAATATTCACTCGGTCCCCCGGGTTACGAAGGTAACGGTCAATACCGGCATCGGTCGGATCGTGAAAGACGACAAGCTCATCAAAAAAATCGAGCACGACCTGGCCAAAATCACCGGCCAGAAACCGTCGGTGCGCAACGCGAAGAAGTCGATCGCCGGATTCAAGTTGCGAGAAGGGACCCCCGTGGGATATATGGTTACCTTGCGCGGAACAAGAATGTATGATTTTATAGATAGGCTGATTTCTTTGGCATTGCCGCGTTCCCGCGACTTCCAAGGCCTCTCGAACCAATCATTTGATGCCGCCGGCAACTTAAGTATCGGAATCAAAGAGCACAATATTTTCCCGGAAGTAAGCTATGAATCCTTGAAAGACATTTTCGGATTTCAGGTCACGATCGTTACCAACGCCGGTTCCAAAGAGAAGGGCATAGCATTATTAAAAATGATGGGATTTCCGATTAAGTCATAATCATGGCCACAACCGCCGTAAAAGCGAGAGCAGCAAAGAAAGCAAGGTACCCCTCACGAGCGGTGAATCGTTGTTTTCTCTGCGGCCGTAAGCACGGATATATGAGAAAGTTTGGGCTGTGCCGGATCCACTTTCGAGAACTTGCGACTGACGGATTGCTTCCGGGAGTTCAAAAAAGTTCATGGTAATACTATGAGTCCAATAGCCAACATGCTCGTCCAGATCAAGAATGGCCAATCGGTCGGTAAGGCCGAGGTAATGATCCCGTTCTCAAATTTGAAGTTCGCCATTGTGAGTGTTTTACAAAAAGAGGGTTATGTGGGAACCATCGAAAAGAAAAAGAAATCCGCCCGAGGCGGATCCGCCTCCGGCGGAAAAGCTGAAATTCCTTTTCTCCAGGTGGCCCTCAAACCTGACGCGATCCGCGGCATGCGTTTCATTTCCAAGCCGTCGCGCCGAATGTACGCGGGCAAAGATGCTCTGCGGAAAGTAAAAAGCGGCTACGGCATTTCAGTGATCAGCACGTCGCGAGGGATCATGACCGGCACGGAAGCTCATAAAGCCGGCATCGGCGGAGAAGTCATCTTTGAAATCTGGTAACATGTCTAAAATCGGCAAAAAACCTATTGTAATTCCCCCGGGCGTCGAAATAAAAATCGATGCCGCTTCGCTGATCGTAAAAGGTCCGAGAGGCGAATTGAAGCGAGACTTTATTCCGAGCGTCACGTTTGAGATACAGGATGGGAAACTTTTAGTAAAAGAAAAAGATAGCGCTATGTGGGGATTGAGCCGTGCCCTTGCCGCGAACATGGTGACCGGAGTCTCAACGGGGTTCCGGAAAATCTTGGACTTCAATGGTGTTGGCTATAAAGCGCAGGTCAAAGATGATACGATTGAGTTGAATTTAGGATTCACCAATCCGGTCATCATCAAAGCGCTTCCCGGAGTTACGTTCAAAGTTGAGAAAAATAGCATTACCGTAGAGGGTTCTGATCGTGAATCGGTTGGCCATATCGCCGCTAAGATTCGCAGCTCCCGCCCACCCGAGCCCTACAAGGGAAGTGGGATCAAGTATCGCGACGAGATTATCCATCGCAAAGCCGGCAAGAAGGCCGCGGGAACCACAACCGTATGAACATAAAATTATCCAACCGAATACGCAGGCATCGCCGCGTGCGCGCCAAGATCAACGGGACCAAGCAGACTCCGCGGGTTTCGATATTCCGCAGTAACCGTTCTATTTCAGCTCAAGTGATCGACGACACTGCCGGAACAACTTTGATGAGCGCGAAGGGCCCTAAAAACAAGCCGGAGCCGGTTGGTGAGGAGCTTGCGAAAAAAACCATCGAGGCCGGAATTACGAAGGTTGTTTTTGACCGAGGCGGGTATAAATATCATGGGCACGTAAAAGCTTTGGCGGAAGGGCTTCGTAAGGGTGGATTAAAATTTTAATATGCAACAACCGCAACAACAACACCAAAAATTCCAAGGCAGAGGCCGGGATCGTCGCGGACCCATGCGTCCTCCGAAAGAAAAGTCCGAGTTTGATTCCAAGATGATCGACTTGGCTCGCGTCGCCCGCGTCACCAAAGGCGGTAAGCGCTTCAGTTTTCGTGCTACGATGGTGATTGGCGATGCCAAAGGGCGCGTGGGCGTCGGCGTCGCGCAAGGCCATGATGTCCAGCAGTCGATGCAAAAAGCAACCCAGAAAGCTCGCAAGAATGTGATCAAAATCTCTCTGGTCAATGGCACGATTCCGCACGAAGTTCACTTTAAGTACCACAGCGCGGTGGTGATGATGAAGCCGGCCCCCCTGGGGAGTGGCGTCAAAGCGGGCGGGCCGGTTCGCGTGATCGCCAAACTTGCCGGCATTCCCAATATCACCAGCAAGCTTATTGAGCGGACGAATAACAAGATCAACATCGCGCGAGCGGCAATCGGAGCCTTGCTCCAATTAAAATCTCAAGCACCAAATGACAAATCTCAAACAAATCCCAATGTTTAAATATTTCAAGAATTGTAATTTAGATATTGTTTGTTATTTGGAATTTGATATTTGTGATTTAAACCTATGCAATTACATCAAGTAAAACCAAGTCATAAAAAGAGCAGCAGTAAAAGAGTCGGACGCGGCGGCAAGCGCGGCACGTTTTCAGGTCGCGGATCAAAGGGGCAAAAATCCCGCTCCGGCACGCGCATCCGTCCCGGATTTCGCGGCGGTGACAATCCGATTTGGAAATTGTTCCCCAAGCAGCGCGGCGCCACCAAAAAAGTTGATATCAAGCACGCCGCTTTTCAAGTGCACCATGACAAGCCCGTTGTTTTCAATTTGGATCGTCTTGAAAAAATGTTTTCAGATGGTGACACGGTTTCACCGAATACGCTGGGTGTCCGCCGCGGCGGAAGCGCCAAAATCCTCGGCACCGGAACACTCACCAAAAAGCTAATCTTCAAAGATGTGGTATTTTCCAAATCAGCCCATGACAAAATTCACTAAAATCTTCAAGATTGCGGACATTCGCAACAAGATCCTTTTTATCTTGGCCTTATTGGTAATCGCCCGGATTGCCTCGGCAATTCCGATTCCCGGTGTCGATCCCGTAAAATTAAAAGGCTTTTTTGAAAACAACCAACTTTTCGGTCTCATCAGCACGTTCACCGGCGGGGGGCTCAATGCCTTTTCCCTCGCGATGCTGGGACTCGGCCCCTATATCACGGGTTCGATCATCATGCAGCTTCTGACCATGATTTTTCCTTCTCTGGAGCAAATGTACAAGTACGAGGGCGAGGCGGGACGCCAAAAGTTCAACCAATATTCTCGGATTCTTACCGTACCCCTGGCCATGATCCAAGGCTACGCGTTTTTAATTCTCCTTTCACGGCAAGGCGTGCTTGACGCGTTGACGACCGTCGGCTGGATCAACGCGCTAGTGATCATCGCGGCCGGTTCGGTATTCCTCATGTGGCTGGGCGAATTGATCTCCGAAAAAAATATCGGCAACGGGGTATCGCTCTTGATTTTCGCCGGCATTGTCGCCCGATTTCCGAGCAACATCCGGCAGACGCTGTTTTCCTATAGTTCCGACCAACTATTCACCTACCTTGCGTTCATTGCCATTGGGATTATCGTGATCGCGGGAGTAACGTATCTTACCGAAGCGCAGCGCAACGTGCCGATTAACTACGCGCGCCGGATCCGCGGCTCGCGGGTTTTGGGTGGCGTGTCCACGTACTTGCCGATGCGGGTCAATAACGCCGGCGTCATGCCGATTATCTTCGCGCTCTCGTTGCTGCTGTTTCCGGGCATGATTGCCAACTTTTTCGCGTCGGCAAAAACCGCCTGGCTTGCTCACGCGGGACAGACCGTCGCGACCTTCATCCAAAATCAATGGGTCTACGGCATAGCGTATTTCGTACTCGTTGTCGTATTCACGTATTTTTACACCGCCGTGACGTTTGATCCCAAGTCCATTTCTGAAAATATCCAAAAGCAGGGCGGCTATATTCCCGGCATCCGGCCCGGCCAGCCGACCGCTGATTTTCTGGTGCATCTTTTAAATCGCGTGACGCTTGTCGGCGCACTTTTCCTCGGGCTCATCGCCGTCTTACCACAGATCGTCCGCGGACTCACCGGCATCACCGCCTTCACCGTCGGCGGCACCTCGATCCTCATCGTCGTCTCCGTTGCTCTGGAAACCATGAAAGCGCTGGATGGCCAGCTCTCGATGTACGAATACTGACGCTCGTCATCGAAAATCTTTCTCGCGTATCGCTTGCCGACAAATCATATTCGCCTCGCTCGCTGTTTCGAACAAATCGTTGGTTCCCGTTTGCCTCTATGACTACGTAACTTCCATATGGAAGTTACGTAGTCATGACGAGTTTTCCGACCGTCAATTTGTTACCGAAACATTTCGCTTGGCTTCATTGATTTGGAGCGGCTCGCGCTAAAGTCGAAAGATTTTCGATGGCTCGCTTTCTCTGGAGAAAAATGATACATTGATATCATGAATACACCAATGAATTCGGGAATGCAGATGAACGCAGACTCTGCGTCGAAGTTGCCGACGATTCTCGTAACCGTCTTGCTTACGGCTATCGTTATGATCGCCGGCATATATGTCTTTGGATTCGCGAGATCTGGTTCCGACGAAGTTGTGGTTGAAAGTGTCACGCCGATGCCGACAGCTTCAACGAACGTCTCGACAACACCCGAGGCTACCACGACGCCTACGGCTGTAACACAAAGCAAAGTTTACTCGAATCAATACCTGTCGGTTACCATTCCCGCTGGATGGAGCTACAGCACAACGCAATCAGGAGCAATCAATATTACTAAAAACAACTATATTCTTTACATTAACCCCCGAGCTCAACAAGCCAGTGGAGTTGTGGGAGGACGTTTTGGAGAAATCGCCACGGGAGCTCCGAGTTCTGATGCAGTAATTCTTGAGTATCCAGGACCGTGTCATGATCCTATGAAAGTTTCTGCGGGAGTATATTCTCGATACGATTATTTTACCCAGAAGTCTAATAGTTGCGAAAAACAGCCATCCGATGGGTCAAACGTTTGGTATTTTTCTTACATGAGCAAAGATGGTGGATATCTTAACTATACGGCGACCATCCAAGCTCCCTATGGCTACGTCATCACGATGGCCTACAACTCAAAAGACGTGAACAAGCTTCCAAAGCAAGGCAATGCGACGCTCAATGCTATGCTTGGCGAAATGACCTCGATCGCAAAAACATTGGTAATCAATCCGGCGACGGGGTTGAAAACGTATACCAATGAACAATACGGATTTGAATTTAAATACCCAAACTCGTTGGTGATGCCAGATACCAGAGGTACAGAAGGACAATGGATAGAATCATTTTTTGTTGCTAAGCCCGATGTTTTAGAGAGATGGAAAAAGGAGTGTCAACAAGGTTGCATGGGCTCACCATATCTTTTTTCTTTGCATGTTGATTTTGGTAAAAATGGCACTCTGGATCAATACATGCAGAAACAAGGAAGTTCCTCAACTCGAGTACGAACCACATTGGCTGGCAAACCTGCCTACGAAGAGCAGCGAGGAGCATATGATGAATACTATATTACTACGGAGAACAATGGAAAGATCTACATTTTAGATTTCCATGGAGCCACTGGCAAATCCAATCTTACCGAAGAACAACAAGTTATTCTCTCCACGTTCAAATTCACGAAGTAACCTGGCGAATTCTCTCAATATTTGCTAGCATACTCACATGCCAAAGCAGGTTCGACAAGCTCACCGCAAGCAGGTAGTTATTTTTATCGCACCACCAGGCGCCGGAAAATTAATTGACAGCCTTTTCTGTCTTGGTATACTTGGTGTATGAAAAAGGATTTGCTCGGTAGTAAAAAAGAACGTTTCGAAGTACTTCTTGAGGACGTGAACAGCAACGTTCAAATTATGGCCGAACAATCCGTACAGCAGACACATGACATCGTTGAAATTAAAAAAACACTCCTGGAACATGGAGATACACTCACGCTCATGCAAGACAAACTTAGTATTATGCAAATGGACATCAATGTCATCAAGCATGATATCAAGCAAAAAGTAAACCTCGATGAATTCAAAGCGCTTGAGCATCGCGTGATGCGACTCGAACACAAATTATAATTTTATGCGACTATGGAATCACCAATGAATTGCCAGAATATTTAATGCGTGAGCTTCGATTTTTCGCGCATCGCGGCGCGTCAGCTGAAGCACCCGAAAACACTATGCCCGCCTTCCGGCGGGCGCTTGCGATTTCCGGCGTCAATGCGCTTGAGCTTGATGATCTTGGCGCCGATGGCATCATGACAGATGATCCGCAAAAGTTTGACAGGCGTTTCGGTATTGGCATATACTAAACCCATGGCAACCATAACGAAAGAGTATTTAGATAAGAAGTTTGTGGGTATCGATAAGAGATTTGAGAATATCGATAAGAAATTCGAAAGTATCGATAAGAAATTTGTAGATCTTAAAAGTCACGTTGATACTCGTTTTGATCAACAAAATAAAGATCTCAAAGAACATGTTACCAGAGAGGTTGAAAAACTTGCCCTTATGACCGCCAAAGGGTTTGATGATTTGCAAGACCGCCTTGATTTCAAAGAAGAAATCGAAAAATTAAAGCGGGATAACAAGATGATCAAGCAGGCGCTCAACTTGCCGTTATAAGAAATCGTCATGGAAACACCAATGAATTCAGGAATGCCAATGAATACGGGGTCTGCATCGAAGTTGCCAACGATTCTCATAACTGTCTTAATCACAGCTGTCGTCATCATCGCTGGCATGTATGCTTTGGGCTTCGTGACGTCTAGTTCTTCCGATGAAGTTGTGGTTGAGAGTATCTCGCCGACACCTTTGGTTTCCGCTGGTCCATCTTCCAAAACACCATCAATCAGTCCTGTAGATACCACTGGCTGGAAGACATATACCAACATGAAATATGGATTTGAGTTAAAATATCCATCAAATTTACAATACCGCGAGAACGATAAAGGCGCATTGAGTTTAGCAATTGAGACGAGAGAAGGATTTGAAGTTTTAAGTAGAGAATACGAAGCAACAGAAGGTCCTCCTGTATTCTTTCAATTTAATGCTGGACCAATGGGAACAGAGTTTATATTTAATCCTTGCGATTCTTCCGATGTACCACGAACTTTAATGACGATTGATAATGTTCGGGCTCAAAGATGCGAAGCATTTGGATTATATTCCACTCTGGGTATCAAGTTTACCAAAGGAGAAGTGGTTTATAAAATAGTATCAGATGAGTATGATGGCGAGACAAAAAATATTATTGACACTATCCTCTCCACGTTCCGGTTTACGAAGTAACCTGGCGGAACAACTCAATATTTGTTAGCATAATCTCATGCCAAAGCAGGTTGTTATTTTTATCGCGCCGCCGGGAGCCGGGAAGGGAACCCAGGCGGATTTACTCGCCGAAGAAAAGGGCTTCTTTCATCTTGAATCCTCAAAAGTCATTGAGGATAAATTTGCGTCCGCCAAGCCGGATGATGCGGTCATCCAGGAAGAAATCAAGAAGAATCGAAGTGGCATTTTGAATGAACCAAGATTGGTGAGCGAGTGGATGAAGGAGCGGATCAAGAAACTCGCGGACGACGGCACGAGTATCGTCTTTTCGGGCTCGCCCCGCACGCTTTTTGAGGCCGAACAGCTGGTGCCGTTCCTCGAAAGTCTCTATGGAAGGGAGCATATCAAGATTTTTTCTATTAACATCAGTGACGAGGAATCCATCCGGCGCAATTCAGCTCGCCGCATGTGCAAGGCCAATCGCCATCCGATACCAAGCCTTCCTGAATTCCAAAATATCACCACTTGTCCGCAGGATGGCTCGGAGCTCATTCATCGCGAGGACGACCAGCCCGAGCGTATCCGAGTGCGGCACCAACAGTATAAAGATCGGACCGCTCCGGTGCTTGAGTACCTTCAGAATCACGGCTATAAGATTATTCCGATAACCGGCGAGCAGGACATAAAAAAAGTTTCCGATGATATCTTACAAAACTTCCAAGCAGATTGAACTCATGGCAGAGAGCGGGAGGATCCTTGCCGCGATTATCCGGGACATGGTCGCCGCCGCGAAGCCCGGGATGACGACACAGGCCCTCGACAATCTTGCGCGCACGTTATGTGCCGAGCATGATGTCAAACCTGGATTCTTAGACTACGGCGTCATGGGTAAAAAATATCCGGCTGTCTCCTGTCTTTCGGTCAATGACGCAATCGTCCATGCGCTTCCCACCGACCGACCACTCAAAGATGGCGACGTGCTTGGCATCGATATGGGTGTGATCTATCAAGGATGGAACTCTGATGCCGCCGTTACCGTGCTCGTAACGGACGGCAAATTTCCAATTTCCAATTTCCAATTTCCAATGAAATTAATTGAAGTTACCAAGCAAGCTATGATGCTTGGTATCGCCCAGGCAAAGCCGGGGAATCATATCGGCGACATCAGCCACGCGGTACAGGAATATGTCGAGAGAGAGGGCTTTGGCATCGTGCGCGATCTCGTGGGCCACGGTATCGGCCGTGAGCTCCACGAAGAGCCTCGAATCCCCAATTTTGGCAAAGCAGGCGACGGCCCCGAGCTCCGCGAGGGCATGACCATCTGCATCGAACCCATGGTCACGATCGGTGACTGGAAGTTGATCCTGGATGATGACGGCTGGACCTACCGCACCAAAGACGGCTCCCTCGCCGCCCATTTTGAGCACACCCTGGCGATTACGAAAGATGGGCCTGTTGTGTTAACATAATTTTATGGCAAATCAAGATATAGAAAATGCGATTATAGAACTGATGGACCGAGAATTAACGGCATATCTTGCTGACATGGAAGCGCTTGAAAACAAACTCAATGAACATGAACCAAGAGCAGATTCCACAACATCCTGAACAAACGAAGACTGATGAAGTTTTTCATCGTGCCGAATGTTTTGCACGCCGATTAGCCGAAGCGCCTATCGCAATGGAAACGAAAAAATCTCTTGCGAAGGCTTTGTATGATCGAACAAAACGACTCGCCAAACGAATGGCGCAAATTGGCGCATTGATCACGCTTGGCTTGGCCGCCAATCATGAATACACTCATCGTGAAAAAGTAGTCCAGGAACAAAACGAAAAAGGAGAAGCGGTATTTCGGCATCCGGATCCTGAAACAACACATATCTTGAATTATCTCTCGGGCAAGGAAACTATCTCTGCATCAGAACAACTGACGTTTTTGAAAGAGGCATTGAAAGTAGGTTCTCGAAATGAGGGATTTAAGCTTCCCGATAACATCGATGCCATGAGCACGCTCGAGCTTCACGATTACGCGAAGCAAAACCTAGCTCACATTCTTGGCGGAAAAGATTTTGAAGAAAGTTGGAGCGGCAGTCAGGTCGTGCTTTCCGAAACCTATGAATTTGATCCCCACATGTACAAAGCAATTTGGGATGTTGAGCAGCAAGCCGGAGCGCCGAGGATGAAAACTAAAACTAAAAGCAGATACAATCTAAGGTCGGTGTGTTTACAGATGCGTGGTCTGCATAAGAGGGGGCGACGGCCACCACGTCCCACGATGGAGCCATATGATGTGGGACGCGGAAACA